>ULUH01002196.1_pt1 | contig 10536 bp, 10 predicted proteins | sample 1958241 | NCBI WGS metagenome assembly ULUH01 (sample SAMEA4835753, study PRJEB28245) | human gut metagenome | biome: gut microbiome; material: fecal sample | place: Denmark | collected 2008 | reverse complement strand
GCTGATGACGGCGATCTCCGGCCGCGTGGCCGCCAGAAACTCCCGGCAGGAGCTGTATTTGGAGCCGTGATGGCCCACCACCAGCACCTCGATATCCGGGATGGGATATTTTTCGAGCAGCGCCCGCTCGGTGGTATCCTTCATATCGCCGGTGATGAGCACGTCAAAGTCGTGGGCGCTGCCCAGCACGGACAGACCCTGCTCGTTCATGTCACCCTCGCCTACCGGCGGGTACAGCGTCACCACCATGTCGCCCGCTGCCGCCAGCGTGGTGCGGCGCACCCACTCCACCTGAATATCATACTGCTCCGCCGCTTCCAGCAGACGCTCCCGGACGCCGTACTCATCCTCCATGTCCGGCAGGTACAGGGTATCCACCGGTATCCGGGACAGCAGCGTATACAGGCCGTTGGTATGGTCGGCGTGGAAATGGGTGACGGCTACCGCCTTCAGCCGGTGGATTCCCATAGCGGACAGCTGATCCGCCGCCACGGTGCCCGCGTCGATATAGCTGTTGGAGCTGCCGCAGTCCACCAGAAGGGCCTGTCCCTCGGAATAGAGGGCTACGCTCTCCCCCTGTCCCACGTCCAGCACCGCCACGTTCATGTTGCCCGCACGGTAGACCAGCGTGTTGCTCCAGATGGCCAGCGCCAGCGTCAGCACCGTTGCCAGCAGGGCGATAAGATACTTCCGCTTGCGCCATTTCTTCACCGCGGCGCACAGGCCGAAGCCCAGATATGCCCCCACCATCCACAGCCGCAGATAGTGGTTATCGAAATAGACGGCGTGATACCGCCATCGGGTCAAGGCCCACGCGATCCACAGCACCGCATGGATCAGACCATAGGCCGCCCAGCCCAGCACTCTGGCCGCCGGAAGCCACACGAAGCCCGCCAGCACCGTGACGAAGGACGCCATGAAGCCGTACCCCGCCACAGGCACCGCCAGCAGGTTGGCCAGTGGCGACACCAGCGACAGCGTATTGAAATAGTAGGCCACCAGCGGCACGGTGCAGATGGTGGCGCTGAGCGATACCGCCAGATTGGCGCCGGCAAAGGCCAGCACACGCCGCACATGCTTGTTCTTCCCCTGATACCAGTCGAAAAACAGGCGGCACAGCCGTCCGGACAGGATCACAATGCCGAAGGTGGCCGCAAAGCTCAGCTGGAAGCTGATGGACGCGGCGGCAAAGGGATTGCCCAGCAAAATCACCAGCAGCGCCATGCCCAGACTGGTAAAGGAGTCGCTGTCCCGGCGGAACAGGGGCGCCAGCAGCAGTGCGATCTGCATGATGCAGGCACGAACCACCGAGGGCGACAACCCCACCATATTCATATAGAACAGCAGCACGCAGATGGTAACACCGCAGAACAGCCGCCGCCGTGACCGGGGCAGCAGCAGAGCCAGTAGCGTCACCAGAAAGGCGCAGTGAAGGCCCGACACCGCGAACAGGTGCGCCAGACCCGCACCCCGCATGACGAGGTAATCCTCGTCGGCAATGTCATATTTGCTGCCGGTCAGCTCAGCAGAGATGATGCCCGCTGTCCGGGGATCGTCCCAGATGGCCCGAATCTTCTCCTGAAAGGCAAGTCCCGCCCGTTGCGGCAGCCACCGCAGGCTGTTGGAGGAACCGGCGGTCACGTCCAGCTCCCCTCTGGCGTACAGCAGGGAGTAAATACCCTTGGAGGTAAAGGTGGTCAGCCGGGTATCCGCCACCTGCGCGGCGTCGTTCCACCGGGCCGTACCGGACACGGTATCGCCCGGCTCCAGCGTCAGCAGCGTTTCATCGCCGTACAGCACCGCTTTGGCAAAGGGATGGCCGTCCAGCCGGATCGTCACCCGCGCGCCGTAGTCCGTTTCCCACGCTTCGCCGCAGACCACGCCGGAGAAGGGCAGCTCCTGTCCGCACTTGTCCAGCACCGGCTGCTGTACCCAATGCTGATAGCCGGTGAAATACAGCAGCGACGCCGCCAGCGACGCGCAGATCAGCGCACGGCGGCCTTTGTCTCCCAAACGCTTACGCAGGAAGAACGCCGCAACCGCCAGTGCCAGCAGCACCGCCGCGGCAGGAAGCCACCAGCCGCCCTTCGGCTCCAGTGCCGCCGTCAGCGTACCCACCGCGAAGGAGAACGCCAGGATCGCCAATGTCCGCATGAACGCTCTCCCCCCTCTGCCAGCAAGTTCCTTTATTATAGCAAATCTTCCGCCCGAGGGCAATACTCACCACAGGACGGAATATTGACAATATCCCCCGCAGGCACTATACTGTTGCTATCTCAACAACAGGAGGTTCCCCGCATGGAAAACAAGCTGCTGGGCAGCAAGCTCTTTCTCTACGTGACCGAATTCTTCGCCGGTGTGTCCGTCATGGCGGTGGAGCTGGGCGCCAGCCGGTTGATGGCCCCGTATTTCAGCTCCTCCCAGATCGTGTGGACGGTCATCATTGGCGTTATCATGATCGCCATGGCCATCGGCAACCTGTGGGGCGGCAAGCTGGCGGACAAGACCAATTCGCCGGACAAGCTCTATGGCCGTATTCTCATCGCCGCCATCTGGATCGCCCTGATCCCCTTTGTGGGGCGGTGGCTCATTGCGGGCGTCAGTCTGCTGCTGGCCATGTTCGTGACGAAAAACTTCCTCGTCTGGGCGGCGCTGGCGGCGTGTCTGGTGATCTTCGCCTTCCCCTGCGTGCTGCTGGGCACGGTGACGCCGTCGCTGACCAAGTTCACGGTAGACAATCTGGACGACACCGGCAAGACTGTGGGCAAGCTGAACGCCCTGAACACCATCGGCAGCATCATCGGCACCTTTGTGCCGACCTTCATCACCATTCCCGCCGTGGGCACGGCGGCCACGTTCCTGATCTTCGCCGGGGTGCTGGCGGCTATCGGCATCGTGTACTTTGCCTTCGCCCGGAAGAAAATGCTTAAGGGCATCGTGGCGGCGGTGGTCATCGTGGGGCTGTGCTTCACCTTGCCCACCTACAGCTTCGCCTTCTGGGAGAATGATATCGCGCTGGAGGACGAATCCATCTACAACTATTTGCAGGTGAAGGACAGCGACCGGCAGACCACCCTGTCCACCAACGTGCTGTTCGGCGTGCAGTCCATCCAGCGGAAGGACACGGAGCTGACGGGAATGTACTACGACTACGCGCTGGCGGCGCCCTGCATGGCGGGCATGAACGGCAGCGACAACGACAGCCGCGCCGTCATGATCCTGGGCATGGGCTCCGGCACCTACGCTAGCTATTGCGTGCGGTACTTTCCCGGTGTGACGGTGCAGGGCGCGGAAATCGACAAAAAGATTGCCGATATCGCCACGGAGTATTTCGGCCTGCCGGACAGCGTGGAGGTGGCGGTGGAGGACGGCCGGGCGTACCTGACCGCCTCGGAGAAGCAGTTTGACGTGATCATGGTGGACGCCTATCAGGACATCACCATTCCCTTTCAGCTGTCCAGCGTGGAGTTTTTCACCGAGGTACAGCGGCATCTGAAACCCGGCGGCGTCATGGTGGTGAACCTGAACATGACCTCCGCGCAGGACGGCTCCATCAACCAGTACCTGTGCGACACCATGTCCAGCGTGTTCGCCCACACCTACACCGTCAACGTGCCCGCCAACACCAATACGGTGGTATTCTGCTCCGATTCCGATGACCTGCGGCAGACCTTTGACGAAAACCGCGTTCTTCTGCAAAACACCAGCTACGCCGCCATGATGGAAACGGTAGCGCGGGATCTGCGGGACTACACCGGCGGTGATCATATCCTGACGGATGACAAGGCCCCGGTGGAGCTGCTGGGCATGCGGGTGCTGGACGAGCTGATCGACGGCCAGCTGAGCTACTATAAAGAGCAGTTCTCCATGGAGGAGATCATCAATATGGTGACATAAGAAAAAGACGGCGCACGCCGTCTTTTTCTTATGTTCACAGCTATTTCAGCCAGCCGCCGAAGAAGAATTCCCGCAGCTGCTTGTAAAGCACCGTACCCGCAAGGCCCAGGAGCAGCAAGAACCACGTCAGAAAAACCAGCCAGCCTACGTCATAGGTTTCGGTCAGATTCCGCATGCCGGTCAGTTCTCCTACTCGATCCGACCCATTATATACGACAGTGGGCGGCAGGGTCGAGGCCCAGATACGCAGGGCGATCTTCCCCAGAATGGCGAGGATCATCGTGAACAGCCACACGATGCGCATGATCGGCCACTTGCTCTCCGCCGATGGAGCAGCCGTCGGAACGGCCTGCGCCGTGGTCTCCCCGTTCTCCAGCAGCAGATAGTCGGTGCTGACGCCGAACAGGCGGCTGAGGGCTACCACGTTCTCCGTGTCCGGCACGGACGCGCCGCTTTCCCACTTGGACAGAGCCTGCCGGGAGACATTGATCTGCGTGGCCAGCTCCTCCTGACTCCAACCGCGGGCCTTGCGCAGGGCTTGCAGCTTTTCTCCAAAGGTCATAGGCGTTTCTCCTTTCCGTTTCTGGTGCTATTCTACCAAAAACGGGATGTAAAGTCCACCTATCAGGGCTTCCAAATCCGCAACTGGAGTTGACATTGGGCGGATCGCGGGAGTACTGCAAGCGGAGAGAAGGCCAAAAGAACAAGCCCGGCAGCTGCCGGGCTGTTCTTTTGATCGCAGCATAGCCGCATCTGTTTACTTAGCCTTCACGCCAATAGTTGCATCCGTTTCGATCTCCGGGCCTATTGTACCCACCGTATCCACCGTCACAGTAAACTCTTCCGTAAGAGTCGGTGTTGCTCCAGTCGGCATACCGGCAATCACGGCAGTTCCCGCAGAACGTTCCCTCCGGCAGTCTGATCTCAATCTTTTTTTCCATTGTCATTCTCCTTTCGCTGCAATAGTTACGGTCTCTTCTCTAATTTTAACTTCATTTCCGCTGCGCACCGCCAAATAGGAGATCATCTCCCTGTCCGGCAATACAACAACAGGAAAATGCAGTTCACTGACACTTTGGGGCATTGCCCGCATAATTGCCGTTATATAGGCAATATCCCCGTCCGATAATGTTCGCACGCCAAAAAAATGCGTGTGGAACATTCCCTGAAAGGCGATCTCTCGTTTCTGCCATTCTTTGATTTCCGCATTCAGGCGCTCCACATTCGGCGCATAGGAGCAGCCACAGCCTTTTCCTGTCCCTGTGTCTATCTTGTACTCGCAGATCACGCTGGGACTGCCGCCCAGGATCCCGCCTATCTCCGGCGGTACGACTGGCATGGCGTCCATCAGCTGCCAATAGGTTTTTTCAAAAATGCGCATTGATTTATCCGTTATACCTCCAAAAATCCCAACAGCTTAAGAATAAGGTAAAGCAGATAAAACGCGCCGACCACATATCCCACGACGACTGTCAGTATCACCTTGACGACCACATTCATTTGCTGCCAGTTGGCACGGCGCGACATTACCTTATAGCCGGAATAAATCGCCCAAAGCGTATATACTACCGCGATTACGCCCTCCATGTTCTCCTCCTGCTTTAGAAATATTTAACGGCGCAATAGCAGATCGCGGCAATAACGACGATAAGTACCAGCCATTTCCCGCCGCTCTTTTTCTTCTCCGCCGGCGGGTGAGGCGTGTTATTTTGCGTTACACCCGGCTCACGCTTGATTGTCGCCGCGTACTGCCGGATCAGATCCATTTCCCGATCATTACTAAAGTACCTGCAAGAATCATAGTCGTCCACGCGGATACCAAGCCTTCTGCACATTCTATAGCAGGGGCGACCAGAATCATCATTGTTCACCAGATAGGAATGGTCACATCCAAAGCCGCACTGGTCACTGATATACTTTCCGTTTTCTCCACGGTGGATATATTGGGCCTCTGCCAGCTTCTCTCTAAGGTTCATTCTCTTTCCTCCCGTGCGCATTTACGTGCCCGGCACCTTCACGTATTCTCATTCGACACTATTCCAAAAGTCGATCAGCAGGGCATCATTTATAACAGTACGAGCCGTCTTATGCCTTATTGATATCCGATTAGCTTCCGACTCTTTGGAAGATCATCACTTGATCCGGATAGCTCTCCAGATAGACGTTTATGCTGTCCTCCGACATGCTTGTGATAATAAGAGAGAGTCTGTCTTGGCCATCCATCGTCAGCTTCAACAGCTCGTCATCGATAAGACTCCACTCCATGCTGATCTTGTCGCCGGTGACACTTTGCCCCACAACACAGGTTCCGTCGTCGTAGAGCGTCATCGCAAGGCTGCCGCCATCGCTCGTGTACCACGAGCCCACCAGCTGTTCCTTCATGCTCTTCTTCCCACAGGCCACAAGGCTCAACAGCATCAGCAGCACCAACAGGACGCTTGCCAATCTTTTCATTTTCTTTCCTCCATGTTGTTATAATATTGGAAAGTGTACAATTCAAAACTCTATTTTTCTACATTCAATCGTTAATTCAACCCTTGAAAAATCAAGAAATTTCTGTATACTTGTATTAAGAAAGGCGTACCTTTACAATTTGCAAAAGTACACCTTTCCGAATTTTTTCCCGTTTTGTTTAAGGGGAGTTTACATATTCCGTACAGAAAAATACCCCTGCCTGTCTACTCGGACAGGCAGGGGTATCCAACAAGGAACCGCTCGGGCCAAACGGCCTGAGCGGTTCCTGTTTTTACTATACTCCCTTATTCGGCGCTTTGGGGGTGGTCAGGGGAATCCTCCGCTGCTTCAGCGGGGGACTCGGCTTCACCGGCGGCTTCCTCCGCTTCCTCGGCGATGGCTTCGGCCTGCGCTTCGGCGGCGGGAATCTTCTCCACGACCACCTTGCCGTCATGCAGCGTTACCTTGGCGGTGTCGCCGTACTTCAGCTTGCCCTCCAGCATCTGCTCGGCCACGGCGTCCTCCACGGTGTTCTGGATGGAACGGCGCAGGGGACGTGCGCCATACTCGGCGTCGAAGCCGTCCTTGGCAAGAGCCGCAACTGCGTCCTCGTCGGACACCAGCGTGATGCCCTGCTGGGCCATACGCTTGCCGGTGACGGACAGCATACGGTGGGCGATCTTCACAATGTCCTCCTCCGTCAGCTGGCGGAACACGATGGTCTCGTCGATACGGTTCAGGAACTCCGGCTTGAAGGTGCGCTTCAGCTCGGCCATCACGGCTTCCCTGATACGGGCGAACCGGGCGGCCTCGTTGGCTTCCTTCTGCTTCTCGCTGCCGTCAAAGCCCAGCGGGGCGTTCTCAGCGGCGGTGATGTTCTTGGCGCCCACGTTGGAGGTCATGACGATGACGGTGTTCTTGAAGTCCACCCGGCGACCCTGAGAGTCGGTGACGATGCCATCCTCCAGAATTTGCAGCAGGATGTTCCACACGTCCTCGTGGGCCTTTTCGATCTCATCGAACAGCACCACGGAATAGGGCTTGCGGCGCACCTTTTCGGTCAGCTGGCCGCCCTCCTCGTGACCCACATAGCCGGGAGGAGAGCCTACCAGACGGGACACGGTGTGACGCTCCATATACTCGGACATGTCGATACGGATCATGGCGTTTTCATCGCCGAACATGGCTTCGGCCAGCGCCTTGCACAGCTCGGTCTTGCCTACGCCGGTGGGGCCCAGGAACAGGAAGGAGCCGATGGGACGCTTGGGATCCTTCAGCCCCACACGGCCACGGCGGATGGCGCGGGCCACGGCGGTGACGGCCTCGTCCTGCCCCACCACACGCTGGTGCAGCGTCTCCTCCAGACGCAGCAGCCGCAGGCTCTCGTCCTCCGTCAGACGGTTGACGGGGATGCCCGTCCAGCCGGCCACCACGTTGGCGATGTCGTCGGCGGTGACGGTGCCGCGGTTCTGGCTCAGCTTTCTGCGCCAGTTGTCCCGCTCGATCTCCACCTGATCGGTGTAATTCTTCTCGATATCCCGCAGCTGGGCGGCCTTCTCGTAGTCCTGGGCGGTGATGGCTTCCGCCTTCTCACGGTGCAGGGCGGCGATCTTCTCCTCCAGCGACTTCAGGTCGGGGGAGGCGCTCTCCGCCTTCATGCGCACCTGTGAGGCGGCCTCGTCCATCAGGTCGATAGCCTTATCCGGCAGGAAACGGTCGTTGATATACCGGCGGGAGAGGGACACGGCGGCCTCCAGCGCCTCATCGGTGATGGTCAGCTTGTGGTGAGCTTCGTACTTATCCCGCAGGCCCTTCAGAATGGCCACGGTGTCCTCGGCAGAGGGCTCGCCCACGGTGACGGGCTGGAACCGGCGCTCCAGCGCGGCATCCTTCTCGATGTACTTGCGGTACTCGTTCAGGGTGGTTGCGCCGATGACGCGAATCTCACCACGGCCCAGAGCGGGCTTGATGATGTTGGCGGCGTCCACAGCGCCCTCGGCGCTGCCCGCGCCAACGATGGTGTGGAGCTCGTCGATGAACAGGATCACGTTGCCGTCCTTCTTCACCTCGTCCAGGGCGTTCTTGATACGCTCCTCAAACTCGCCGCGGTACTTGGTACCGGCCACCATGCCGCTGAGGTCAAGGCTCAGCAGCTTCTTGTTCAGCAGCTCCTCCGGCACATCGGCGCTGGCGATGCGCTGGGCAAGACCCTCGGCGATGGCGGTCTTGCCGACGCCGGGCTCGCCGATCAGCACGGGGTTGTTCTTGGTGCGGCGGGACAAAATCTGCACCACACGCTGAATTTCCTTACCGCGGCCGATGACAGGATCCAGCTTGCCCTGACGGGCGGCTTCGGTCAGGTCGCGGGTGAATTCCTCCAGCATCTTGCCGGTCTTTTTGTTCTCCTTGTTGGGGGTGCTTGTGCCGCTGGTGACGGTGTGGGGCGAGCTCTCGCTGAGCTTCTGCTGCACGCTGGCGTACATCTTCCGGGGATCCACACCCACGGTGCGCAGGATGCGCACGGCCATATTGCTGCCCTCACGCAGCAGGCCCATCAACAGATGCTCGGTGCCGATGTACCCGGCGCCCATCCGGTGGGATTCGCCCACAGCCAGCTCGATGACGCTCTTGGCGCGGGGCGTCAGGCCCTGACTGGGCGCGTCGCCGGAGGTGCCCTGTCCCACGTTATGCCGCAGGATACCGGAGATCATCTCGTCGGTGAGGCCGTATTCGGTCAGCACGCGGTGGGCAATGCCCTCCTCCTCACGCAGCAGACCCAGCAGCAGATGCTCGCAGCCTACGTAATCATGGCCCATATCCTGGGCGGCTTCCTGCGCCAGACGCAGGGATTCCTCAGCACGAGGGGTGAATTTATTCTCATTCATAAATGGTCACATCCTTTTTCCTATTTTGGGTCTTACGCGGAGAGCTTCTTCAGCTCGTCACGCAGACGGGCCGCTTCCTCGTAGTTCTCGCTGTCCACGGCGTTCTTCAGCTGGGTCTCCAGCGCGTTGCGCTCCCGCTCCTTCTGGAGACGGACAGCCTCATCCCGGCCCACCAGTCCGGCGGGCGCGTCAGGGCTTTCAGGGATGCCGGCAGCGGCACGGGCCGCTTCCTCCAGCGGGGCGGGGAACTCGGTCATGCGGTTGGACAGCATACCGAAATCCTCCAGCAGCGAGAAGGGATCGAAGAAGCTGCGGCGGAAGGGACGGAAGCTCTGCTCCAGACGGCTGGTATAGCCCAGCTCCGCCGCGCAGTCGGGACACAGATGCACCTGTGTCACTCTGCCGTTGATATTGCTCTGATAATAAAAGGTGGCTTCGTTACGGCCACAGCGTTCGCATTTCATAAATCATAACCTCCTTTGGAAAAATCAAACCAAATGGATCAATACCTGCTTGAAGATATCGCTGCGCAGCATGTCGCGGCAGCTTTTGTCCACCCGGCGCAGCGCCCGGTCGCCGGTTCCGGCCAGCAGAGACCGTCCCGCCTCGGCGGAAATGGCTTCGCTGTCCACCAGATTCTGCACGATGGCCCGTGCACTGGCGGCGTCCAGCTCGTCGCCGATGGAGTTGATGACGTGCATCAGCAGCGTTTTGCGGTCTGTCCGCACCCGCGTGATGCGGATGTAGCCGTTGCCGCCCCGGCGACTTTCCACAATGTAGCCGTGCTCCGGAGAGAAGCGGGTGGACATGACGTAGTTGATCTGGCTGGGCACGCAGTTGAACCGCTGGGCCAGATCGCTGCGCTGCAGCTCCAGCACACCGTCCGTTTCATCCAATGCCGATTGGATAAAGCTGGCGATCACGTCCGAGATACCCATATGCAAGACCTCCTTGTTTGACTTTGCCTTTCTTTGATCTTTGAACATATGATACACCTGCCCGCCTACAATGTCAATAGACAAATTTGACTTTCTTTGACTTTTTCTGTAAACAATCTGTGAACGGCCTGCGCAACCTGAAGTTGCACCCCAAAACGGAAGAAAACGGAAAATGCAGGTTGAAATTGCTGTACAAGAGAGGGTGGGGTAGGGTATAATAGAAAAAACTGCGGAGACAGCGGCTCACAGGTGAAAAAAGTCTCCCTGACCTGTCATTGCGAGCCTGTGATAGCGGTCAAAATTTCTGCGGCCAAAATGCCGCAACAAAATTTTGGGCACCGCAACAGGAAATCCGCATTCTT
>ULUH01019399.1_pt1 | contig 10574 bp, 5 predicted proteins | sample 1958241 | NCBI WGS metagenome assembly ULUH01 (sample SAMEA4835753, study PRJEB28245) | human gut metagenome | biome: gut microbiome; material: fecal sample | place: Denmark | collected 2008 | reverse complement strand
ATTAGTTGGCTGATTTTGTAATATTTAATGAATGTCCCTTTTTATGCTCTTATCCGAGGAATCAAAGGGAGTTTATCTCATCTTCCGAAAGTCCGGTAACTTTTGCGATTTCAGCTATGGAAAGCCCGGCATTCTTCAAATTTCCTGCAATAGCTTTGGCTTTCATCCATTCACCTTCTGCAATGCCTTTCTGAATAGCTGTATTAATCACATTGTTCCAATCTCTATATACTTTCAAACTCTCCTCATAGGCATAAAGGTTCTCTTTTGAGAACTGAGCAATTTCGGCAGCCTCAAACAGCCGGTTGAACACACGTTCCTGAAGGGTAGTGGGACGTTCCATCAAACGGGCCAGATTCTTGAGCACAAACATCCATTTATCAAACAACGTATCCAACTCCTGCTCGGTTTTATGGAATTTAGGCATTTCCAGATACACAAAAGTCAGTTTGTCAAAAAACACTTCATGAGTAGTTGTATCCATCAGCTTCACTTCATGGCGGAAGCCGGAAAACGAAACATCATCCAAGGCAAAATTCAAGATACCGATCACATACACCGCTTTCAGTTCATAGTCCCAGATTTCCCCTTTAATAGCCTGTTCCTTGATAGGATAGGTAGCATAATAAATACTCCGGTCCTTGAAAAACTGTTGCTCCCCTCTCTGCATTTCTATCAGAATCTTTTCTCCTTTTTCATTTTCACAATAGACATCAAAGACAGCCCGGCGGTCAGTCTCTTTGCTGCCCAGATGCTCTGTATTCAAGTAGGTGACATCCTCAATGACCTGCTTGCCATCGAACAAGGCATTCAAGAAGCCAATAAGAATCTCTTTGTTCAAGTCGGTTCCAAACAATAATTTGAATGCAAAATCCGTATAGGGATTTACATATCTTTCACGCAATCCTTCACTACACATAAGCGTTTGATATTTAAAGTTATTTTAATTCTGTTGAAAGCAGTTCAATACAAAGGAACGAAAAAAGCGGATTTCAAGAAAGTTATCTGCTAATAAATTGTTAATGTTCCAATTGTACTTACAATTCATGTACAATGACAACACATTCTATCCTTATCTCTTCATGAAAAGAATATCTCCATCTTCCCTAAAAGGATGAAAAGCCGATAAATTCATATCTCCAAAAAGAAAAAACTATCGGCCTATGGTGCTTGCTTCTTTTCTCCCAAGAAATTATTCCAAATTAACCCATGTTATAACGGGATTATGATCAGAACTACGATAAGGATCTTCTCTATAATAAGATGTATATTTAAATCCCCAATAAGCAGGCTCACTGGCATTGATATCCCAAGGAGCAGCACCAACTATTTGTGAAGTCAGCGTAGGAGAACTTAAAGAATGATCCAAATAGCCAACCTCCCCACGATAACAATAACTCCAAGCCGCAGGTGAATATTTCTTTAGCAAATTTATATATCCAGCATCCGTAAACACCTTAATGGCATCCTCCATACCGTAGCTGTTCAAATCACCCAAAACCAGCACATCCGTATCTTCATAATAAGCAACAAGCTCATTATATACTTTCAAACACTCACGCGCTTCCATAACCCTACGGTCGGCAGAACCTCCCTGACCGTCATTCTTATCTATACCACTAGTTTTAGCTTTAAAATGATTCATAGCTAAAATCACTTTCGCTTTATCATCCTTCAGTTCAAAACATTGAACTATGTACCGCATCTTCAGATTATCAAAATTATAGCTTTTAAACTCCTTATAAGGCAAAACTTTCACTTTATCATAAATAAAAACATTTGTTTGTACCTTTGATGATTTTTGTCCGGGAGTATTCAACCAAGCATACCGTTCTTCCCCTAACGCATTGTTCAAAGACCTACAAAGATAATCCACAGTAAAATCTCCCTGTTCTACTTCACAAATAGCATAAATATCCGCTTTCGCCTCTTTCAATGCAGCTAAGATTTTAGCATGCTGACGCAAGGTTTCTGCATTTCCCGTATTACCATACATATAAAAATTTTCCGCATTGAAACTCATCACTTTCAAATTATAATCATTTACAGTAGGAGCGACAGACCGAGCATTATAAGAAACTGACGGCTTTTCCGTTAATGTAAAATGATAACCGGAAGTACTATAAGTCACTTTACCTTTAACCCCAGCCATCTCACTTCCTATACGAAGTGTGTTACACGGGTCAATCAAAGGGAACTCTGATGTAATCAGCAATTTATCAACCTCCTGCTTTTCTACCCATTTGGAATATTCAACAACCGACGGGAGGTTTACATCCGCAAATGCACGTTTCACCTTGGAAGAGACAACAATAGTTCCTTGAGGTTTCGAGCCGCTATACGTCTGAGTGACAAAAAGCGGATTGACAATTGTTACTTCTTTACCAGCTACAGACGCAGCCCATTCAGGAGAAAAATCCGAAGGAAAAGTTACCTTCAAATTATCCTTTTCCGGAAATTCCATTTCTTCCTTATCCGCAGAATCGCTACAAGCAAAACAAAAAAGGGACAAAAGGAAGAGAAAACATACTTCACTTTTTTTCATACCTTATCATTCAAATAAGAAAAAGAAAAGGGAGTTCATACTTTTACAGCTAAACTCCCTTTTGCTTATTATTAAGAAAATAATTTATTCAGCCTCATCCAATGATTCTAGAACGAAACGACTTTCCTCTTCGCTCCAAACAATCTTTGCCACATAAGAAGCGGTACCCGTACTAGTATAAATCGAAGAAATAACTTTATAATTAGTCACCTGTCCGTCCACAAAGACTGGTTCCGGATGAACTAATTCGATAAACTTCACAAGTCCCAATTTTACCTGTTCTATACAATAAGCATCCATCTCTTCATCCGTAGTCAAATTGGCCATTGCTCCGGTTACATCATAATACTTTTTACGCGTATATCCTTTTGCATTCCAGTTGCCATAAGCAGAACTTGCGCCATAATAATATTCTCCCTGACCCACTTTCTGAGTATCCAGATAACCTTCATCAAAATTTGCCGCCACATAATCAACCACAAGCTGAAAATCTTCTTTCTGCATGGTGATGGTTTCAAACAACAATCCAGAAGGAACAGTACGTTTAAATACCCATTCATTCTCTTTATAATCGTATTCATCCACTTCTTTGTTTACGATGGTTTCCGATTCATTTCTCATTACCAGCACATTGTCAATCTGCACACTGGTAGTCACCCCATCAGGAGCCCCTTCATAAACGAAAGCAATATAAATATTCTTACCGGCAAATTCATCCAGTTTCATACTTCCTGCCGTCGCCATAGAGCCATAGCCTTTAACCGGTTCCTGAGGAATAGAGAAATTATCTGTTACATCTTCCCATTCCGTATACTTATTGGTAATACTGCCCGAATTACCTTGAAAAGTAGAGGACACATACACCTTTAAAGCATCCCCCTTATAATTTCCGATACAGACGTCAAAAGAGAATACATCTCCCACTTCTGCCTTGAATTTCGGTGAGATAATCCATGACTGTACTTCACCATCTGCCTTATATGCGGAACATTCCGTATAAACATTATTACTATATGCCTTATCATACCAAGGTGCTGTTCCTTTTACAGAATAATTCAACCATCCAGCCACATCCGTAGCTTCCTTATCTACGACATTACGTTCAAAATCTTGCTCCAATACCGGCACTTCTTTGATTTCAGTGGTTTCCTGCATATAACTTACAGAAGCAAACGAACCATTGTCACAGGTATAATATTTCTGGGTGAGCCATGGAATAATAACATCCTTGGCACTTTCTGTTTCTTTGAAAGTTTTCTCTGTATATTCTACAGTATATTTCTGGACATTACTTTGGTCTGTTTCATCAAAACCTTCAAAATATTTTTCATTATAATCACAAGCAGTCATTAACGAAGCGGCTGCCAGCACCATCCATATATTTTTCTTCATATTCTAAAATTCTTTAGGCTTTGAGTTTAAAAATTAAGTTTCAATTTCAAGTTGTATGTACGACCGAATCCATAGAAGATGCCATAAGCAGTTTGCCAGTCATGATTTGAACCATCTGTAGCATCAGAAATATATTCCTGATCGAACAAATTGTTCACAACTCCTGAAAGAATAGCGTTTACCCCACCTATCTTAAATCTATAACTTGCATTTAAATCACATACATACGCTGAAGGAATACGCCATGGGGAATCATACACCAACGTCTTGTTGATATTATATGTCAAATCAGAAGATTCAATAGCCCAGTCAGAATAATTACGTCCATAGAACACACAATCGAAACCTACGCGTAATGCCTTTGATATCTTTGCCGTAGCACCCAGTGAGGCTGTGGTTTGCGCGGAGCCTCCTACTCTGACACCATCCAAATCCAATGCAACAGAAGCATGGTCAGGAGCCATAATACCAGTAGCCTCTACAAATTTTCCATTTTCATAAGCCAAAGGCTGTCCCAATGAATTGTAAAAATATCCTTTCGGCGTGCTGCTCCAGCGCCAATTTCCAATAGAGAACATACCGTTAATATCCAACCATCTGAAAGGTCTTGCCACAAAGTCCAGTTCAATTCCTTGGTGAGTGGCATCGACCCCCTGCATATTGATAGTGGCACGATCCACCTGATTGCCTTTCTCATCTTCAATATTCACAGATGCGGCATTGGTTTTGTCAAACCATTGGGTATGATATACATTCAGATTAGCAGTGAAATAAGGAGAACGGAATCCATAGCCTAATTCAAAAGAAAAAATCTTTTCGTTTACAGCATCCGGATTAGTAGCATTACTAGTTGTACTCTGTAAGAAAGCACCACCTGAGAAGAAAGGAGCACGACTGATGTAACCTACATTTGCAAATACATTATGATATTCGTTCAGATTATAGTTGGCACCACCTTTCACTGTATAGCCTATAAAATTCACCGTTTCCGATTCGGCATGCTGCTTGTCATAATAAAAGCGGTCATATCTCCAATATCCGGTATTGGAAATTGAACCTGCAAGAAACGCACTCAATTTATCTTTATTGTACTCAGCTTGTGCAAATACTCCTTCTGACATAGCATAGCCATCATAATCACGATATACCACATCTCCCACCTGTAATTTTTTCTTCACATATTCCGGAGTTCCTGCCAAGGCATTGTTCACCGCTTTCACCTTCTCTCGGCTTTCATCCAAGAAATATTTGCCGCCATACAAATCACTCAATTCATTAGTATGCGTACCTTTATAATAACGGAAATCTATACCTCCGTAAAAATCAATGTAATCACCAAATTTTGTCGTATATGTAGACAACAAGCCATACCAGTTGTGTTCGTTGATACTTTTTGACATAGCCATCATAGAACCGTTATCACTGGCTTCATTCATATCATAAATCTGGTCATAAGCAAATGTACCGTCTGAATTTCGGAAATAAGTATTCAAGTTTCCTTTATAAGAGCCATACCACATATTACGATAAGTAGTACCATTGGCATCTTTCTTATATCCTTGTCCCGCATTACCATATCCGCGGCCAATGGAAACATATGCCGCTGTGCTCAATGATGATTTTTCATTAATTTGCCATTGATGGTTCAATGAAAGCTGCGGCTTGTGATATTCATTGTGCGAAGCAGACATACGCTCACCGTTAGGGCCGAATCCATAAGTAGGATTATAGCGATACGGACTCTTGTCACCCATATAATTTTTCACTGCCTGCCATCCTTTGATGCTTAAACCGTCTTTATTACTGCGCTGGTTATGCCATTGGGGTGATCCGAATGCAGTAAATGAAATCTGGTGTGCATCATTGATACGTTTGGCTATGTTTACAAAATAATTATAAGCAGAGAATTCGGTCCCTTGTATATATCCGTCTCCCCAAGTCTTTCCACCAAGTAAAGTCAATGCCCATCCATCTTTGGACATACCTGTAGAAACATGGAACAGAAGCTTGTTATAGCCGTCATTCCCCATTGCATAAGAGATAGAACCACCTTTTTTCTGATCAATGGTACGGGTAACAATATTGATAGAGCCACCTACCGAAGGAGCAGACACCTTCGAAGCGCCCAAACCTCGCTGAGTCTGCATGCTACGTGTCACATCCGACAGTCCTGCCCAGTTACTCCAGTACAAGCCTCCCCATTCCATATCATTCATTGGAATACCGTTTACCATAACAGCGATATTTTCGCTCTTGAAACCACGCATGTTGATTTTTGAATCACCGTATGCACCACCTTGCTTGGTAGCATATACACCCGGAGTTGATTTTAATATCTCAGGGAATTCCTGTGTACCTAATTTTTCTTCTATAAATTCCGGAGCCAAAGTTGTTACAGCCACCGGAGTCTTACGGGCTACAGCAATAGAAGAAGTTATCACAACATCCCCTAAAGTCTTTGCATCCAGTGATAAAGCAATAGTTCCCAAATCAACATTGCCCTTTTGAGTAACCTTCATTGTTTTGTCCTGATACCCCAAGTATTTAAACTCAAGAGTAGCCTTAGAAGAGGTAAGTTTCAACACAAAGTTACCGTCAATATCCGTTACAGTACCCAGTGTCGTACCGCTGACCGATACAGTGGCACCAATCAATGGCTCATTGTTCTCGGCATCTACTACTTTACCTTTTACTGTTCCTTGCGCAACAGCCGTAGCAGTGAAACAGATTGTCAGAACTGCCAACAGGAGGAAATGCTTTAGATGATTTCTCATAATTTTGTCTTTGATTTAAATTAATTAGTTAGTATTTCATTCCCAATAGGAAAGACAAAGATAAAAATTTAATTCATATAAATTGAATTTATATTAGATTATTTAAACGAAAAGGGTACTTTTTAGGCGGAATATGACAATTATGTTAAGAAAAGAACAAAAAGCCGCCTCAAAAGAGGGGAAAACTGTCCGGAAATTCCAGAGCAACTGCCACATATTACTGTAGAAAGAAGGGCAAATGGAAACCGCCGGAACTATTTTCAGCATACCTTATTCCCAAAGCCGTATCCACTGATCCGGACAAATCCGGCCCGCCCCTACGACAAAACGACAGGTCACTTTCATTCAGGCTCTCTCACTTTCAAAATGACAGAGCAAAAAGAAAACGAAAGAATGTGCATACAAAAAGAGGCGCACCTTCATGGGTACGCCTCTCTATCCTGTTCCTGTATTGTCTGATACAGGCTATTTCATTTAGTTAAAGATATAACGGACACTGAACTGTATGGAATACGTAGAATTGAAACTGTTCAGATTGGAATACGTATCAGTCAGTTTCTTTCCTCCGTTCTTCTGGAACTGGTAAGCGCCGCCCTTATAGCTCAACAAGGAAGTATTGTTCACCGTCTTATAAATTCCCCAGTCGCTGTTCAGCAAGTTCAGGAAGTTCTTGATATCCACTCCGAACTGCAAGGTATTGCGCTTGCCCCCTACATTGAGGAAGAAATCCTGATTGAACTTCAAATCCAGCTGATGATGCCAGGGCATGATGGCTCCTCCGCGTTCGGCATACTTGCCTTTACGGCCTTTCAGATAACTGTCCTCATTAATGTAAGCCCAGAAATCATCGCGCTGCTCCTTGGCAGAATAAGTCACCTCACCCGTCTTGCTGTCAGTATAATCGGCAAAGTTCCACTTATCCAGCGCCTCGCGGGATGCCGGAATGTACAGCAAGTTGTTTGAGCCGTAATCGCCTACAATATTTCCGGTGAATGTATAGGAATAACGGGCGGCGGAATATCCTCCGGCATAGCCCATGTTCATACCCTCATAAATCAAAGACAAGGAGGAAGCGAAATTCTTGGCGTATTTAATACGGTAAGCGGCGGAAGCCAGCACACGGTTGGGCGATACATACGTACCATAGCCGGTCTCCGTGTCATTATTTCCGTTGACAGAGTAACGGTTGTTGTAATAAGCCGAGTTCACCTGGTCGCCGATGCCGTCGCCATACGACTTGGCATAAGAACGGGTGTAGGAAGCGGAAAGATGCAGGCCGAAATCAAATGTCTTGGCCAGTGAGGCGGTGAGTGAGTAATAATAAGCGCTGTTTCCCGCATTGGTGATATAATAAGCATCCGTCTTGTTCGCATTGGAGTACTCAAACATTCTGCGGACATCACCCGGAGCTATCTCCTGCTCTCCTTTAAACTTACGTCCCAAATTAGTCACTGTAGCCGGATTGAACTCTTTACTGAAAATACCTTCCAACGTAAAGTCAATGTCTCCGGGAAGTTTTGCATCAAAAGCCAATGATGACTTCCAGGTGGCATTCATCTTCAAGTCGCGGTCAATGATGGTGGCTCCGGAAGGTGCGGCAGGATCGGTAGCCGCCGGAAGGTTCAAGTTAGGATCTTTCAACATATCAGCCACGCTGGTGTGGAAACTCGGTTGTCCGTACTTAGCGTCCTTCTGCTCGTTATAATAATAGGTGCTTTGTCCGCAATTGGCATTACCTACTGCCGAAACCAGCCATACGAACGGCAGACGGCCGATGAAGTAACCGCTACCGCCGCGCAATACATACTTACGCTCGCCTGTAAGGTCCCAGTTGAAGCCGATACGGGGGGAGGCGGTCAGCTGGTAGGATGAAGGCAACTGGTCTGTGGCGTAATGATATCCGTCAAAGTCAATCTGTGCGAAATTCTTGTTATAGTTGTTCTTCAGCTCCGGATAAATGGGCAGTTCGAAACGCACCCCGGCAGTCAGTCTGAAGTTGTCTGTGATATTCATCTGGTCCTGCAGATAGAAAGAAAGCTGCTGGTACTTCATGTTCGCCAGGAACTGGGAACCGTCCCCGGTGTTGGAATAAGTGACACCGAAAGCAGCCGGAGCTCTGTTGTTCACAAAATCATCCCAAGAGGAATAGACATAATAACCGCTACCCGCCTGCATGAATCCGTTCACTGCCTTATTGGACTCAAACTGGATACCGCCCATAAAGTTATGGATACCGCTGGAGAAATTGAATTCATCGGTAATGACAAAGGTCTTCACCTGGCGCAAGTTCCCTTCTGTAAAGGGGTCCGGACCGAATGAGGCGTACAGCGAGCCTTGGTCAAGGATGTCCACCGTAGGGAATGTCCCCCCTTCGTATGTACGCGGTTCGTTCTGATAAGAATAAGTGAAACGCAGGGCGTTATTGATAGCCCCCCATTTTGAATTCCATTCGGAAGCGATGGAGGTGAAGTTCTGTTCCTGCATATAGCGTGAGCTTTCAAAGTACAGACCGGTGTTTGCTGTACGGCCCGAACTGCTCTTGCCCGCACTGCCGTCTACTCCACCCGGATAGATGATTGAATCCTTAAACGGAGTGGTGGAAGAGGAAGGGTTAGAGGAATACTTGGAATGGGTATGGGTGAAACGGAAATTAATCTTGTTGTTGTTGTTGATGTTCCAGTCCAGACGGCCCATGATCTTGTAAGAAGGGGTTTCCAAAGAGTATCCTTGATAACGTCCCGGATTATAGTTGTATTTTTCCGACAGGTATTGGCTGATGTTGTTCATCCCCACAAAGGTACGGCCGCCTACCGTTGTGGTGTTCTCGAACGGACGGTGCACGATGCCGTTGGTGCTCCATTCGTCATTGGCGCCGCTACGCGCTATGCCCGACGGACCTGCCTGCACATTATCCTGATATTCGCCGTTCACGAAGAAGAATAACTTGTTTTTAATGATCGCACCTCCCAAAGAAGCTCCGTAGGTGGTACTGTGGTCACGGTTGCGGGTCAGCTCATAGTCCTCTACCTTATTACCGGTAAGGTGGGTATTGGAAGTATACATATAGGCTGTACCTTTGAACTCATTCGTACCACTCTTTGTCACGGCGTTGATGGCACCTCCTGTAAACCCGCTCTGACGGACATCAAAGGGAGTGGTGGAAACGGAAATCTGTTCCAACGCATCCAAAGAGATAGGCGAACCGCCTGCCGGCAAGTTCGAGCCGATACCGAAGGCATTATTGAAAGCGGCTCCGTCCACAGTGACATAAGACTGGCGGTAGTTACCTCCACCCACTGAGAAACCGCTACCGATATTGGCTCCCTGAGGGGTCAGGCGCATGATATCGTTCATGCTGCGGCTCACCGTAGGCACTTCCGACATTCTGGCCGCATCGACATTGGTCACCGCTCCGGCGCGGTCAGACTTCATATTGCTGCTCTTGGAAGCGGTTATCACTACTTCATCCAGCAGTTCGGTAGACTCCTTCAAGTTCGCATCCAATACGTAATTCTCTCCCAACTGGAGATTGATGCTCTTGTAAACCACTGATTGATAACCTACATAAGAAACTTCTACTTTGTAAGGGCCGCCGGCACGCATGCCCTGGATGGAATAACGGCCGTCCACATTGGTAATGGCCCCATAATGGGTGCCGGACGGCTCATGAATAGCCTGAATCGTCGCGCCGATAATGGCTTCATTGCTTTGATCGACCACCTTTCCACTCATTGACGAGGTAGTGACCTGAGCGTTAACAGTAGCAGCGATTACCAACATAACCACCGCAAAAAAAGATCGCATTCTTTTTACCATAAACTTTTTATTAATTAATATTATAATTAATGTCTTAAAAGACGTTG
>ULUH01035952.1_pt1 | contig 10653 bp, 5 predicted proteins | sample 1958241 | NCBI WGS metagenome assembly ULUH01 (sample SAMEA4835753, study PRJEB28245) | human gut metagenome | biome: gut microbiome; material: fecal sample | place: Denmark | collected 2008 | reverse complement strand
CTCCGGCACAACACCGCCATAAATGGCGTGCAGGTCGGCCTGCGAGAATATCTGATCCGTAAGCACATTTCTGCCGTTTTCAACGACGGCGACGGCGGTCTCGTCGCAGGATGATTCAAAGGCAAGTATTTTCATTTCTCTTCCTCACTTAGAAAACAAGTCATCAAAACGGCGTCCTCCTTCGGCAGGCTGTAGTATCCCTTTCGCCGGCCGACCTCGATGTAGCCGTGTTTTTTATATAAGCTCTGCGCCGGCACATTGCCAAGGCGCACCTCGAGCGTCAGAAAGCTTAGCTTCTTAGCCTCGGCTCGTGCACGAAGCTCGTCAAGCAGCATATCGGCTATCCCCTCGCGCCGCCTGTCCTGCGACACGGCGACGTTTGATATATACCCCTCGTCAAGGACGTACATAAGCCCGACATAGCCAACTGCCCTGCCGTTTTCGGCCTCGGCAGCAAGAAAAACATGCATGGAATCCGTCATTTGAGCTGTAAGCTGCTCGCGAGTCCACGGCAGTGAAAAGCACTGCTGCTCGATGCGCAGGATATCGTCAATGTGCTCGGCTCTTGTATCGACAATGCGCACCATTACATGTCCTCCTCGCGCAGCTCGTCTATGACGGCAAGAGCTTCATCCTCAATGCGCAGAACACATTTTTTCCAGCCTATTGGAAGCGTCGGCGGATAGATATCCTCATCGGCAAGGCACATAATGCGCTCGTCCATATCCTGATATTCGTCCGACAGCTTCTGCGCCTGAAGCGCCGTCATGCACAGCACGACATCGCATCGTTCGATAAGCTCGCGCGTTACCGGCACAGGATAGCCGTGCGGCAGCCTTATATCGAGCGCTTCGCAGCATTTTTTCACACGCGGATTTATTTCGTCCTTAACGTTGATCCCGGCCGAATATGCCATGATCTCCGGGCAGTAATCGCCCTTTGACGAGTTAAATACCGCTTCTGCAACAAGCGACATGCTGTTATCATCGCACACAAACAGTATGCTTTTTACGTCAATACCGCCAAAACCGTAAAGCTCGGACTGGCGCTCGTCCCAGCGCTCAAGGCTGCGGTCGCCGGCCTGGCTTTCGATATGGTGCGTAAGCTCATGGTGGAGCGTGCTCCTTAAACGACGGCGGAAGGTCTCATCATCCATGTCTCCGTAAAGCTCTGTAAACGAACCGTAATACAACTCGATATGCCGCCCCATTTTATCGCGGAAATACATGCCGAGCGTGTATCTTCCGTCGTCGCTGCGCACGGCGTCCTCAACGAAGCTGACGCCGCCGTTTAAGTTTTTGAATATTTCCTCGGGCAGCTCGTCAACAAGATCGTCGAGAACGTCCCCGGCTTGTTCATAAGTCAGCATCAGTGTGCCTCCGCCCAGCTGTGGCCTATTTTCGCATCGACCGTGAGCGGTACGCTGAGCTTGGCAGCTCCGCTCATCTCCTCGCGCAGAATGTCTGCAACCGTCTGCGCCTCGGACTCGGGGCATTCGCAGATAAGCTCGTCATGCACCTGCAAAATGAGCCTTGCCTTTAGTCCCTCGGCTTTGAGCCTGTTATACACATTCACCATTGCAAGCTTTATAATATCCGCCGCAGTGCCCTGGATGGGCATATTCAGCGCAACGCGCTCGCCAAACGATCTTGTGTTGAAATTCGACGATTTAAGCTCCGGCAGATCGCGGCGGCGCGAATAGATCGTCGTGACATATCCGTCCTGCTTTGCCTTTTCGACGATGGACTTCATATAGTCGCGCACACCGTCGTATTTATTTAAATACGCATCCATGTACGCCTTTGCCTCACCCTGCGTTACGCCGATATCCTGCGCAAGCGACCACGGTGATATGCCGTAGACTATGCCGAAGTTTACGGCCTTTGCGCGGCTGCGCTGCAAGGGCGTTACCTCATCGATCGGCGTATTGAACACCTGCGAGGCCGTAACTGTGTGTATATCTTCGCCGCTTAAAAACGCCGCGCGCATATGCTCATCGCCGGATATATGCGCAAGCAGCCTCAGCTCTATCTGACTGTAGTCGGCATCGACAAGGACATTTCCCTTAGATGCAATGAACATCTCGCGGATATGGCTGCCGAGCTCCTTGCGTATGGGTATGTTCTGAAGATTAGGGTCGGTGCTCGACAGTCGGCCGGTCGCGGTGACGGTCATCTGGAACTTGGTTCTTATCCTGCCGTCCGGATCGATGAGCTTCAAAAGCCCGTCGGCATATGTGCTCTTGAGCTTTGTGAGCATGCGGTAATCGAGAACCATGTTCACTATCGGGTGCTTGCCGCGCAGCTTTTCAAGAACGTCGGCATTTGTGCTCCAGCCGGTTTTCGTTTTTTTGCCGGCCGGGAGCAAGAGCTTATCGAAAAGTACCTCGCCGAGCTGCTTGGGCGAATTGATGTTAAACTCGCACCCGGCGTGCTCGTAAATGGCGCTTTCAAGCTGCGCGATCGTGCCGGTCAGGCTTTCGCCAAAGCTCACGAGAGCCGCCTTATCTATCATAAAGCCCTGCTCCTGCATATCGGCCAAAACGCGGCACAGCGGCATTTCTATCTCGTAGAAGAGCTTTGTCATGCCGAGCTGCTCAAGCTTTTTCTCGGTCACAGGGCGCAGTCTGTACACAGCCTCCGCTCCGTCAAGCTCCGTGCCGCAATAGCCCATGCTGAGCCTGCCGAGGCTGTAATCTCCGGCAGTTGCGTCAAGCAGGTAGCCTGCAAGCGCCGTATCGTATACAAAGCCGTCAAGCGGCAGCTTTTCGGCAATGAGCTGCGTCATCAGGTTTTTGACATTGTGCGCAGTCTTTTTCACATCGTCGGAAAACACAAGGCTCAGAAGCCTTGAATAGTCGTCTCCGAGGCTGCTCCAACGTGCAATGTACACTGCCCTCCCGTCGCATATCTCAATACTGTCAAAGCTTTCATCCGCCGTTACGGCGATCTCGTCGGCACTCTGAACAGCCTGCATTATCTCGTCAAACGAGGCATATTCAACATATTCAATTCGCTCAATCACAGCCTTCTGCGCGCTCTCGGCACTTTCGCTCACGCCCCATTTTTCGATGAATTTATTAAATCCGAGCTTTTTGAGCACATCGTACAACTCAGGCTTATAGTCCTCGTTCCACTTTGCGTCATCGGGTGCAAACTCTATCGGCGCATCGGTGTGTATCGTTGCAAGCTCATAGGACAAAAAGGCGCTCTCCCTGCCCTCGCGCAGTTTTTTGCGCATACTCTCTTTGACATCTATGGTGTCAAGCCCGGCATAAATGGTCTCGATATCCTTATACTTCTGAACAAGACCCATAGCCGTTTTTTCGCCCACGCCGGGCACGCCGGGAATGTTATCCGAGCTGTCGCCCATCAGAGCCTTGAGATCGATAATGTGCTTTGGCTCAAAGCCGTACTCGTCAAAAAACAGCTTTGGAGTATACTCGGTCGTCGTTGTCTGCCCCATACGGCTTTTGACATGGCAGACATGCGTCGTTTCACTTATAAGCTGGAAGCTGTCCTTATCGCCGGTGACGATGCGGCAGTCCCAGCCGGCGGCGCTGCACCGCGCAGCGACCGTACCGAGCAGATCATCGGCCTCGTAGCCCTCAAGCTCAAGGCGAAGAATGCCCATTGCGTCAAGCACCTGCTTGAGTATCGGCATCTGAACGGCAAGCTCCTCGGGCATGCCCTTGCGCTGAGCCTTATATCCGGCGTATCTCAGGTGCCGGAACGTCGGCGCTTTGAGGTCAAATGCAACACACACGGCCTCGGGCTTTTCATCGTCAAGCAGCTTGCGTAGTATGGCAAGGAAGCCGTACACGCCGTTTGTGGGCGTTCCGTCGGGCGCCGTGAGCGCGCGTATGCCGTAAAACGCGCGGTTTACTATGCTGTTTCCGTCAAGTATAAGAAGTTTCATCATTTCACCTCGCCGCGCAGGCGGACGATCTCGTCTCTAAGCTGAGCCGCAAGCTCGAATTCAAGCATTTTTGCCGCGGCTTTCATTTCCTTTTCGAGCTTTTCGATAAGCTCCTTGCGCTCGGACTTTGTGAGCTTCACTCCGTCGGCACGGCGCAGAGTTTTCTCGCTCTCGCTGGATATCTCGATAAGCTCGCGAACGCTTTTTACTATCGTTTTCGGCACGATGCCGTGCTCTGCGTTATATGCCGCCTGCTTTGCGCGGCGGCGCTCGGTTTCGTCGATTGCAAGACGCATCGACCTCGTCACGGTATCGGCATACATGATCACCGTGCCCTCGGCGTTGCGTGCCGCGCGGCCGATGGTCTGGATAAGACTCGTTTCGCTTCGAAGAAAGCCCTCCTTATCGGCATCGAGAATTGCAACAAGGCTCACCTCCGGGAGGTCAAGTCCCTCGCGCAGGAGGTTTATGCCGACAAGCACGTCAAAATCGCCGAGGCGCAGGCTGCGGATTATCTCCATACGCTCTATCGCGCCGATATCGTGGTGCATGTACCTGCACTTTATGCCGGCGGCTCCGAGGTATTCGGTAAGATCCTCAGCCATTTTCTTTGTGAGCGTCGTTACCAGAGTGCGCTGGCCCTTTTCGATGCGTATATTTATCTCGCTTATAAGATCGTCGATCTGCCCTTCTATCGGCCGAACGGATATCTCGGGGTCGAGCAGGCCGGTCGGGCGGATTATCTGCTCGGCTATCTGCCCTGCCCTTTCGCGCTCGTAATCGCCGGGCGTTGCGGAGACATACACGGCCTGATTTATGCGCTCCTGAAATTCCTCGAATTTGAGCGGTCGGTTATCATAAGCCGACGGCAGACGGAAGCCGTATTCAACCAGGGACTCCTTGCGCGCGTGGTCGCCGCGGTACATCGCCCTGACCTGCGGCAGAGTGACGTGGCTTTCATCAACGAACAGCAGGAAATCCTTCGGAAAGTAATCGAGCAGCGTCATTGGCGCAGAGCCTGCCGGGCGGTTTGAGATTATGCGCGAATAGTTCTCGATGCCCGAGCAGTAGCCCAGCTCCTGCATCATCTCGATATCGTAATTTGTGCGCTGCGATATGCGCTGCGCTTCAAGCAGCTTGCCGTTATCCTGAAAGTATTTTACGCGCTCGGCGCACTCGGCGCGGATATCGTCGATAGCTCGCGCCATCTTATCGCGGCTTACGACATAGTGGCTGGCCGGATATATCGCAGCGTGGTTCAGATAGCGTACGGGCGCGCCGGTCACGACGTTCACCTCGCTTATTCTGTCCACCTCATCGCCGAAAAACTCGACGCGGATGGCCTTATCCGTTGCATAAGCCGGGAATATCTCGACCGTGTCGCCGCGGACGCGGAACATATTTCGCTCGAAAGCAATGTCATTTCGCTCATAGCGTATCTCGATGAGCTTGCGCAGAAGCTCGTCAAAATTGCGCGTCTGTCCCGGGCGCAGGGATATGACCATGTTTTTATAGTCGATCGGGTCGCCGAGACCGTAGATGCACGAGACGGATGCAACGACTATGACGTCGCGCCGCTCAAAAAGGCTCGACGTTGCACTGTGGCGCAGGCGCTCGATCTCATCGTTTATGGCGCTGTCCTTTTCAATGAAGGTATCCGTGTGCGGAATATACGCCTCGGGCTGATAATAGTCATAGTACGAGACGAAATACTCCACGGCGTTATCCGGAAAAAACTCGCGAAACTCCGAGCACAGCTGCGCCGCAAGGGTCTTATTGTGCGCCAGAACAAGCGTCGGGCGATTGAGCTTTTCGATAACGCTCGCCATGGTGAAGGTCTTGCCCGAGCCGGTCACGCCGAGCAAAACCTGCTCATCGAGTCCGTTTTCGATGCCGCGCACGAGCGTCTCTATGGCCTCCGGCTGATCGCCCATCGGCGAATATGAAGATTTCAAAACGAATTTATCCAAATCGGGCAGCCTCCGCATAGCATTATCAATAGTATTATCATTTTATTATACCACGCACATAAAAAAATCACAAGGCAGACAAGCTGCCTTGTGATAGATTTTGGTTTTTGCGATCAGATCTGGTAGGACGCCCAGTCGATATCGGGAACCTTTTCGGTCCACTTCTCGTAGACGCTGTCGCCCACGCGGTCGCACTTATGATAGTTCGTCGCTTCCTGTACGTCCTTGTAGTACCATGCGTCTGCGTCCATGTTGTCGCTCCACATGTTCATGTCGGACGTCGGCAGGAGGTCGGACACGCTCTCGGTCTGGCGATCGAGGACGCGGTTTATCATTGCGAAGGTCTCTGCACGGGTGATGTTGTTGTTCGGACGGAAGGTGCCGTCTTCATAGCCGTTTATCCAGCCGTTGCCTGCGGCAAGCTCGATGTTCTTCTGTGCCCAGTGGCCGTTGATGTCGCTGAAGGTCTTGGTGTTCACATCAAGCTTTGCAAAGCGCGCTATGATCGTTGCAAGCTCTGCACGGGTGATGCTCTTGTTCGGCTGGAAGCTGCCGTCGGTGTAGCCCTTGATGATGCCCATGTTCGTAAGCGTTGCTATCGCGCGGTTGCACCACATGCCGGCCTTAACGTCGGTGAAGTCGCCTGCGGTCGTCGTGTACTGCTCGCGTGCCTCATCGGTCAGCAGGCGGAAGAAGATAGTTGCTACCTCTGCGCGGCTGATGTCGTTGCTCGGGCGGATGGTGCCGTCGGTGTAGCCGATGACGTAGTTGAAGTGGATCTCCTTATTGAGGACCTCGATTGCCTTGAGAACGCCGTTGACGTAGGTGATCTTATAGTTTGCGGTGACATCCTCGCCCTTTGCGTTCTTGATGACTGCATCGGACGCAACGTTCGGGGACTCGCCCGGCTCGCTCTGGATGCCGGTGATCTTGACGGAATCGACCTTGTCGCCGGTCGCGAGACCTTCGACGGTGTACTTATCGCAGGTTACGGGGGCGATGCCCTCGGCGCTGCCGGCGGTGATGGTCAGAGGACGCTGCGTGATCGTCAGCACGCCGTCTGCCTTGATGATGAACTCAACGTTCTTGAAGCGTGCGTTGGTGTTCTTGAACTGATCGGCCTTGAGACCCATCTCGTAGGTTCCGGCGTTTATGCCGCTTGCGAGCGCCTTGCCGCTGAAGGTGAAGTCCTTCTCGGTGTAGCGCGAGTCGCTGATCTTCACGGTGTAGTCCTTGACGCTGTGCTCGGCGCCGTCATACACGACGCTGTCGCTGTTGCCCGTGATCTCGACCGTGATCTTGTCGGTTATCGGCGGATTCACAGGGGGGATATAGGGGCGCTCTTTGATGGTGAGCGTGCCGGCATTGTAAGTGACGGTGTAGTTGCCCTGTGCTTCAGCACCGGCCGGGGTGATCGAATAAGTTCCGGCAGTCTCGCCCTTTTCGCGGCTTATGGTGTAGCTTACCGTATCGTTATTGATAGTTCCGGTGACAGTTGCCTCAAATGCAGGATCCTTTTCGCCAACGTACTTGGTGTAATCCTTTGCTGTTACGGTTACGGCAAGCGGAGTGATGCTGAGTTTACCTTCGCTCGTTTCAATATTATAGTTATCGGCGTTGAATGCATCACCATGCACAAATGTTATTTTGTTAGTAACTTCACCTTCGGAAACGTTTGTTACGCTGCCGGTTGCCTTGATATCCGTAACTTCGCCCAGAACAAAGCCGTCGCCGGTTACGGTAACTTCAGGTTTTGTAAGCGGAGTGCCATCATAGGTCTTGCTTGCAGTTTCGGATGTGAGGGTGACGGTGCGCTTAGTGACTTCAACATAGCCGTCATTTTCGATGACGAATGTTACCTTGTCAAAATTGCTGTTTTTGTTTTCAAACTGCTCTGCCTTGAGGCCCATATAGGTTGTGCCTACATCAGTGCGATACACTTTATCGTTACCGGTAAATTTAAAGTCATCTCTGGTGTACTTAGGATCGGATATTTCCACGTCGTAGCCGGTTACAGACTGCTCGGTGCCATTGTATACCTTGCTGTCAGTGTTGCCCTTGATCGTGACAACGACTGTGTCAATCGGGGTGATTGTGAGGGTTCCCTTTACGGTGTTTGCTACGATGTACTTAGCGGTTGTATCTGTTTTGCCAACAGTCTCACCAACAAAGTCGATGTCATATTTGCCAACTTCCTTGCCGGTGCCGGAAGCGTGTACGCCCTTAAAGTCAACGCCAGACAGTTTGAAGTCTTTGCCGTTATCGGCTTTCACAACAACATCATATCCGGTATTAACCGTCTGCTCTTGTCCGTTATAAGTAACGATTCTGTCTTCGGCGGTGAGAGTTACATTCTTATAGTAGTAGAATGTGATCTCATTGGTGCCGGTTCCGATCGTTATTGTCTTGCTGTCAGCGGAAACCGGGGTGTAGCCGTTGACAGGTACCGGGGTTTCGGTAACTGTTTCGTTAAACGTCTGGCTATCAACTGTTTTGTCTTCTGCGACCTTATCATTCGTTCCGTTCCAATAGTAGTGTACGGTGTAGCTGAGGTCGTCCTTGATTTTATACTGTGCGGTGTAGGTAGCATTACCGGTGACGGTTTCGGCAACCGTCGGCTCCCAGCCGGTGAAGTAGTAGCCATCGTCGGCGGTCACTTCGGGTGCTGTGGGAGTTTTGCTGTTGAGCTGTAGCTTGCTGTGAACGACATTACCTTCGCCATTCTGATCGTTAAGAGTGCCGTGATCGCCCTTATTATAGGTAACGGTGTAAGTTTCGCCCTTTACGCCGGGGACGTTGAAATTGCGAGTGATATTTTCGTCACCGTCTTTGAATGCAAGAGTCGTTACGTCGTTGGTGGCATAATACTTATTGTCAACGAAGCCGTCAGCCGAGGTGTCGAGCTTAACGGTGTAAGTAAGGGTGTAGGTATAGGTCTTGACGCCATCCGTTTCGGATACTTTTCCGGTGGTCGGCGTCCAGGTGATGGTGTTGCCATTCACCTTTGCAGTTGCATCCTTGATTGATGACTCATCAAGTTGGATGAACTCACCCATCGGGTCGGTCACGGTAAAGCCGGAGTCAAGCCCCTGCTCGATGGACTTGAAGATAACCTCAAATGCTTTGTTAAGTTCAGCCGCGCTGTTGGCGTTAAATGCATTGCTCGGGTTACTTGCAACCGTGCCGGATAGATACTGTCCGACATACATTCTGAGTTCATTGCTCCAAGTGGATTCAGCTCCGAAGCAGACAGTATATACGCTTGCAGCAGATTTCAAATTTTTAGCAGCAGTATCGGTTTTGCTCTTGATTTTCCACGAGCTAGAATCGCTGCCCTGCCTGTTGGGCTCGCCATCAGTCAAAACAACAGCAAACTTTTTGTCTTTTGCAATGCCGTTAGGTGCAGATGTAATCAAGCTTTTCGCTTTGCTTAATCCCTGTTCGAGATTTGTACCGTTACCTTCACTTGGCGGAGTGAGGTCGTTTATAGCAGCAATTGCCTCAGTTGCATTAGCTGCAACAGACACGTCAATCCAGTCGGAAAGCTTTATATAAGCATTTCCGTCGAAAGCAACTAACTGAATATATCTGCCAGCATTTTCGATATTGCCTTTATAGCTGTTGACAAAATTGACTGCTGCATTCTTTGCGGCATAGAGACGTGTATCTTCAGTTTTCACCTCAGATCCATGCTTATTAAATGGGCCGCCACTAGTTCCCGTACTTTTGCTGCAATGCTCATTATGGTACACTTGATTGCCACACTCTGTGCAATAATACATCGATGTTGATATGTCAATCACCAGCACAATAGCAGATGCTCCGGGGGCAGTCGATGACGTCTTGGATTCGATCTTGAGGGTGATATCATAGGTATCATTGCCCTTTGACACTGCCGTCTTGCTGTATGTTACATCAGCACCGGTAGCACTGTTTGTGTAGGGTTCGCCGACTGCGGTCAAGCCGGTTTTCTGCGTCCATGTGCCGTTGTTGTCGTACTGACCGTAGACAACGCTCGGCTGCGCAGTACCTTCAGCACCCCCCCTATTTCCATTTTCTGCATCTTCAGCAAATACAGAGAACGGCAGGAGCGTGAAGATCATGCAGATGCACATGAGAAGCGCAAGTCCGCGTTTTCTTACATTCATTATTTTTCCTCCTTTTAATTAAAAAAATCCACCGCCTGCGGCAGAGCACCACATATTGTACCGCCTGCCGCGAACGCATACTATTGCGTGGTTTTATTCTACTAAGAGTTAGCAAAAAAATCAATAGTAAATATGATTTTTAAGCGAAATTTTGCATCCCGTGTCATTACATTGTTCGGACAGGTGTCGGTTTTTGGCGGCGTTGTGCAATTTTGGTTGTAGATTTTTTAATTCAACCCCTAGGCAGCAAAGCTGCCTGCTCCCCTTGACATGGGAGCCACAGGGTGCGGTGCAAAAAAAGATGCCCCGCACCGATGCAGTGCGAGGCAGTTATGGTTTTTTATGCAGTTTCCGGTCGGGATGGCGGAAATATGCGTATCGGCAGGTGCGTCAATTCGCCATTGAGAAACGGGAGATCATGCAGGTGAATTCTGCGCGAGTTGCGCTGCCGGTCGGGTCGAGGATACCGCCGGTGCGGCCGTTTATGATGCCGTTTACATTCGCCCAGCGCATGGCCGGGACCGCATAGGCGCTGACGGAGGAGGCGTCGCGGAAGCTGTCGGCATATGACAGGGGCGCTTTGAGCGTGCCGCCGGATATGACCTTGTCGGCATAGC
>ULUH01082042.1_pt1 | contig 10654 bp, 10 predicted proteins | sample 1958241 | NCBI WGS metagenome assembly ULUH01 (sample SAMEA4835753, study PRJEB28245) | human gut metagenome | biome: gut microbiome; material: fecal sample | place: Denmark | collected 2008 | reverse complement strand
GGTGGCAATCAGAACGGCCCGAAAGAAGGCATCACCATTGCCACCTCTGTTGTCCCGTCTCAGCCTACCACCATTGGCCAGCAGGTGCAGAATGCTGTGGTCACTTGCATCGGCGGCGTTGTTGCTGCGATGGCGTGCGCCGGTGTGCAGAAAGGGTTCGACTGGATTGTTGGCAAGTGGACTGGTCGCAATGTTCGCCCCGTCTTCAACGTGACTCCCACCGGCCCCACCACTGGTGGCTCCGGCAACATCATGCAGGAACTGCACACTGTTGCGGGAAGCAATCCCGATGAAGCGAAGCGTGCCATTCAGTCCGTGGCCAAACGTCTCGGTATGCAGATCGGCCAGCCTGCCCCTGCTCCCGTGACTGTTGACGCTGGTGTGGTGGAGATGACTCCTCCCACTCCGGCCCCTGCTCCCACCGTTGCTGAGGTTGTCCCTAGTGATGCTGCTCTCAAGGTGGAAACCAAGCAGCCCAAGCCTCAGCAGCAGAACAACAAGGGCGGTAAGAAATGATTACCCGTATCGCTGGGTTTCTGTTCTATACCTTGATGACCGGCCTGTGCGCCATCACTACTGTTGGTTATGCCAACGATGCGGTTAAGGCCCTTGATAAAAAGAACTAACCTCTAGCACATAGCAGGACTCATACGTACTAGGTGCGACTAGTCGCGTAACGGGGTCTTGTGTAGAGACAGCACCTCCACATAAGGTTGTCTTGTGTGGGTTGTGTGAGTCCTGCTATGCATCTAGGGATTAGATCAATGTGCTATTCACCTAGCGTTGCCGACGCAGTACAGTCATGTTTATCAAGTCTAAGCGTATACTTGTGACCATGACCTTTGGTACTCATCACGTTTCAACTCACGAGGTTTCTCATATGTGTAACTGCACTTCCTGCTTCTGCTCCATGTCTTCCTCCATTGTCATGCCCGCCCCTGTTCGTCCTTCTGTCAAGCGTGGAGCTCTGCTCCGTGCTGTCAGCGGCGAGAAGGTCGGTGACTTGTACATGCTGGTGCGTGAAGCGACTGGTGTGTTCGCCAAGGACGCCGCCGGTAACAACATCGGTGCCCCGAAGAATCTCTTCAACCTCGTCAACCTGACGAACGAAGGGAAGACTCGTGTGTCTCGGCCCCAGCGCAAGCTGGTCTGGGGACATGACGAAGTACCAATGGATGTGATCGAGCAGCACTTTGGTTTCCAGATGGTTCCTGTTGCTGACAACATCAGCAAGATCGAACCTCTGCTCAAGGGCGTAGGCATGAACCTTCACGCTGCCAAGATTCGTGAAGAACAGTCTGCCTTGATGTACCGCCTGTTCTAATCTTTAAACCTGCTGGCCCATGTGTACTCTTCTATGATGGTAGCTGTCTCTGTGTGAGACAAAGTCCTAACGAACATAGTGCACATGGGCTGGCCTCTTCGGAGGTTTGTATGTCCATTGATCTGAGTAAGCAATGGCCATCTCTTTTGTCTTATTATGTAGGCTTTCCTGCTGATGGAGCTGGTACCTACATCGAGAACATCTACAAACTGAGCAAGCAGAACAAGGCTAATCTGGCTGCTAAGCTCGGGCTTCCTGACACGCTGACTGTCGAGGAAGAAGTAACGGTTGATTTGAATGAACGCTTTGCGTTCTCTTATCAGCTTGTCTGCATGGTCATGCCTAAAGATAAGCAGCCTACGTTTGACGAGTTCATTACGAACAGAACGTCTAACCAAATGAAGCTGTCCAAACGTATCTTATCTTATGCCAAGACCAACAGCAACGTGACCGCGAAGATTCTCCTTAGCGGATTATATTCCAGCTCCTTCCGCTCTAAGCTGAACAAAGAACTGCCGAAGGTACCTGATGCCAGATCCTTTGTCAGTAACTCTGACTGTGCTGAGGCAGTTGTGATCACACAGGACTACGAATACTACTCCGCCATCATTCAGAACATCTACTCTGAGATTGCGTCGATCAAGAAAGCGACGTATGGTTTCAGCATGGATATGTTCACGATGCTGTCGGCTGGTAGCAGCAGCAGCTTCTCATCGTGCTTTACGGTTGGAAGGTTCAACAGTAAGGGGCCGCTTGACATCGCTCTCTGCCCCTTGACTGGTGTAATCTACAACCGCCAAGGAAAGAACATCACAGGTAGAGCTTGGGTTGTCTTTGACAAAGACTTCAACAAGTTCATCGTCATGAAGTCTTATGGCTTTATCGACGACGCCATCATCAAGAAGGTGTGTGGTTGGTTATGTGCTCTGCTTGACGATAAAGCAGATTGGTCATACACAAACGGAAACAGTGAAGATGTTTATCTCTCACTCGACTACAGACCAGAAGGCTGGTACATTGACCCTGTTCGTATGTTCTTCTTCTCTTCAACGTCTGACAAGATCAGGAACATTGATGTGCGAGGGTGCGTAGAAGCACCTTGTTTGTTGTGCGGTAAGTATCATACCAAATCAACAATCATTTGCAGTGACTGCGAAGAAACAAAGCTGACTAACTGCAAGAGGTGTGGCAAGCAGATGCTTAAAACGGACAGCAACAAGCTGTACCCCATATGTGATAACTGTGTGGAGAAGGTCACATTCTGTCCTGTCTGTGGTTCGATGATGCGGGAAGGCAAAGCATGTCCCAAGTGTGCATGGAATAACATGTGCGCTATCTGCGGCACCAAATCTGACAAGAAGCTACAGTGGATTGAAGACATCCCTGTATGTGAACACTGCATCAGTATCTTGCACAAGACTACCTGCGAATGCTGTGGTTCTCATGGCTTGATGTATCCTTATCGTGGCCATGCTTTGTGCAACAACTGTTACCAGCAGTTGTCTTCACTGCCTTCGTCAACAATCAATGAAGCACAGGTTCACATCAAGGCCAGCATCTTGCAGAACTTTATAACCAGTAATCCTGATCTTAAGATTAGCTGGAACGTCAGCGAAGGAGACGCTAATGAGCATTGAGAGACTCAAGACAATCCTTCGCATGACGGATGCGGAGGTAATACAGAACATCGTTGGTACTCTGACGAGTTCCGACTCTGGGTACGAAGTATACACTGACGACGAGAACTTCGTCTTCGGTATTCCTACAACTGATACCATATGTCCTGTGCTTTTGCAGGCGCATGTGGATACAAGACGACACGCCTCGGTGGATGAACCCCTCATCTTGTGCACCGAGTACGGAGTCATTACAAATGCCAACGGTATCCTCGGCGGTGATGACCGCTGTGGTGTTGCTGGTATTCTGGACATCATTGAACGCCATACCAGTAAACCATTCGTTCTCTTCACAAACTATGAAGAAACGGGTGGCAAAGGCATGAAAGCTTTCCTCAAGACTGGCTACCTCGACAAGTTCGTCGACCATATTTATTGTGTCATTGCCCTTGACCGAAGGGGACACAATGAGTATGTATACTATAGCCCCACGTTACCGAGCAAGCTGACGTACTTCCTTGCCAAGCTCGGTTACTATGAGGCCAATGGTTCTTACTCTGACTGCTATGATCTTTGGATGAAGCATGACATCGCTCATGTCAATCTGTCATGCGGTTATGGTCGGCAACACACAGCCGATGAATTTATCTTGGCTGAAAGCTACGTGTCTTCCATCCTTCGCGCTGATCGTTTGATGCAAATGATTGACGAACCCTTCCGTGTAAAGGAACGCTTCACGTACCGAAGTGGACACGGGTACTCGTCTATCGCTTATCCTATCCCCAAGCCTGCTGACAATGCTGGTCAGGGAACTGCTGCTCTTGAAATAGTGGGCAGTGAAGAGCTTGCATCTGATGATGGCCCTGAATATGTTCAAGGAACTCATATCCATTCCCCTGTTCACATGCCTCCTGAAGCGGTGTACGCATACTCTGCGGCACCGAAATGCTTCGTGTGTGCGCGAGACGACAGACCGATGGAGTATGATACCAAGAACAGTTTCTTCATCTGTGAAACGTGCAAGAAACAAATCATGAAACACTTTGACACAGTGACAGTCCCCAACGCTATGGCGTACTACGACATGCTTGAGGAAGTCCGGGCCAAGAGCCGAGAGGCTAACAGGAATTTGAACAAGGCAAAGCTCAAGGCCAAGAGTTCTCTTCCTGTGTGTCCCGGATGTGGTGACAATCACCATGTCATCTGGTCGAGGAAGGACATAGGATTTGTATGCACGTCTTGCTTTGAGTACCCTTCTACCGATGGATACAACGGTAAGTTCTGGGTACGAGGAGACAAGAAGTTCTTTGTGAAGACTGTGAATGGCAAGCAAATGGTACTGGTGACAGATCTTAAGGGTGAACACCTTCTGTCAAGTGAAGAGCTGTTGAAGAGCAGTAAGCTTCACCAGTGCGCTGTCTGCCATGAGCCTCACATCTCCTGCTCTTGTGAAACCATAGGCAAGACGAGAAAGGTAAACGTATATGTTTGCCCCTCTTGCAAACAAGAAGCCTTGGATACACTTCTCAATGACAACCTCCCTCCGTGGGACTTGGACTAGGAGGATTACAACATGATCGTACCACGTCGTCCTGAGATTTGCAATCCTTCTGTTCCCGGATGTGAACTCAAACTTCCTTTGTATACGGAAGAAGAACAGAAGCGTATTGAAAACATGATCGACTTCCCCGGTGAATATACCGCAGACGATTTTCGTTCTGCGCTTGACCTCTGCTTCAAGCGTAGCACGGAAGCGGAAGCCTTCATCCGTTCCCTTCATGACTACACCCTTCGTTTGAAAGGTGTGTGGCATAGGTGGCTGGGTGCTCTTCGCCCTGCTGCCATTGTTCGTAAAAGTTAGCGTAGCTAACGCTACTTGTAAACCTTAACACGAGGTGCTTATGCGTAATCGTATCAAGCAGTTCTTTGGCTGGTTGTTCAACGGAATCAAAGCCTTGTGGCAGATTGGTTGGAAGAAGATCATGGACTTCGTCACCAACATAGAAGCTGCCAATGAACTACTTGACAAACTGGAAAAGAATGATTACGTAATCATTCCTGAGAAGATGTCAAGGGTTCACAAAGCTGTCTCTCTTGTGTCTGGATGTTGTCACAGTTTCTTTAACAGATTCCTTAAGAGGACTGACAAAGAACACAAGCTGCTTGACATTGACATCCCTAAGAACTGGATGCGAGGGAAGAGAAGACGTTTAAGCGACGTTGAGCGGCTTGCTCTCTAGGAGAGGTTTTAAGCCTCGTTTACTATGAGGATGACCTATGAGTCATCTTTTAAATAAACGTGTCTTAGAATCAATCCTCGTGCGTTTAAACGGTATATGAACCATAACCGAGGGACGTAGAAATGTAATGCAAACAGAACACCAACAACAGTCCAGACATACTGTGTGTCTCTGACGTAAAGGCAAGACATGAACTCATGCTTAGAGGCATGGATGTATCAGCTTGTAACCATAACAGAGATGCAAGAGTATGACTGTCAGGCGAGAGGAGCTTGAGAAGTTCCTTGATTACAATGCACCTATGGACGTGCCAGTAAGACAAGCCTACTGTCCTTTCTGTGAACCAGATAAGGTAACCAGTCATGGCTTTGTTGTGACACGTAAGAGGAATGGGTTCAGTATGTGGTGTCATAGGTGCCACACTAAATACTGGTACCCAGTTAAAAGCCCATCATCTAGCGCGATCTTAAGTGAATTGCATCGAAGAGCAGTGGGCAATAAAGACAATGCCAGTGTCGTAACGAAGAAAGTCACTCTCCCGTCAGACTTTACCGCTGACATTCCCGCGTCAGGTTTGCTGTGGTTACGTACCTACGGCGTCAATGAGGATGAGATACGCCGGTATCATTTTGGGTACAGCCCCAGACTAGATAGGTTAATCCTTCCTGTGTTCCGGGATGGAGAGCTGGTCTTTTGGCAGGGCCGCAACCTTTCTTCAGACACATCCAGACCTAAGTACATGAACGTGAGATCACAAAGGTCAGATATCGTTCTGTTTGTAAATAACCAAACATCGAAGGTCGTACTCGTCGAGGATATTCTTTCATGCCTCGCAGTAGCTAGGGCCGGTGTGAGTGCTGTTGCTCTACTTGGAAGCTACGTGAAGATGGATCTTTTACGTGATGTTCTGGCGGACGCAGATATAGATTGTATAAAGGTCTGGCTTGATCCCGACAAAAGGCAAGAGGCATGTAAGTACGCAAAGCAATTGCGTGCACTTGGTTACAGTGCAAGTCCAATTGTGCTCGCACACCAAGACCCTAAGTGTTATAAACCCGAAGAAGTCCAACGCTTCATAGGAGGTGCGACATGTTCGGATTCGGAAAGAAAACCTACGATGGGCCTACGTGGAAAGACGTGTCCATCGGTGTGACCATCGGTAAGAAAACCATGAGCATCTTCGAGATCATTCGTAAGTTGTTCTGGAATGTGATCAACATCATCAGCAACGCCCGATCTATCTGGCGTACTTTGTGCAAGGCGGTTAAGGAGGTGTGTCATGCTTAGCTTCAACGATAAGGCTGTATCCTTTGTACAGTCTTCTTCCTCCTCTGGTTACGACATACAGCGCAGCCTGTCTCGTAAGCGTAACCAGCTGTCGAACTTCTATGACATGGAGCTGGCTATGTGTGACTCGTGTGGCACACTTTTTGCAGACAAGCTCAAGTCGATGCCGTGCCCTAAGTGTGGCAGCACTAACGGCAGGAGTCATTCGTACAACACTACGAGTCTTGGCTATCTTGATAACATCAGGATGAACTCGTTCACCTACGCTATGGCTGCCTAATAAATATGCAGACAGGTACTTGACAAGCAGGTATTTGATCTTATACCTATAGTACTATAGGTTACTTAACAGGTAAACCTAAAGATAAAACCTTTAGGTTAATATATTAAGTATCTTAATAAGTATCCTTGACTTTACTTAATTAAGTATTATAATATATCTAAGTATATCTTAGCCGTTACTTAACCTTACTTAAGTATAATATCTTAAATAACCTACTACGTAAATACCTTAATAAGTATAATATCCTAAGACTAAACCTAACTCTTAATTCATAAGTACTATAGGTAACTAATGCTTTGAACATTAAGACTATATTATTTCTGAATTAGAAGGTTGACCTTAACTCTTGAACAAGCAAGGCATTATGAACATTGAGGAAATCTCCCTTGTTTTGTTCTTGTTAAGCAAAGAAAACTTTGACAAGTATTTTAAATTCATCTTTGAGTTGAATCTTGAACTTGAAACTAAGAACTTTCTGAAAACAATTCAGGAATATTTCTCTGAATATCCTGATAAAGAAGTCCTTAGTGTTGAAGAATTACTTGTTTTCTTTTCAGTGAAGCACCCTATCCTGAAGAAGAGAACATCTTATTCTGCTTATCTTGAGCGTTTAGGTTCAACTGAGATTGATAATAAAGTACTTGAAGAAAACTTAAACCACTTCCTTGAAAAATATTTTGCAAGTGAGATGGTATTTAAGTTGACTGAAGTTCTTGACGGTGATTCATATTCTGTCCTTGACGAAGTACAGGAGATGTTATCCGAGTTCAATGAACGCAAAGTGAAGCTTAACAAAGATGAAGACCAACTATTTGTAAAGTCTAACTTGACTGAACTCTTACAAGAAGAAGTACATGAAGCTGGATTACGATGGCGCTTGTCCTGCCTGAACGAAAGCATCGGAGAACTAAGAGGTGGTAGCCTTGGTCACGTATTTGCTAGAGTCGATACAGGTAAGACATCGTTTATTGTATCAGAAGTTTCTAACTTTGCATCGCAGTTGAAGGATGATGAGGTTATACTTTGGTGTAACAACGAAGAGAAAGGCAAACGTGTTCTCTTTCGTATCTATCAGTCAGTGCTTAAGTGCAATAAGACTGATCTCATAAACTATCCTACTGATGCAGAAGAAGAGTTCACCAAATTAGGTGGGCACAAAATAAAAATCTATGACCAAGCTATCATCACCGTTGAAGATATTGAACAGTTGATGAAGACATATAACGTGCGTCTCTTGGTTATTGACCAAGGTGACAAGGTTCGTTTCTCTGGTGACAGAGATATGTCAACTGTCGATAGACTTAAAGCTGTGTACGGTAAGTTCCGTGAACTCGCTAAGTCATACGACTGTGATGTTATTGCTGTTGGTCAGGCGTCAGCTTCAGCCGAAGGGTTAAAATGGTTGAAGACTTCTGACATGGACAACAGCAAGACCGGTAAGCCCGGTGAGCTTGACTATGCAATTGGGATAGGAAAATCATTTGATGATGTTGACAATCCTGTTTGCAGTATTAGATATATATCTCTGTGTAAGAACAAGATGAATGAAGGTAAGCATGGCAGATATGAAGTAGTATTCAATGCTTCATGTGCCCTGTATACTGACAAGGCATCAGGTAGCTTCTCCGAAGTGTCGAAGTCCGACGACCAGTCTCCCCAAGGTTCTGGCTCACCTGAGATCAAGTCCACCTTCAAGTCACTCTTGTCTGAGATATATGGGAACCCTAACATGGAACAGAAGTAAACATGTCCGTATTCACTAACAAGGTTATTGCTCAGGCTGATATCGCCCTTGAAGAATTTGTTGCTAAGCTGGAACAGGAAACTGGTCTTGCTCTGCGCGATCTCTCCCTCGTCGATATGTTGACTGCGCTTAAAGACTATACGAAAGCTGAGGCAGCAAATAACGTAACCACGATGTCTCTCTCGCTTGATGAGCCTACCGTGACGACCGAAGCTAAGTCGAGTAAGTAGTATGTCTTACTGTACCATCGACATCGAATGTTCTAAAGCACCGAAGCATATGCCTTGGACAATAGGCTCGTATCTGTGCTCTGTTGGAATCGAACGCCAAGATGGTACCTCAACTGTGTGGTTCTTCAATCCGAATGATAGACCACATGAAGAACTTCTTGCTGAAATCCAACAAGAGATTGACAGCGTTGACTTCTTGATTGGACACAACATTAAGTTCGACTTGAACTGGTTGAAGTGGATTGGTTTGAATGTCAAGGACAAGCCAGTCTGGTGTACGATGGTAGCTGACTATCTCATAAATGGTCAGCGCAAACTTGAGTATAGTTTGAATGCTGTTGCCAAACGCTATGGCTTAGGTCATAAGCTCGATGCTATGGCTATGTATTGGCAAGCTGGATACGAAACGGATGAGATTCCGTTGGAGATTCATGAAGATTATCTCAAGCAGGACGTACATCTTACACATGACGTGTTCAAGAAACAACTCCCGCTCATTGAGCGTGCAAGCCTTGGCAAGATAACGGAACTTTCTTTCCGTCTAACCCAGATCCTTTCTGACATGGAAGTATCTGGTGCAGCCTTCGACAAAGAAGAAGCTATTGCTTACTGTAACCAAACGCGTGAACAGGTTAAAGCAATGGACAAGACGCTGGTCGATCTGGCTGGTATTGACTTTACTCCCTCCTCTGCTTCACAACTCAGTGCTGTTTTATTTGGTGGTTCTTGGAAGAAAGAAGTTCCTGAACTTGTAGCTCGTCAGCTAAAGAGCGGTAAGTTTAAGATCACCACACGTAAGACTAAGATTGAGATTCCTATCAAGGGACTTGGCTTTAAAGTTCCAGACGGCTGCTTGTCTAAGAAGACCGGCTTGCCTTCAACTGATAAGAACACACTTGATTTGTTAAAGTCTCGTGACAAACGCTCTGAGTCCTTCCTTCAAACACTACGAGATCAGAAGAAGCTGATGAAAGTAGTGTCCTCAATTGCTGGTTCTAAAGAAGAGAAAGAGGCAGGACTGATTGCTGTCATCGGTAAAGATGATAGGCTTCATCCTTCCTTTAACCAGTGCATCACACGTACAGGTAGACTCTCTTCTTCAAATCCTAACGGGCAGAACTTTCCCCGTAATGGTACCAGCCCCATCAAAACATTCTTTAAAAGCAAACAAGGGGTTATTGTAAACATTGACTTAGCTCAGATTGAATGGCGTATAGCTGCTGAGTTAAGCCGAGATCCAGTTATGCTTCATGAGTTGAATGAAGGTCTGGATATTCATTCTGATAATGCTCTACGTTTCTTCGGTGCAGACAAGTATCCACGAGATTCAGCAGAGTTTAAAAGACTTCGTACTACTGCAAAAACAATGTCGTTCCGTCTTTTGTACGGTGGCTCAGCCTCTGGATTCTATAGAGACCAACGGATGCCTGACTACAGTTTAAAGAAATGGAAAGAAATTGTTGCAGCTTTCTACCAAAAGTACCAAGGACTTAAGAAGTGGCAAGACACAAACGTGCAACTTGCTAAGTCACAAGGGTATCTTCGTAATCCATCTGGACGTGTACTTACGTTTGATAACATGATGGGCTATGATGGTGTAGAAACTGTTGATGAAAAGCAAGTGTCAAACTACCCGGTACAATCTGGGTCAACTGACATTATGTATTTGCTTATGTGGAAGTTGCTTACACGTACACAAGAATATAAACTTCTTGCTAAGTTTATTCTTCAAGTGCATGACTCTATGGTATTTGATTCTCCCATCGAAGAAGCAGAGACGTTATGTCGTGAAGCTCTCAAACTGATACACAGTCTTCCTCAACTTGCTAAAGAATACTTTGGTTGGGATATTGTGGTACCCTTGACAGGAGACTGTGAAATAGGGTATGACTATGGTAACATGAAAGCGATCAAGGAAGAAGAGATGGAT
>ULUH01005978.1_pt1 | contig 10677 bp, 9 predicted proteins | sample 1958241 | NCBI WGS metagenome assembly ULUH01 (sample SAMEA4835753, study PRJEB28245) | human gut metagenome | biome: gut microbiome; material: fecal sample | place: Denmark | collected 2008 | reverse complement strand
GCGGATGAAATGAATTTGCGAAAGAATCTTGACACTACCAAGAATCTTGACACTACCCGGAACTTGCGGAAGTGCTTCATCAGCAGAATGTGCGTCCGTACAGCCAGAGCGTCTTCTTTGACCGCGCGAGAGGCCCTCTCTGGCGCATCGGCACGCTGGACGATGTGATGAAGAGCGCCCTGCTGTTTGGCATGGCGGAGGGCGGCGAGATGCTGCATCTACAGCAGAAGGGATACGAGATCCAGATGAAGGAAATCGACTGTGTGGAGGAGTTTTCTTAAGTTATTAATTATATAGACAAATGTGTATATTTGTGATACTCTATAAATAGAGGAGGGATGTGGCTATGCGCATACCCAATATCACGAATTACAAACCGAAAGAATTTGCCACATTATTGAATGTCACGGTCAAAACTCTTCAACGCTGGGATCGTGAGAAGATATTGGTTGCAAATAGGACGCCCACGAATCGAAGATATTATACCTACGACCAGTACTTGCAATTCAAGGGCATCGAGAAAGATACGGATTCGCGTAAGATTGTTCTATATGCCAGGGTATCGAGCCGGAAGCAGACAGATGATCTAGAGAACCAGGTGGATTTCCTCCAGCAATACGCGAATGCCAAAGGCTTGATTGTCGATACCATCGTCCGAGATTATGGCAGTGGTCTGAATTATAACCGTAAGAAATGGAATCAGCTCCTAGATGCTGTCATGGAAAATCAGGTCAGGATGATCCTCGTGTCACACCGCGATCGTTTTGTCCGATTCGGGTTCGATTGGTTTGAGCGGTTCTGCAAGAAATTCAACGTGGAGATCGTGGTCGTGAAGAACGAGAAGCTGTCTCCGCAGAAAGAGCTGATGCAGGATATCGTCAGTATACTTCATGTATTTTCTTGTCGGCTTTATGGGTTACGTAAGTACAAGAAGCAGATTGAAGGAGATGAGGAACTTGCTGAAGGCATTCAAGACAGAGCTCCGTCTCACCGAACGGCAGAAGGATAAAGTTCGCCGTTCTCTCGGCATCTGCCGCTTTCTCGCGAACCAGTACATCGCCCGCAACATCTGGCTGTACCGCTTGTATCAGCGCGGCGTCCTCGATGAGAAACAGCGCCGTTTTGTCACCGCCAATGACTTCGACAAGTACGTCAACCATATACTGAAGAAGAAATTTCCCTGGATCGACCAGTGCGGCTCCAAGGCGCGCAAGAAGGTCCTCGTCAATGCGGAGCAGGCGTTCCGGCGCTTCTTCAAAGGACAGGCGCATTTCCCACGCTTCAAGCGGAAGAACCAGCAGAATGTGAAGCTCTACTTCCCTAAGAACAACAAGGGGGACTGGACCATCTGGCGGCATAAGATTCAGATCCCGACTATCGGCAAGGTGCGCCTGAAAGAATTTGGCTACCTACCGCAGAGCGTGACCATCAAGAATGGGCATGTCTCCTATGAAGCGGGCCGCTACTACGTCTCGGTCACGGCCGAGATTGAGGAGACGAGCCGTTATAACAATGATTTAGAAGCATCGTACCGTCCGCAGTCGGATGGCATCGGTGTGGACCTCGGTGTCAAATCGCTTGCCATCGTCAGCGACGGCAGGATTTTTGAGAATATCAATACGTCTTCTCGGGCCAGACGGCTTGAGAAGCGGCTGAGAAGAGAGCAGAGGCGTCTCAGCCGCAAGTACGAGATGCGAAAAAAGAAAGGTGGTAGTACTGCTACTGCCTCTGCAAACATAGAGAAAAAGAGATTATCGGTACAGAGATTGCATCAGCGGCTGGCGAATCTCCGCCGCAATCACGAGAATCGGGTCATCCACGCACTGGTGGAGCAAAAACCACGCTTCATCACGGTGGAAGACCTCAACGTGACCGGCATGATGAAGAACCGCCATCTCTCGAAGGTCGTGGCGCAGCAGCGCTTTTATTCCCTCCGCGAGAAACTGCGGCGCAAGGCAGAGGTCATCGGGATTGAATTCCGCATCGCGGACCGATTCTACCCGAGTTCCAAGACCTGCCACGCATGCGGGCAGGTGCATAGCGGCCTGAAACTCAAAGACCGCGTCTACGTCTGCCCCTCATGCGGATACACGGAAGATCGCGATTTGAATGCAGCGCTGAATCTGCGCGATACGAAAAACTATCGCATCACCTGATTCACGTTTTCACGTTTGATAAATGTACCGATGGCTAGTCGGGAACAGGCCGTTGCCTTGCGAGGCAAGGAACACGGCCAACGCCTTTGGAGTGTACAAGAACTTGTGAGTAGTCTCAGGCTTGCCCTGGGCAAAAGCATACACGATGAATAAGGAATTTTTCTAAGACATGCACATTTTTGTCTATGTTTTTAGTAGCAGACTTCCTTTGAGGAATTGGCGGATACCGCCTTTACCGCAGAACAGGCTCCGCACGGCGCGGAACTGACATGTCTCACGCCGACGAGCTTCAAGCGGGATGGCCGGTACGCGATCTTTCCGGAATCGCGCCTCATCGTGCAGAGCCTCTTGCAGCGCTGGAATGCATTCTGTCCGGAGATCCCGCTGGAAGAAGAGGATCTGGCGTCGAAGCTGGCCGATCATGCGCCCATCGTGCGCTACGACCTGCACACGGCGTCTTTTTCCCTAGAGCGCCAGCGCATCACCGGCTTCCGGGGGCGCTTTGCCCTGCACTTCGGCGGGACTGACAGTATGAGGCGCATCCTGGCCTTGCTCGCGTCCTTTGCGCCATTTGCCGGCATCGGCATCAAGACAGCGCTCGGCATGGGAGCCGTGACTTCCGCATTGCAGTACAGGACATCTTCGATAGGAGAATGATGCTTGACGCGTCGATGACCAGCCGCCTTCGGGCGGCTTTTTTGTTGCGCAGATGGCATTGGGATTTAACAAAAGCGTAACATGAAGACAACAAAACCTCCCGTATTCTCTGCTACGATATAGGAGAACGATGAAGGGAGCCGAAGGGCTCCAGGGTTCCAATCAGCAAGTGATTTGGGGAGGAAATAATATGTTCAACAAGATGAAGAAACTTCTTTCCGTCGGTGCTGTTGTCGCGAGTGCGGCAGTGCTGCTGGCGGGCTGCGGCGGTGGCAGCCAGCAGGCTTCCAGCTCTTCTGGCAGCGCAGCACAGGAAATCTCCGGCAAGATCTCAGCGTCGGGCTCGACGGCACTCCTGCCGCTCTTGAAGCCGGCACAGGAAGCCTTCCAGGACAAGTACGATAAGGTGACGGTCAACATCGCAGGCGGCGGTTCGTTCACGGGTATGAACCAGGTCGCAGAGGGATCGGTCCAGATCGGCAACTCGGATGTCAACCTGCCGGATGAGTACAAGGACAAGGGCCTCGTCGACCACAAGGTCGTCGTTGAGCCATTCGTCTTCATCGTCGACAAGAACAACAAGGTCGACAACATCACGAAGCAGCAGGCCATCGACATCCTGACGGGCAAGATCACGAACTGGAAGGAAGTCGGCGGCGACGACCAGCCGATCACGCTGATCCACCGTGCAAAGTCCTCGGGTTCCCGTGCGACGATCAGCGATGTCGTCCTCAAGGGCGCAGCCTTCACGGATAACGCAGTCATCCAGGATTCCAATGGTGCAGTTCGCGCCGCTATCGCCAGCACGCCGGGCTCCATCGGCTATGTCGATGCACCGTATGCCGATGATTCCGTCAAGATCCTGAAGTTCGATGGCGTTGAGTATTCTCCGGAGAACATCATCGCCGGCAAGTATCCGATCTACGGCTATGGCCACATGTACACGAAAGGTGAGCCGACTGGCGCGGTCAAGGCATTCATCGACTACATCCTCAGCGATGAGTTCCAGAACACGCAGGTCGAGAAGCTCGGCTTCATCCCGGTCAACAAGATGAAGAAGTAATTCGCGAAAGTAAACAGGAAGGATGATGCAGGACGGAGGTCCTGCATCACGTTTATACAGGAGGTTTTTTATGGAACGGGCAGCAACAATCGGCCGCCTTGACGGCAAGCAGTCAGGCGGAGGTCATGAGCGCAGGCTATTCTATGACAAGTGCGGGCGGTATCTCTTCATTGCGGCTGCCTTTCTCATGACCATCATCATCTTTTCCATCATCTTCTTCGTCGGCCGCCAGGGCCTCATGACGTTCGCAGCGGTCAGCCCGCTGGAGTTCTTCTTCAGCGCGAGCTGGGATCCGACGCTCGGCAAGTTCGGCGCGCTCTCGTTCATCGTGGGCTCGCTGGTGACGACGCTCCTTTCGGTTGCCATCGGCGCGCCGCTCGGCCTGCTCGGCGCCATCTTCCTCGCGAAGGTCGCTCCGGCCTGGCTCAAGAACATCATGCGCCCGGCGACGGATCTCTACGTCGCCATCCCTTCGGTCGTCTACGGCTACATCGGCCTGATGCTGCTCGTGCCGTACATGCGCGATGCGTTCGGCACGACGACGGGCTTCGGCGTGCTCGCAGCGTCGATCGTGCTCGCCATCATGATCATGCCGACGATCCTCTCCATCAGCACGGATGCGCTCAATGCTGTGCCGAAGCCGCTGGAGGAGGCGAGCCTCGCGCTCGGCGCGACGTGGTGGCAGACGATGGTACACGTCATCGTGCCCGCTGCTGCGCCTGGCATCCTGACCGCTGTCGTGCTCGCGATGGCGCGCGCCGTCGGTGAGACGATGGCCGTGCAGATGCTCATCGGCAACACGCCGCAGCTCATCACCTCGCTGTTCTCTCCGACGGCAACGCTGACGAGTGACATCGTCGTCGAGATGGGCAATACGCCGTTCGGCTCAGTCTGGGGCAATGCGCTCTTCCTCATGGCTTTCGTGCTGCTCATCCTGTCGCTGGCCATGATTCTTGTCATCCGCCGTTTCGGCACGAGGAGGGTATAACACATGAATGCAAAAGTACAGAATCAGGTGGCACGGGCGGGCCTCTGGTTTACGGGATTCTTCATCCTCGCCCTGCTCGCGGCTTTCCTCGGCTACATCCTCTACAAGGGACTGCCGGTGCTCTCGCCGCACTTCATCCTCGGCAAATCGAGCGACATGATGGCTGGCGGCGGCGTCGGTTCACAGCTTTTCAACTCGTTCTACATGCTCTTCCTCTCGATGGCCATTTCCATTCCAATTGCGCTCGGCGCGGGCATCTACCTCGCGGAGTACGCGCGTGAGAACAAGCTGACGAAGTGCATCCGCCTTTCCGTCGAGAGCCTCGCGACGGTGCCGTCCATCGTACTCGGCCTGTTCGGCATGATTGTCTTCGTCAACATGATGAACATGGGTTTTTCCATCCTCGGCGGCTCGCTGACACTCGTTCTGCTGAACCTGCCGATGCTCGTGCGCGTGACGGAGGAATCCATCCGCACGGTGCCGAAGTCGTATGAAGAAGCGAGCCTCGCGCTCGGCGCGACGAAGCTCCAGACGATCTTCAAGGTCGTGCTGCCGAGCGCCATGCCGGGCATCATCACGGGCATCACGCTGACGGCGGGCCGTGCGCTCGGCGAGACGGCCATCCTGATCTTCACGGCTGGCACGACGGTGTCGCGCCACATGTTCGACACGGATGTCATGGCAGGCGGCGAGACGCTGGCCGTCCACCTCTGGTACCTCATGAGCACGGGCCTCGTGCCGGACCGCGACGCCATCGCGAACGGCATCGGCGCGCTGCTGATCCTGACGATCCTCGTCTTCAACTTCGTCCTGCTGCTGCCGGTCAAGCTGCTGGGGCGCAAGACAAAAGCATGATTTCAAGAGCATCACGATCTTTCGTGATGCTTTTGTGATGCAGTTCCTTTTCTTTCTCAGATTTTTATGGTAGAGTAAAAATAAGGGTTTTGCGCGTTGGCGCAGGCCTTTGTTGCGATCGATCATTTGGGAAAGAAAAGGAAGTGATGGAATTATGAAAGAGACAATCAAATCCATGCAGGTGATCGCGGAGCCGTTCCTGGCGTTTTTGCGCTGGGAGGCGAGTAGCGGTGTCATCCTGCTGGCCTGCGCCATCCTCGCACTCATCGTGGCGAATTCACCGCTGGCTGAATCGTACGAGCATCTGCTGCATTATCCCATCGCTGTCGGAGCGGGGGAGTACGTGCTGGAGATGGGCCTGCTGCACTGGATCAACGACGGCCTCATGGCGGTGTTCTTCTTTGTCATCGGCCTTGAGATCAAGCGCGAGTTCCTCTACGGCGAGCTGCGCACGTATTCGGCGATGCTGCTGCCCGTCGGCGCGGCGCTCGGCGGCATGCTCGTGCCGGCCGCTATCTATGCGGCGATCAACTTAGGGCTGCCGACGTTTGGCGGCTGGGGCATCCCGATGGCGACTGACATCGCCTTTGCGCTCGGCATCATGACCATCGCGGCGCGCCAGGCACCGCTCGGCCTCGTCGTCTTCCTGACGGCGCTCGCCATCGTCGATGATCTCGGCGCTATCGTCGTCATCGCGCTGTTCTACAACACGGACCTCACCGTATCGGCCCTGCTGCTGGGGCTCGTGGCCGTGGCTGCCGCTTTCCTGCTCGGCCGTTTTCGCGTGCGCTTCCTGCCGGCCTACATGGCGCTCGGCTTCGTCGCCTGGCTGGCCTTCCTGAAGGCGGGCATCCATCCGACGATTGCGGGCGTGCTGCTCGGCCTTTCGATCCCTGCAACAGCTGCTCCCGAGGCGTCGCTCTTGCACAAGCTCGAGCATGCACTCGAGCCGTGGTCGGCCTATGCCATCATGCCGATCTTCGCCTTGGCCAACGCTGGCGTCGCGATCTCTCTGGCGACGTTTGACATGGCCTCGCCGATCTTCCTCGGCATCCTCGCCGGCCTCTGCCTCGGCAAGCCCATCGGCATCTTCGGCGCGGTATTCGTGCTCTGCAAGGTCTTTGGCCTGCAGCTGCCGGGCAATGCGACGAAGAGCCAGCTCGCGGCGACGGGCATGCTCGGCGGCATCGGATTCACGATGTCTATCTTCATCGCCTCGCTGGCCTTCACGGACAGCGCGATGCTCGACCTTGCGAAGATCAGCATCCTCTCGGCGTCAATCCTCTCGGGCATCCTCGGTACGGCTTTCTTCAAGCTGCAGTCGCTCTTCGGCGGGGGAGAAACGGCGCAACAGTAAAAAAAATAAAAAAAACAGCAAAAAGGTGTTGACAGAACGGGAGCACCCGTCTATAATAATATTCGTTGGTTGCGACAGCGACTGACAGACAAAAGAAAGATGATGACTCACTAGCTCAACTGGCAGAGCAACTGACTCTTAATCAGTAGGTTCACGGTTCGATTCCGTGGTGGGTCACCATTTTGAGATAACGGCTCCTTGCAGAAGGAGCCTTTTTTGTATCTGCCAATAGAGATTGTAACAGAGCAACAGAACAGAAAGGAATGACATCATGCGAATCCTGATCTCCAATGATGACGGCATCCAGGCCAAGGGGCTCGAGTCCCTCGTCAAGGCATTCTGTGCGCGCGAGCACACGGTCGTCGCCTCGGCGCCGGCGCGCCAGCAGAGCGGCATGGCCCATGCACTGAACGTCGGCCGTCCGCTCGAGCTCATCCGCGGCGAGGCACTCGCCGAAAAGTACGGCATCGAGGCGTGGGCTGTCGACGGCACGCCGACGGACAGCGTCAAGCTCTACCTCGAGGCTCTGGCGGAGGAGAAGCCGGATGTCGTCGTCTCGGGCATCAATCACGGCGCGAACCTCGCGACGGATATCCTCTATTCGGGCACGGTCGGCGCGGCGATGGAGGGCATGCTGCACGACATCTCTTCGTTTGCGGTATCGCTCGATGTGGACAGCACCATCTCATACGATGAGGCGGCAGAGGAATTTGCACTGCTGCTGGAGCGCGTCATGGCGGCCCGGCCGTCTGCCGATGAGCTGCGCCCAATCTTCTGGAACGTCAATTTCCCGCGCGCCTATGCGCTCGGCGAGGACGGCCGCCCGCAGGTCGTCTTTGGCCGCCAGGGCAAGCGCGACTATAAGAACGCCTTCCTTAGGCAGGAGCGCGAGGACGGGCGCATCTTCTACACGGTTGCCGGCGAGATCTTCGACACGGACAAGAGCGAGCCGACGGACATCTATGCCGTCGAGCAGGGCTACATCGCTGTGACGCCGCTGATGGTCGACCTCACGGATTACATCGCCATCGAGAAGCTCCTAGACCGCTGAGCTCTGTCTTTTTTTCATCATCTACTTGTGATAGAATATAGAATAGATTTGTTACGGGAGGCAATATTCATGGAATCAATGATTCGCGATATCAAGCTGGCTCCGTCGGGCCACGATAAGATCAACTGGGTCAAGAACTTCATGCCGGTCATGGCGGCTGTCGATAAGGAATTCTCCGTCTCGAAGCCGTTCGCGGGCAAGAAGATGGTCATCACGCTGCACCTCGAGGCCAAGACGGCCTACATGGCGGAGATCTTCCACCATGCCGGTGCGGAGGTCGCCATCACGGGCAGCAACCCGCTGTCGACACAGGACGATGTGGCCGCAGCGCTCGTCGAGGACGGTCTGCACGTCTTCGCTTGGCATGACTGCACGCCGGAGGAGTACGACACCTTCATCAACAAGGCGCTCGACATCAAGCCGGACTTCGTCATCGACGACGGAGGCGACCTCGTGCACATGCTGCACACGAAGCGCCGCGAACTGCTCTCGGGTATCATCGGCGGCTCGGAGGAGACGACGACGGGCGTCCATCGCCTGCGCGCACTCGCCAATGAGGGCAAGCTCGAGTTCCCGATGATCGCTGCCAATGATGCGTACTGCAAGTACCTCTTCGACAACCGCTACGGCACGGGCCAGTCGACCTGGGACGGCATCATGCGCACGACGAATGTCGTCATCGCCGGCAAGAATGTCGTCATCGCCGGCTACGGCTGGTGCGGCAAGGGCGGTGCCATGCGTGCGCGCGGCCTCGGCGCCAATGTCATCGTCACGGAAGTCGACCCGATAAAGGCCATCGAGGCTGTCTTTGACGGCTTCCGCGTCATGCCGATGGATGAGGCCGCCAAGATCGGCGACATCTTCCTGACGCTGACGGGCGATAAGGATGTCATCCGCAAGCAGCACTTCGAGGTCATGAAAAACGGTGCCATCCTCGCGAACTCCGGCCACTTCGACGTCGAGATCAACATCCCGGAGCTCGAGTCGCTCTCCGTTTCGCGCCGCCCGGTCCGCAAGAACATCGAGGAGTTCAAGCTGAAAGACGGCCGCAAGATCTACCTGCTCGCAGAGGGCCGCCTCGTCAACCTCGCCGCTGGCGACGGCCATCCGGCAGAGATCATGGACCTCTCGTTCGGCGTGCAGTTCTTCTCGGCGCTGCACCTCCTGCATCACGGCAAGGAGATGGCAAAGGGCGTCCATCTCATGCCGGAAGAGATCAACACGAAGATTGCCGAGATCAAGCTCAAGGCATCGGGCATCGCCATCGATGCGCTGACGCCGGAGCAGAAGGCATACCTGAACATGGCCTGAGGAGGGTATTGAATGAAGACACTCATCAAGAATGTACGCGCGCTTCTGCCGGATGGCACGACGCCTTTGACGAATATCATGATCGACCGCGACAAGATTGCTGCCATCGGCGAGGTGCCGGAGGATTTCCGTCCGGCCAAGGTCATCGACGGCAAGGACAAGTTTGCCGTGCCGGGCTTCATCAACGCCCACACGCACGCTTCGATGACGCTCTTCCGCAGCTATGCAGACGATATGGACCTCATGGACTGGCTCAACAACATGATCTGGCCGGCCGAGGCGAAGATGCAGGAAGAGGACATCTACTGGGGCGCGATGCTCGCCGCTGTCGAGATGATCGAGGGCGGCACGACGACGTTTGCCGACATGTACGGGCCGTACATGGAGAAGGTCGCCGAGGCCGCAAATGATGCGGGCCTGCGCGCCGTGCTCTCGCGCGGCATCATTGGCGTCGCCCCGGGCGGCGATGCCAAGATCGAGGAGAACGTCTCGCTCTACAAGGATTTCAACGGCGCAGCGGACGGCCGCATCACGGTCATGTTCGGCCCGCACGCACCGTATACCTGCCCGCCGGACTTCCTCAAAAAGGTTGCAAGCACGGCGCAGTCGCTCGGCGCGGAGATCCACATCCACATGGCGGAGACGAAGGCTGAGGTCGAGCAGATCGTGAAGGAATACGGCAAGCGCCCGTTCCGGTACGTCGAGGAGACGGGCCTTTTCGACGGCAAAGGCACGCTCGCGGCGCACTGCGTCCACCTCGATGACGAGGACATCGCCATCATCAAGAAGCACGCCATCCGCGTCGCCCACAATCCGGGCAGCAACATGAAGCTCGCGAGCGGCATCGCGCCGGTGCCGCGCCTTCTCAAGGAAGGCATCTGCGTCGCACTCGGCACGGATGGTGCTTCGTCGAACAACAACCTCGACATGCTCGAGGAGATCAACCTCGCGGCGATGCTCCACAAGGTCAGCACGCTCGACCCGCTGGCTGTCCCGGCGCGCACGGCGCTCAAGATGGGTACGGAATACGGGGCGAAGGCTGTCGGCCTCACGGGCGTCGGCAAGCTCGAAGCCGGCTGCAAGGCCGACATCACGCTCTTCGACATGGCGGGCGCTGCCTGGTATCCGCGCAACGACCTCGCGTCGCAGCTCGTCTACTCGGCACATGCCGACTCCGCCTCGACGGTGCTCGTCGACGGCAGAGTCCTCATGGAAGACGGCGAGCTCCTGACGCTCGAC
>ULUH01014022.1_pt1 | contig 10828 bp, 5 predicted proteins | sample 1958241 | NCBI WGS metagenome assembly ULUH01 (sample SAMEA4835753, study PRJEB28245) | human gut metagenome | biome: gut microbiome; material: fecal sample | place: Denmark | collected 2008 | reverse complement strand
TTAGGCAGTTTTATCGCCGCCTCCACCTTTCCGTGGGTAAATGCCACCTTGTTTTTCGAGTTTATACGTCCCGACGTGAACTGCCTGCCGTTATACACCTCGCGCACAGCCGTCAGAATAAGGCAATGATTGCCCTTGCCGTCATCACCGAGACGCACGTTGCTCTTGCGGTCGGTGTAGAACTGCAGCTCATTGTTGCCGCCGCCTGAACCGTTCACCTCAATGTTCCAACGGTCCGGACGCAGCTCGGAGTCATCAAACAGGTCCTGCCACACCAAACGGTATCCGTCGGTCTCGCCAGTGCCCACTTGAGCGTCTTTGGCCACTGCTGGAAGCGCTGCGCACGAAGCCAACGCCATGAAGAGTAGTTTCTTGCTGAGATTCATTATTTTTTCTTTAATATTGTTTCGAGTTTTTGTTTTGCCACAGTCGCAGTCGTGGCGGTCTGTATGATTGCCGGCAGCATTTGCCGCCGGACTTTTAGAAGTTAAGTTGGCGGATTTCCATCCGCCAACCTGAATTTTTGTTGAAACAATATTATTTCAAAACGACTTTCTTCACAGCATTGCCAGCCTTCACGATGTAAGCGCCTGCAGCAACGTCCTCAACACCCATTACAGAAGAGTTTACCTTCTTAACGAGCTGACCTGCGAGGTTGTAGAGAGCGATTTCCTCTGCGCCGGCAGCGTTGATTGTGCGTGCAGTAACGATGATGTCAGCGTCGGCTGCGATGCCTTCAACTGAACCTTCGCCAGGAGTGTAGAAATAAGCAGCGTCGAGGCAGATGTTTTTGCCTGCTGTGCCGCCACCAAGGACTGCTAAGATGTTGCCACCGAAACCTACAGCCTTGTAGTTGAAGTCAGGCCACAATTTCTTGAGCTGACCCAAAGTGATGTCGACAGCCACCCATTCGCCGTCAGCGCTGAAGTTGCCTACCAATGGATAAGAAGCGCCATTGTCAACAAAAGCCTCCGATCCGACAGATATTTTTGCAGGCGACCATTTGTCGTTCTTGTTCTCAAATGCATAACCGTCACCGATGATAAGCGCTACATTTTTGATGCCATTTGTTGAGCGAAGACCGCAGTGGAAGTGAGTGTTGTCAGTGAAGTGCTTGAGATCGGCAGCAGCGTTTGCAATGTTGAATCCAGCGCCTGACCAGCCAATTGTTGACACGTCAAAAGAAACGTAGCCGTCCATCTGCATGTCTACGCCAGGATAAGAGCCGTCACCAGCAACGAAAGTATTGTCCCAAACATAGAGGAAACGGTTTACGTCGTCCGCACGAAGGTCTTGAACAGTCTTGCCAGAAGTCTTCAAAGACTCGATGCTGGCATTGTCGAGAAGAAGAACGTCATACAAGTTGCCTGTTGAAGTTGTTTTTGACAATGCAGGGTCACCTACATACTGTGCATTGGCGATACCTACGCCACAAACTGCCATAGCAGCCAAAAGAGTCAAATTTTTCATAATTGGTAAAATTTTAGTGAATGATTAAATGATTAAGTTTTTATTTTTAAGGAGGGCGGACAGACGTGTGTCCGCCTTCCTGTTTTTGTTGTTTTTAGTATCCGTTGTTCTGCTCCATCGGGTTAAGGTTGATTTCCTCTGCCGGAATCGGGAACAGCTCGTGCTTGCCTTTTACAAACGATGCCATTTCGGCGCGTGCCTCGGCACTCTCGTTTTTGCCGTAAGAACCGTTGTCCTTGTCCATCACCTCATAGGCGATGCCCCAACGGCAAAGGTCGAACCAGCGGTGGCCTTCCATTGCCAACTCCACACGACGCTCATGGCGGATTGCCTTGCGCAAGTCTTCGGTGTTGTCGCTGTAGCCGCGATATCCAGGGAATGCCGGCATTCCGACACGTTCGCGCACCTTGTTGAGCATTGTTTTTGCCACTGCGATATCCTTGCCGCTTTCAAGAGCAGCCTCGGCATACATCAGCATCACGTCCGACAGGCGGATAAGACGATAGTTCATCGGGCTGCGTGTTGCGTGGTCAAGAGCCACAAATATGCCATTCTCGTAGAATGAAGTCTTATTGTTGTTGTACGGGCTGCCGAGATAAGTCAAGTCGGTATTGGCTTCCACCTCTGAGTCAGAAGGCTTGCTGATAGTGGCTTCGCGGCGTGGGTCGCCCGGCTCAAACTCATCGTAGAGGTTCTGCGTCGGATGGTTGAAGCCCCAGCCTGCATTTCCGCCGAGCGAAGCCGCACGGCTACGAGTGAGGATTGTGGTGAACGAACCGCGGGTGAAGCCGAAACCTTCGCCGTAGTCGCTCGTAGGATCTGCCATATACTGGATTTCAAACACCGATTCAGGACCGTTCTCTCCGGCGAGAGTGAAGTTGTCTGAGTAGTTCGGGCAAAGGCTGTATTCGTTCTTCTGCTCTTCAAAGAATTTCTTACCCCATTCGTATGCATTGTTATAGTCGTGCATATAGAGATAAGTTTTCAGAAGCATCGCCTGCGCTGCGCCCTTAGTTGCGCGTCCGAGGTCGGCGTCGGCATATTTGCTCTTGTTCCAAAGCATCTGCTCAGCCAGCTTGAGGTCGTCGATGATGTGGTTGTAGATTTCCTCGGCAGTGGCACGTGGCTGCTTCCAGTCCTTGCTGCTGTCGATCACCTTGTCGACATAAGGCACACCGCCAAATATGCGTACAAGGCGGAAATAATAGTAAGCGCGCATGTAATAAGCCTCGCCCATCAAGCACGTTTTGCGCTCGGCTGTCATATCCGCATCGGGCTCGATAGCCTCAACCTCCTGCATTGCGAGGTTGCAACGCTGTATGCCTTGGAACTGCGCGCGATAGAAATCGCGCAGCAACGAGTTGTTGGCATTTGTCTTAAAGTTCTCGATGTCGTAGGCGTCAGCCATATCCGACAGGTTCTGACCGCCCTTCAGAGCATCGTCAGAGGCGATGTCGCCAATAAACCACTCACTGAAGTATGTGCTGTTGAATTCCCATGCGAGCGGAGTGTAGGCAGCGTTGACCGCACGGATTGCCGCCTTTCCCAGAGCGAAGTAGTCCTCCGGGGTTGATTTTCCAGGCTCTTCCTCCTTCAGCCAGTCGTTGCAAGAAGTGGCAGCCACCAGGAGCGCCGCTCCGCAGAATGCTTTCAAAAAATATTTAACCTTCATAGTTGTTTTTTCGATTTTAAGTTAGAAAGAGATGTTGGCTCCAAAGATGAATGAACGTGCCTGAGGATAGTTGCCATAGTCAACACCGCCGCCCACTTCCGGGTCGAAGCCGGTGTATTTTGTGGCTGTCAGCAAGTTGCTTCCCTGCAGGTAAAGGCGGCATGACTCCAAGCCAATCTTGCGGATTGCAGCGGTCGGGATAGTGTAGCCGAGTTGCAGGTTTTTCAGGCGGAAGTATGATCCATTCTCGAGGAAGCGGTCTGAGACATAGTAGTTGACCGAGTTTTTCGGGTTTGGAATCGAGCCGTCGTAGTATGTCTCGCCAGCATCGTTGGTGTGCTGCATCCACGCGTTCTTCATAACAGGGCTGAGCACGCTGTTGGTGCCTGTACCTTCAAGACGGTGACGGAGCTGGTTGTAGATTTTGTTGCCTGCCACGCCCTGGAAGAAGAGTTGCAGGTCAAAATTCTTCCAATTCATTCCGATATTGATACCATAGTTGATTGAAGGGATTGAAGAGCCGAGTTTCACGCGGTCTTTGTCGTCAATCACGCCGTCGCCGTTGTTGTCTTTGTATTTTGAGTCGCCGGCATGGAACGGAGTTGTTGTCGCATCGTAGCCGTGCAGATAGTCAAGCACCTCTTGGTCGGTCTTGTAGATACCTTCATACTGATATCCCCAGTAGTAATACAATGGGTAGCCCTGGTCGACAACCATCACGTTGCTGTAGTTTGAGTAGATTGGCGAACCACCGTTAAGTCCGGTGAGCTCGTTGTCGATAAACGACACGTTGCCGCCGATAGAATATCCGAAATCACCAATCTGGTTGCGGTGTTCGAGAGTGATCTCCACGCCGCGGTTGCGCACTGTTCCGACGTTGCTCATTGCCGAGTAGCGGTTGCCCACGTGAGCCGGAGCGGTGACATTCATAAGCATATCCTTTGTGTTGCGGAGGAAGAAGTCGACAGAACCTGTGAGTTTGTTTTTCCACAAACCGAAGTCCACGCCGGCACTCCATTGTTCTGTGTTTTCCCAGTGTCCGCCATTGTTCACCCAAGTGAGCACTGTGGCACCGTTGGCGAGCTGCTGGTCTTTACCAAACACATAGTCAACAAATGTAGGTCCATCGTCAAACACCTTCAGTGTAAACGCGCCGTTGCCGATGTTGTCGTTACCTACGCGACCCCATCCTGCACGGATTTTGAGAAGGTCGAGATTGTTGAAATCTTTCATGAAGCTTTCCTCGCTGATTTTCCATGCCAAAGCGGTTGATGGGAAATAGCCCCAAGGCTTGTCAGGGAACTTGCTTGAACCGTCGGCACGGAAGTTGACCGTAACGAGGTAGCGGTTGTTGAAGCTGTAGTGCAGACGTCCGAGCATTGACACGCGGCGGTTGCGCGAGATTGAGTCGGCAGGACGGCCGAAATCGTCGGTCACCTTTGAAAGGAACCAGTTTTTCTCAACAGGGTTGAGAATTGTTGAACCAGAGCCGCTGATTCCGTAATAGTTGTATTCCTCAACTGTCTGACCTACCATTGCCGAGAAATCGTGCTTGCCGATTGTGCGGGCATAGGTGAGGATGTTGTCTACAGTCCAGTTGTAGTAGCGTCCGATGAGCGACGACAGGAAGTTTTTGTCGTTCTTGTCGTAGCTTGAGAACTCGTATGCTTCTTTAAATGTCTTGTTGGTGTGGATGTTGTAGTCGAAGCTGTAGCTTGAGCGGAATGTCAAGCCCTCGATCGGGTTGATTTCGGCAAACACGTTGCCCACAAAGCGCTCGTAGCGGTCTTTCGGGTGACTCATCTCCACCATAGAGAACGGGTTGGTCACGTTCTTGAAGTTTGAACCTGCGGCAATCTGCCCGCTGAGGTCCTTGCCCTTGCGGCTTACAGAACCTTCCGGATAGCGGACAGGATCCCATGGAGCCATTGCGAGAGCGGCTGAAAGCACAGAGGCGCCAGCACTCTCCGAGTTGTTCATCGCGTTGCGCGCCGTTGACGCCATAAACGAAATGTTCTCGCCCACCTTAAGCCATTTTTTCACTTGGTGTGACGTGTTGAGACGCACGGTGAAACGACGGTATTTAGAACCGATAAGCGTACCTTCCTGGGAATACCAGCTTCCGCTGAGCGAATATGTGGTTTTCTTGCTGCCACCGTCGATGGCGAGGTGATAGTTTTGAATCAATGCGTTCTGGAACACCTCGTCCTGCCAATCGGTATCTACTGCTGAATAGTCGAAGCCTGTAGGATTTTTCTCCGGGTCGTAGACTGTAGGGAAATATTCAGATGTGCCGAGGCTGAACGCCGACAACCATTTGTTGAATCCCTTCTTCTCGTAGAAAGCCTTTTCTGATTTTGTGCCGTTGATGGCGATACGCGTGTCGGCGAAGTCCTTGGCGTTCATCACGTCAAGTTTGCGCCAACGCTGCTGAACGCCGACATAGGCATCGAGAGTGACACGGGTTTTCTCGTCGGTGGCGCCGTTGCGTGTGGTGACGATGATGACACCGTTGGCACCGCGCGAACCATAGATGGCTGTTGCGCTGGCGTCTTTCAGCACCTCTGTCGACTGGATGTCGTTAGGGCTGAGGAACGAGATGTCGTCAACGATAACACCATCGACTACATATATAGGAGAAGCGCCGTTGACCGTACCGACACCGCGGATGCGCACCTCAGGAGCGGCACCCGGCTGTCCACTGTTTGAGTTGATGGTCACACCTGCAGCCTGTCCCTGAAGGGCGTTTGCAAGGTTGGAGGCTGGAGTTTTCTTAAGCTTGTCGGCGTCGACACTGGTAACCGAACCGGTAAGGTCGCTTTTCTTCATCACGCCGTAGCCGATAGCCACAACCTCGTTGAGCATGTGTGAGTCGCTTGCAAGCACAATATTATATGTGCCCGACTTTACAACTGTTCTTTCCTGGGTCTTGCAGCCCACAAAAGAATACTGGAGCGTTGCACCCGCCGGAACAGAAATGGTGTAATTGCCATCAATGTCGGTGGCTACTCCTTGCGAAGGGTTGCCTTTTACTTGGACGGATGCGCCAATCAGCGGCTCACCGTCTTCGGCAGAAGTAACAACTCCTGTAATGTTCACGTTTTCCGCAAAGCCTATCATTGCGAAAAACAAAAAACAAAATAGTAGAATCTGTTTCTTCATAAGTTTGGTATAAAATTTTAATGAATATTCCTATTAGGTCAAAACTCGCAGTTTTTTGTTCGGTTTGACACTGCAAAATTATAGTACAATGTATCCCTACCCAAAAAAAAGCACTCACAAAAAACTCAACAAGTGTCATTTTGCTACTCAACATCTATTTCTTCTCACTTTTTATATACCTGTGTTTTAAGATGTTACAAAAAATATGTTTTATAACATATTTTTATTTGTTCCTCAACATATATTTTTTTACGAATTTTGGACCGTTAAATGAATGCATTCTTCAAACAATGGAAATTTTTGGCTTCACACTAAAAAAATCACGCCTCGCCGGAATGCTGCTGGCAATATTCCTGGCGGCGGTATGCTCCGTCGCCGCATCGGCAAGCTATCCGCTTGTGCGCAACTACACCCGCTCCGCATATCATGGAGGCACACAAAACTGGGACATCAAGCAGGACAGTTACGGACGAATGCTCTTTGCCAACAATTCAGGCATGCTCATCTACGACAGCAAGAACTGGACACTATGCCCCATCGGCAACTACACGTCGGTGCGCTCGCTGATGGTCGACGAAAGCACGTCGCGCATCTATGCCGGCGGATCGGAGGAATTCGGCTACTACCACAACGACCCCGACCGGGGACGCTTCGTTTATAAAAGCCTGATGCCCACGCTGCCGAAACGCAACCGCCACTTCACCGAGGTGTGGAACATCCACAAGTCGGGCAAATACATCTGGTTTCAGAGCGACTTCAACCTGCTGCGATTCGACGGCAGCAAATCGATTTCCATACCTTATAAATATAAAATCACGACTTCCGCGCTCATCCGCGGCAGGCTCTACATCGCATCGAAAGAGGGCGGCATCTGCCAACTCAACGGGAAAACGTTTACAAGCGTCCCTGGAGGCGAGCACGTGAAAGGCATGCGCGTGTGCGCGCTGTTGCCTTATCAGAAAGGCAACATCCTCATTGTCACTGAGTTCTACGGAGTGTTTATCTTCGACGGAGCCACAGTGCGCCCGTTTGAGATGGACATTGACCCGTTTCTGAAAGCCAATCAGGTGTTTTGCGCCGCCACAAACGAGCGCGAGCTGGTGTTTGGCACCGTAAACAACGGCATAATAATCAAAGACATAACCAACGGCAGCAACACATTCGTGAATATGTCGACCGGACTGCAGAACAACACTGTGCTGAGCATCGATTTCGACCGGATGGACAACATCTGGCTCGGTCTTGACAACGGCATCGACTACGTGCTCTACAACTCCCCGGTGTCGACAATTTTCGGCACGTCAAACATTTACGGCGCCGGCTATGCGTCGATGCTTCTCGGAAACACCCTGTTGCTCGGCACAAACCGCGGACTCTATGCCACTGCCTATCCGCTGTCGGCGGCGGCAGAACCGGCAAAACCATCTTCGCTTCTGAAAAGTCAGGTGTGGAGCATCGACACTCTCGGAAACGACGTGCTTGTGAGCAGCGACCGCGGACTGTATCAACTAAGAGGCTCAGAGGCACGGCAAATAAGCGGAATACCAGGCACTTGGGCGGTAGTTCCCCTGCACCGCCACCCCGACATGGCGCTGGCGTCGACCTATGAGAGCTTCTACCTGCTGCGCCGCGTCGGCGGACAATGGACAATGGCAAACCGTGTGACGGGCTGCAACGAGGCTGGCGGACGAATCATAGAGGACGAGTTTGGAAATATATGGATAAGTCATTGGATGAAAGGCATATACAAACTGCACCCAAACGCTTCGTTCACTAAATTCGACAAAGTGGAACTATACGACCACACAAAGGGATTCCCCACCGACCGCAACAACACACTCTACAAAATCGACGGCGAACTCGCCTTCTCGACCGAGGGCGGATTTTTCCGCTACAACCCGCACACCGACAAGATGGTGCCCAACGAGAAGCTGAACAGCATCTTCGGCGAGCACACGTCGGTGAGACTCTACCAGTCGCCGGCGAAAGACGTGTGGGGCGTGTCAGGACAATACATCTGTGCCGCATTATACAATGCCACAGGCACATACAACGTCGACTCAATCACCTACAAGCCATTGCTCGGCAAACTGATTGTCGGGTTTGAGCATTTCAACTTCATCTCGCCCCGCAAGCTTATCGTGACAAACGAGGACGGTTTCTACGCCATCGACGTTGACAGCGACCACCGCGTGAGCTGGAAGAGCAAATTGTTTGTGAGCAACATTTTCGCCACCAACCCCGACTCACTGATATACACCGCCGGCGGTGCGCTCCACAACAACGTGCTCGACTTGCCGTACGACCTCAACTCGCTGCGCTTCGAGTTTATATGCCCGGAATTCCGCGAGGAGGGCGCCGTACTCTACAGTTATTATCTTGAAAACTACGACACTGGATGGAGCGCCTATACCACCGCCAACTCAAAGGAATACACGCAATTACACGAAGGCACATACACGCTGCACATCCGTTCGTTCAACCGCTACGACGACAGCCGCTCGGAATACTCCTTCACCTTCCGCATCGCACCGCCATGGTACAGAAACACCTGGGCGATAACGTTCTACATCCTTTTCATCATCTCGTCAACATATTTTCTATTCATATACGTGCGGGGAAAGGCGCGCAAGTCGGCGCTGATGGTGGCGAAACGCAAGGAGGAGGAAATGCGTGAATACAAACGCCAGACCGAAGAGGAGTCACTGCGACGTGAAAACGAAATCTCACGGCTGAAAAGCACGCAGCTGGAACACGACGTGCGCCACAAGTCGCAGGAACTGTCAAACGCCACGATGAACGTGATGCGCAAAAACGAGATTCTCATCGACATCTCAAACCAAATCAACAAATTACAGGAGAGCGGCGACACCATCTCGAAAACGTCGGCAAAGCAGCTGATGAAGATTCAGAAACTCATCAAAGAAAACATCTCGCACGATGACGACTGGCACAAATTCGCCCAAAACTTCGACGTGGTCTACGAGAACTACCTCAAACGCCTCGCCGAGCGGTTCCCGCAGCTCAACATCAACGACCAGAGGCTGTGCGCATATCTGAAGATGGGTCTCAGCAGCAAGGAGATTGCCCCACTGCTCAACATGTCGTACCGCAGTGTGGAAATGGCACGTTACCGTCTGCGAAAGAAGATGGAACTGAGCCGCGAGGTGAACCTCGTCGACTTCCTGCAACGGCTGTAACACCGTGCCATTTTGCTATATTTTGGGGCTTTTTTGCCTATTTACGTGTAAATTGTCAATCATTTTTGATGATTTTCTAAAAATTTGCCATATCTTTGTGGCAGAAAAAAGATAAAGATGGAAAAAATAGACAATCTTGACCGTAAGATTCTTGAAATCGTGATGCGAAACGCACGAATCCCGTCGAAAGACGTGGCTGTGGTATGCGGGGTGTCGCGCGCTGCCATACACCAACGCATACAGCGGATGATTGATTTGAAGGTAATCACCGGTTCGGGCTACCACGTAAACCCGAAAGTGCTTGGCTACACAACCTGCACCTACATCGGCGTGAAATTGGAGAAAGGCTCTATGTATAAGGACGTTGTGCCTGAATTGGAGAAAATACCGGAAGTTGTTGAATGCCACTTCACCACCGGCCCGTACACAATGCTGATAAAGCTTTATGCCCGCGACAATCAGCATCTTATGGAGCTTCTCAACGACAAAATCCAGATGATCCATGGTGTCATGGCGACAGAAACCCTGATTTCGCTCGACCAAAGCATGAACCGCGAAATTCCAATACACTACGAAGAATAGCGTTTCAACGCCTAAAAAAGACATAAAAGCGCGCCGAATGCCGGTGCGCTTTTATTTTACGCTGATTGCCAGAAGCCGCACCCATCAGCTTACACGCCGACTCTTCCATAGCAGCGCACCTCCGGTACGCTGACCGCAAGGAGCATATCGAGTCCCAATATGCGCCGTTGCACTCCACGACGATTGGCAGCCTGCCACCGTCGCCGTCGCGCATGCCGCAAAATTTGACATGGTCTTTTTTACATCAAGCCTTTCTGCGCCGATGACAGTATGCTGATAATCAAGCACAAAGAATTTTATTTACAAAAAACTTGGCAAAAATTTTGCAGATTTAAAAACTTGTCGTACCTTTGCAATCGCTAACACAAAAGCAACTATCAATGGTGCGGTAGTTCAGCTGGTTAGAATACATGCCTGTCACGCATGGGGTCGCGGGTTCGAGTCCCGTCCGCACCGCAGAAATCCTGAAACGAAAGTTTCGGGATTTTTTGTTTTCCGTAGCATCTCCGCAACCCTCCAACATAAGATTTTGCGGAAATCGGCAAAAGTCAGCAAAGCAGCCATCCAAACAGCGCGATGCGCCTCCAGGGAAGTCCACAACGTATGGCAGTCGGAATCCAGACAGCACCGACATCGGGGAAGTCCACAACGTGGACTCGCTTTCAGCTAACCCCGGACGCGGTCCGGGGCATATGGATGATACAATCGAGTAGGAGGAAAACAAAGTAGTTTTTCTCCTACT
>ULUH01032023.1_pt1 | contig 10935 bp, 6 predicted proteins | sample 1958241 | NCBI WGS metagenome assembly ULUH01 (sample SAMEA4835753, study PRJEB28245) | human gut metagenome | biome: gut microbiome; material: fecal sample | place: Denmark | collected 2008 | reverse complement strand
ATGACGGCGTGGGTGCCCGCGCCGCCCACCGGAAGGCTGCTGCCCTCCAGATGGCCCGCCGCCACCTGCAAAACGCCGTCGCTGGTGCCGTGGTAGACGGGCAGCTCCACGCCGATCTTGGAGATGGTGATGTACCCCATGATGCCGGTACCGGAGACGTCGAGGGTGTCGGTGTAGCCGCTCACCTCTTCGGGCCGGTAAAAGGCATCGGGCGTTTCGGCCAGTCGCCGGTTGTAGTCGTCGGCGGCGTCAAAATAGGCCTGATAGTCCACGTCCGACAGGTTTTCAACCTCTTCCGAGTAGCTCGCCACAGCGCGCGACTGGTTTTTCTGGTTGACATAGTCACTGACGGTCGGATATAACATCACGGATAGACCCACGAGAAAGATCAATATTAAAATGATGTTGCTGCGATTCTTTTTCATGGGCTACTCCCTAATGTTATAAGGATATGTTCGGGGCAGATGCCCTCTTATTTCGGGGGAGCGGCCGGCTCCCGGTTGGTTTTACTTGTTTTCCATCCGCTTCTTCGCGATGAGCAGCACGGCCGCTGCAACCATCAGCCCGCCGCCGATCAGATAGAAGATCGTGGTGCCGATGCCGCCGGTGCCGGGCAGGACGGTGCCAGCGTTGTTTTCGACGCCATAACCACCGGTCGTGTAGGTCTCCGCTTCAACCGATGCAGTCGGAACAAAACCGTTTTCGCCCAAGTTGACGGTCTGTAACTCATTCAGTTTGTTGTAACCCTGCGGCTCCTTTGTCTCTTCCAGATAATAAGTCTTCTTCTTCAGGCCCGTAAGGGTGACTTTACCATCCTCAACCTTAATCGTTGCATTACCCGCTTCGCTGGAATCTGCCACACGATAGGTTTTGGTAGTTCGATCGTATACAAACTTTACCTCAGTAGTTTTGTCTACATCTTCATACAGCTTAAACTCAGCACCATCCAGCAGATGCTTCGTACCATTGACCTTGGTGTACTTCACGAGGTCAAACTGGTAAGTTTTAGTCGTTGTGCTGTCCTTAGTAGTCTTATGGCCCTCACCATAATCCAGCCAAGTTTCATTTGTTTCGCCGTTCACCTTAACTGCTTTCTGGTTGACCGTTGCGGAGTAGTAAACCTCAATATCCTTATCGTCGGTAATGCCGTTGCAGTAGTTGTCCGTCAATACCACATGGAATGCACAGTTATCATTTGTTTCCGTTGTGAACGTGTAATCAGTATCTGCGGCCAAATCAGCGCTGCCAGCTTTTACCCGAACGCTTCCATTAAACGTCAGACCGTCCGTCATGGTATCATGCAAAACGTACTTCTGCGCGCCCTTCTTGGCGTGAATCGTGGTCTTAAACTCTACGACCTTGCCAATCTGCTGATAATTTTCTTTCGCCCAGTCTTCGCTGTCAACTTTGGTCTGCTTCACAACAGAAGGGACTTCATTCTTTTCTCTGATTTCTGCCGTATAGTCCGTCGTGCCCAAACTGCACAGAGCACCCGCGTTGGTATCGACCAGATAATAACCCAATGCCAAACCGTCCATTTTCACAGTTGCAGTATCTTTCCCTGCATCTGCCTGACCGGCAATTTGGGTTTTCGTTGCAGTAATGCCATTAGTAGTTGCATATTCCAATGCCGCTTTTGCAAAGGTAGCTGCTTCTGTAGAGTCTGCCCCAAAGGTAGGCTTCCCTGCATAACCAGTCGTGTCATCTACCGGGATGTAAGTTTTGCCAGTCCCTGTTTCGAAGAAGTCAGCCCACTTGTCTACCACCTTATAGGAATAAGATGCGGGCTTTGTTTCATCTCCACTAGTGTAGCTCAAATCAAACATCTTATAGGCCTTGTATTCCGTTCCCGGAATTGCATTGCTGATCGTAATGCTGCCGGTTGCCGCCGTGTCCGCAAACGCCGGGGCTGCCATCGCCAGCACGAGAGCCAGCGCGGCAAACAGCGCCACGAATCTCTTCATGTGTTTCATTTTCATCGTCTCCTTGTGAAATAAACTCATTTCCAATTTGCTTCTTTTTGCTTCCAAGCAATCCCAAAATCTGTGCTCCCTGTGGTGATCTGTGCTCCGCCCGCAGGGGCGGGAGGGTCACTCGCCCCTCCTTTCCTGCCTGCGTTTCCTACGGTATCCACCCACCAGCGCGGCGCCCATCAGCACCGCACCGGCGGTGGTGTACGGGGCCGTACCGGTGGAACCGGTCGCCGGGAGTTCGTAGCCGGGGGCATTCTTGCGGTTGGTCACAGTAATGGTGGCACCGGGCACAACCGCCTCATCCTCATTCACACTGTAACTTACTGTGTAACCATCGGGCACAGAAACTTCTTTAACCGTGTACTGCCCATCCGGTTCAAGATCAGTAAACATGCCTGTCCAGCCGTTACTTTCATTCAGTGGCAAGGTCTTGCCCCCTACTTCTTCAAGTTTGCCAGTTTCTACGTTCAGCTTGTAAAGTTGAACTATAATGCCACCCACCGGCAGATTATCTTCCAACTCCATTCCGTCCGTATTAAGCCACTTCTTCACGACTTCCAGTGTGGTCTTGGTACTCTTTTGCGTATTGGTGACAATCACAGTATCACCGGGGGATGCGGGGCTTGTCACGCTGTGGCTGTAGGACACCTCAAAACCCTTCACCGTAGGCTCTTCAACAACATAATACTTTGCACTGGGGTTAAGGTTGGTAACCTTCCACTTCCAGTTGCTGCTATCATCCTTTGCCAGAATCTTAGTAGCAACCGGATCTGTCTTACCGCCCACTTCATACAGCTTCAGCGTAATGCTGGTGCCCTCCGGCAAATCTGTCAGCGTTGTCGTACCGCCTTCGGCAAGCCACTTCTTCTCGACAATCAGCCAATTCGTCTTTTTCATATTGGTGATCGTCACGCTGTCTCCACTGGTAAGACCTGTATGCCTTTCCGTACCTTTCGAATCGGTGTAGGACACATTGTAGCCAGACGGTACGCTTTCCTCTTCCACGGCGTAGGTGCAGCCGTCTTTCAAGGGGTCATCATTCTTCGAGGTATCCGGGTAGATATACGTCCAGCTGTTACCCGACGAGAGGGTGATTTCCTTCGAATCTACTTGACCGGTCGCCTTGTCCGTGCGGGTCAGTTTAACGGTAATGGGCTCATGGTTGACATTTGTCTCCTGCTTACCGTTTGCATCCTGCCACACCTTGCGGATGGTGATTTGCTTGGCGGTGTTCTCAACATACATCGGTTCTGTCTTATTGGCTGCAACAAAACGGATATTCGCTTCCGCCACTTCAGCATCACTTATTGCCGCATACGCTTCTTCCTTGGTTTGGTTTGCACTCAGCATCAGGAAATAGTGGGTCGTGTTGTCACAGATGTAGCCATCCGGGGCCTTGGTCTCTTCGAGCTTGTAGAGTACGCCTGCAGCAACACTCACCGCACCGCTTGCTACCGCTCCATTCTTAGCATACTGAAATACCAGTAAACCGCCTACCTCGGTTGTGCAAGTTTCTTGTGCCACTGTCCAGCTACCGTTGGTGTACTGCCACAATTTGAACGTTGCACCCGGCAAAGTGTTATTGAATTTGTCAGTTTCGACCTTGTACACCTTCAGTGTGTTGGTATTGTCCTGCGTTACACTGCCAGCAGCACCGCTGTGCTTGTACCACAGATTCGAAGGTGTTTCGCTGTTTCCGAACATGTCAACTGTATTCTTGATCTGGAACTGCGCACCATCTGCAACATTGTCGGGTACAATGAACTTGTAAGTATACTTTAAGGTATAGTGTGCACTATCCGGAACTTCGACCGTAATTTTATAGGTCTTATTCGTTCCGTCATCTACCACCTCGTCAGGCTTACACTTCATCAGTGTTGTTACATCGTTTTTAGCATCATCATAAAGCTTAATGCTTTGCAAATCGATTTCCGCACTGATCTTCGAAGGAACCGTAAGGACGTCGTGCAGCACCAGCTTCTTACCCGCAGTGGACAGCAGCGTTTTCCCTTCCTTATTGATTTCAACCGTGTAGGTTACTTCTTTCTTGCTGCCTTCCACATAATCATTCTTCTTTTCCACATAGGAATTTTTGCGCGTCACGAATGCATCCGCTTTTGCTATTTTATCGCTCTTGTTCCATGTGGCTTTGTTGGGATACTTTTTGGTCGGATTCTCACTGATGTCATCCCAGTAGTCATCCGTGACTTTGACTGAGAAGATAATCGCGATCTGATAGCTGCCCTCTTTCGGATTTTTAAGAGTGTTAAGATTTTTCAGCTTGAAAACCAACTCCTGCCCTGCATCCGCAGTACCAGTAACGGTCGGCGTTTCAAGATACTGGATATTATCCGCGCCCTCATTCTTCCCGCCTGTGACAAACGGCAAAAGTTTATCAGTTGAGTTTCTTCCCTCCGTTTCTGCTGTAGACCAGCCCACATAGTATTTACCAGTGTATTCCAGTCCTGCTGGCAGGGTATCCGTAACCGTCGCTTCGTTAGCATCCAAATTTTTGAGAAGAAGCTTATACCAAATCAGCGTATTCTCTCCAGTGTAGTCTATATCCGCAGAACCCTTAAAGCCTGTCCACTCACTAGCAGAAACAAGCTTTCCTAAACTCGGCTTCTTCTTCGTCGGCTTTTCGTAATCCGATTTTGCCCCCTGCTCTTTACCACCCGCCTTTATATAGTTATAGATTGAAAGTTTCTCACCCGATTCCAGACTATCCGCACTGTCCACATAGGTAGTATAGCCTTTTGACTGTATCTGTACAACCGACAACGGTGTACTTTCGGTGCGTCTATTCCAATCAACGGTAATTGTGAAAGACCTTACTTTATCCGCGTCCTCTCCTGCTTCTTGCTTCGAATCTTTATCCGTGTAATAGTGAATCGTCACATCTGCACCGAGAGCTTTCATCGCTTCGATACCATACACTCTTCTGTATGCACCATTTACCAGCACATCGAAGAAGAGACCTTTTTCATTATTCTTGGAGCCAACCGCAGTAAGTTCTTCCTCAAGCTTGCTCTTGTCTGCATAGTGATCCATCGTCTGATTACTTTGGTTTGTCGGGTTCTTAAAATAATCTCTTATGGTGAATTTTTTCGCCGTGTCTGCGCTTGCATCCGAGCGAATAACAAGCTCCCACACTGTCTTTAGGCGGTTGTTGTCTGCTTCAAGTTCCGTACCGCCCAACGGCACTTTCAAGAGGAGCGCTTCACGCTTTGAAACATTTGCCGACCCATCACCTTGATAATGTTCACTCCCCTTATCAATATTGACCTTATTTAAAACCTGAACAGAGTCTGCGCTGTTATTGAGTGGCACGGTCGTACGATAAGTAAACGTGTACTTAGTGCTTGTCGAATTTGCCGGGAAAGTATATTCAAAGCTTCTCTTATCATCAGAAACTTTAGCTGTTCCGCCCTTCTTCGCCTCGCCATTTACTATTTTATCAACCTCATTATTGTTACCATCTTTAATTTGAATGATATTTCCCTTAACATCATCCTGATCCAGAATTATAACGCCTTCCGTCTGAACAGTATCTTTAACTTTAAAACCATTCAAATCGCGGCCACTCGGATTGTCCACTGTAATCGTCCACAGAATGCGGCCAGTCATCACCGTATCCGGATTATTACCGCCATACACGCCTTCTTTTTTTACCGACAGCTCCGGACTCATGATTTGTTTCCATGTTCCATCTGGACTCGTCGTGTTATTGCCATACGACGCTGTTGCGCTATTTGTTACATTGCCGCCATCCTTCGGCAGCGTATTTGCATTCGTGATTTCATAAAGGTAGGTCAGCGTATAGTTCTCACCCGCCTGAAGTGCCTCAAGTCCTTCGATTGTGAAGTTGCTTGTTCCATCCGACTTGGACTCAATTTTAGGATAGTTCTTCGGGATTTCCGCGTCCGTGCCATTTTTCGTTAATTTGAACGATGCTTTATCAAATTGGCCCGTCACGTTCCAGAGATTTGTAATGTTATCGTTGATGGTAACGGTTTTTCCCTCAGTGCCATTGGTTGAATCCACTTTGATAGTATACTTGAAATAGGTCCTCCCATTTTCAACGATGATTTTGGAATCCACATCCTTGTCTATGCGGATATCGCTCTTTTTCTTCAAAGTGAACGAATTGCCGTGTCCGGGGAAAGTGATCGTATCGCTGGTGCTATCGTCCTTAGCGAACGCTTTACCCCATACCTTAAATGTACCCTTAAAATAATCCGTGTAGTCAAAATCAGTTACATCATCGCTAAAGGTAATAACCACCAAACCATCTGTGTTCACATCCATGCGGCCGATCTTATGACCACTATCATCCGTAATATCTTTGTTGCTCAAGGGTTCAGCCAACTTATACGGCAGGTTGTAGTATGCCTTGTTGCCATTCTGCCCTGTTTTAAACGTTCCAGCCGGAGCCTTAAAGCCTACTACAACTTGAACATCGTCGCCTTCCTCGATGGTTTCACCCAAATTAGCATTTACATAATCATCACCAACACGCTTTTGGAACGTGAAGGTCAGACCCAAACTTTTTTGAACATCTGAATCATTCAAATTGACCGCTGGTGGATCAGTGTTAAAAATGTCACCTTCGCTCGCATACACCGCCACCGCAGCCTTTTCGTCTGCCGGCTGCACTGCGATCTCATCGTCATAGCTGCCGTCGCGGTCGTCGGCCTCGCCCACGTAGTCGCTGTAAGCCTGATCCACGAGGATGGTGCTGGTGACATCGGTGAAGGGAACGGTCACTTCCGCGACAGCGCCCTCGACGGCACCAGAAATAACGGTCAGCGAATCGACGCCTACCGTCTCCACGATGCCGATGGTCTCGTCGTCGGCAGTTCCGTTTTTATTATAGGTGACCACATCGCCGGGGATGGCTTCGTAAGCCGCATCTTCGCCCTCGGTGAGGTAGGCAAAGCCCATGGCATCCATATCGGCGCGCAGCGCCTCCAAGCCCAAGCGCTGCGGGATCTCCGTCTTAGGGATGCCCGCATAATGCTGGCAGAACGCGATGAACGCGACGTCCCAATCGGCGTAGGGGTTCCCGTAGAACGCACCGTAGCGGGTGTAATGGTGGACGTCGATGATGTCGCCCAGTGCCTCGTCGGTCTGGAAGTTCTTTTCGCTTTCCTTGTAGCCAAGCTGCTCCTTTGCCACGGCCAGCAGGGCCTCGTTCCAGTTATCGCTCAGGCCGACGCTGTATTTTTCCCAGTCGTCGTCGGTCTCCACGTCGGCGCTATAGTCCGCAAGGCACGCCAGCGTGTGCGTGTGTTCGGGGATGGTGCAGGTCAGCACCTTCTTGTAGCACGCCTCGGTGTGGTGATGGAGCACCGGCTCGGAAACGGCCTCGCTGCTGCTGTCCTCAGCCACAGACGTGGCGGTGTTGGTATCTTCCAGCGCCGCAATGCCGTCATCGTCTGCCGCCGTACCGTCCGAGAGCACTTCGCCCTCTTCGTAGCCGCAGACCAGCTTTTCCTCGGTCTCCGTCTCGGTGGTGTAGCAGTCGTCACTGTGTTCGTGTTCCTCATAGCCGCAGAGGAATTCACCTGTATCGGGATCGACCGGGCAGGTATCATCGTGGGTATGTTCTTCTTGGCCGCAGGTCAGTTCCTTGTGCTCAACAAGCACAGTCTCGTAGCAGTCCGCCGTGTGGTGGTGCACCTCCGGTTCGGTCTCTTCCGGCTCCAGCACTTCCGGCTCGGCTTCCGGTCCTTCTGTGGTCGGCTCCGAGTCCACGGAAAAGGCGGAGTCCGGCTCTTCCGGCTGGCCTTCCTCGTAACCGCAGACCAGCTCCTCGGTATAACAGTCGTCGGTGTGGACGTGCTCCTCCATGCCGCAGCAATATTCGTTGTCGGTGGTCAGCGCCGTGCCCACCTGATGCAGCCGCCAGCTGACCGAGAGTGATGTCAGCATCGCAAGCACCAGCAGCATCGCCGTATAGCGCCGCGCTCTCACGCGCTGCGCCCGCAGCTTCTGCATGATCTCATTGAACTGATTCCTCATCATGGCACCTCCTTAGTGCACCCATGAAAGACGTGACAAGGGCCATACCCTCAAGAACACCTTGCCGACGATCTGGCTTTTGTCCACGCAGCCGATGACGGTGCTTCGGCTGTCGATGGAAGTTGAACGATGGTCGCCCATCACGAAATAGCGATTTTCCGGCACCTGATACGGGAACTTGAGGTCGCACTCGCCCAGCGCGAGTTCATCGACGTAAGGCTCCTCCAGAGCCTCCCCGTTCACCGTAACAACGCCGCTCCGGTCGATGGAGATCACATCCCCCGGCCCGCCGATGATCCGCTTGAGCAGAAGCTTATTCTGCCAATAAAAACCGCACAGATCGCCGGTTTTCATATCATCGGTCTTGAGCAGCAGCAGGACATCCCCGCTCTGCAAGGTCGGGTTCATGCTGTCGCCCGACACCTGCAGCACCGGCAGGAGGGTGGGCGCCAGCAGCACCGCCGCCGCAGCCACCACCACCAGCGCGTAGACCGTGCTTTTCAGCACCCGCACGTAGCGGTCCCGGTATTCCAGACGCTGCCGTTCCTTGTCCACTTCCTCCATGGAGGGGATCGTGGCCAGTTTCACGTGTCGTCCCTTCATTCTCCGTCCGCACCTCCGTTATCCGCAGACTGCGGTGGTTCACTGGGCAGGGGCGGATTCATTGCCTTCACCGATTCCAGATACGCATCGGCAGCGGCCTGAGCTGCTTCGAACACCTGATGCAGCGCCAGCGACGCTTCCGCGATGGAACCGGCATGTTCCAGCCGCAGGGTGCGGTCATCCAGCTGCTTCTGGAGCGCCGCGTTCTGCTGTTCCAGCTCTTCTTCGTGCTGCTTGAGCGCGTAGATGATCTCGATCAATTCGGTGCGGCTCATCCGCCGCAGTTCACGTTCCGCCATGTAGTTTATCTCCCTAACGGATGATTGTCATAATTACCCATTTACTACGATTGATTATAGCATCGCTCTTCTATTTTCGCAACCGGTTTCGTGAAATATATCATTGATTTCCGGCGTCTGAAAGCCCGATTTTCGCCGCTTTCGGCGAAAAAAAGCGCATCCGCTTTTTTGCGGATGCGCTTTTCATACATTTCAGGAAATTTCGTTTAGTTTTTGCCGGTCAGCTTGAAGTTGTTCAGAGCCTCAATGGTGGTGACGATGACCTTGACGTTGTTGACGATGGAGCTGCCAGCGGAGAAGACGCGGGCGACGTAGTTGAACAGGGCGCCGACATTCATGAAGATCAGCCAGCCCTGCGTGTCGGTGATGGAGCCGCCGTTCAGGTAGACCATCTCGTTCTCGTCGATCGCAGCGTAAGCGGCGGGCAGTTTGATTTCATTGTTCATCATAATAAGGGATCCTCGCTTTCAAAATTTTAAGATAACTTCAGGCAAAAGCTGACCGTTTCAGCCGTGCAGCGCTACCAGCGTGAACACAAGAACGGTCGTGCCAACGATCAGAATTTCGCCCATATGTTCTTCGATCTTAAAGGTCTTGGCGGGTTTCGTCTCCTCTGGCTGTGCAGCCGCGGCGGAAGAAGAACTGCCGTCCGCGACCGTCCAGTGAGCGTAGAGCGTCTGACCTTCCTCTTTGAAGTTGTACTTGCTCACCTTGATCGCGGTGCCGCCTACGATATCCTCATACCAGCCATCAAAGGTGTAGCCTTCCATGGTAGGCGTCGGCAGACTGGACGCGCGGTAAACGTCGTTGTACTTGTAAACGTACACCTGCGTCGGCACACCGATACCGCCCTGCGGTTCCAGATAGATGGTGTGATATTTTTCTGCGGCAAACGCCAGCGGGGTCATGCAGCAGAACACTGCCAGCGTTACGACCCCCAGCATCAGCCTCTTCAGAAATTTCTTCATGTTGCGGCCTCACTTTCCAAACGTTCCGGGAACGCCATACCCTTCCCGGATATGACGTCTCTATATAGGTTATACGATAAACGGCCCGTTTTGTCAATTGCTTCCTGTGAAATTTCGCAATTGTTTTGTCGTTTGTGGAAAAAGTGTCCGGTTTCAGGATTCGGTCTCAAAAAATTCCTTGACCAGTCTGACCACCGTGCCGGAAAGCAGCAGCAGCGCGATGAGGTTCGGGATGCTCATCAGGCCGTTGAAGGTATCGGCGATGTTCCACAGCAAGCCGAGGTCCACCGTCGCGCCCAGAATGGCCACGAAGGAGTAGACCACGAGGAAGGGCCGCACGACCTTATCCGTCTTGCAGAGGAACTCGATGCAGCGGGAGCCGTACAGGCCCCAGCCGATGATGGTGGAGAATGCGAAGCAGCACAGCGCCACCGCCGTAAAGATGGACGACCAGCCGCCGTAGGTGGAGGTGAATCCGGCGATGGTCAGCTCGGCACCGGCGGCAGAGCCGTAGTTCACCGGCACCCCGCTGCACAGGATGACCAGCGCGGTCAGGGTGCAGATGACGATGGTATCGGCAAAGACTTCGAAGATACCGAACATCCCCTGCTTGACCGGCTTGCGGGTGTCGGCACAGGCGTGGGCGATGGAGCCGGTGCCCAGACCGGCCTCATTGGAGAAGATGCCGCGGGAAACGCCCTTCTGCATACTGAGGAAAACGCTGCCGATGGCACCGCCCGTGAAGGCCCGTGGGTCAAACGCGCCGCCCACGATGGAGGCCAGCACCGCCGGGAAGCGCCGGATGTTCAGGATGACAACGCCCAGCGCCAGCACCACATAGAACAGTGCCATAAAGGGCACCAGCTTTTCGGTGACACTGCCGATCCGCTTGATGCCGCCCAGCAGCACCATGGCTACCAGCATGGCCACCAGCACGCCCGCCACAAGGTTGACGGTGGAGAGCATACTCTTGCTGAAGTCGCCGTAGGCGGTCAGGGCCGAGTCGATGGCCGTGACGATGGTGTTCACCTGCGTGGCGTTGCCGGTGCCGAAGACGGTCAGCACGCC
>ULUH01021008.1_pt1 | contig 10939 bp, 6 predicted proteins | sample 1958241 | NCBI WGS metagenome assembly ULUH01 (sample SAMEA4835753, study PRJEB28245) | human gut metagenome | biome: gut microbiome; material: fecal sample | place: Denmark | collected 2008 | reverse complement strand
AGTGCACCCGCGATTTCTTCGCGGGATTCCTCTGCGCTGCGGCGACCGACTTCCGGCACTGCGCCTGCGCCCAGACCCTTGGTGACTTTCTCACCAATCTGGATTTTCGTCTGCGCGCCGGACATCTGCAAAGCCTGCATATCGGTATTGATGGCGATGAACTCCACGCCGCGCAAGCCGGATTCGACCATGCGGTTGACCGCGTTGCCGCCGCCGCCGCCGCATCCCACGACCTTGATGGAAGCATAATTGCTGGTCAATTGGTCATTCTGAATTTCAATCACGTTGCATCCCCCTGACTCATATGCTCATATGGTATCTTGCCCTGTATGCCGCGTTTTCTTGCAATCAGTAGCCCATCAGCCAGCGGAATGCACGGCTGAACAGCCCCTTTGCACCGCCTTCTGGTGCTTTCTGCTCTTCCTGCGTCGTCACGACGAGGATGGTTAGCCCGACGGCGCTGGAGAAAACATGGCTGGTCATTTTGTTGTTGGTGCGCTGGGCCTCCCGGATGATTCGGTGGAGTTTGCCCGCAAGGAAGTCCTTGCCTCCCTTGTTGAGAATCAAGCCGCCGCCGGTCAGATAGACGTTCGACCACTTTCCCAGCTTCACGCCGCCTTCTTCCAGCGCCTTGTTGATGGCCTCCGCGATTTCCTCCACTTTCGCTTCGATAATCGGGGTCACTTCGTCGCGCCGGACAGTGCGGGCGGGTTCATCCTCCGTCGCAGGAATGACATACGTTTCATCCTGATTCGTGCTGTTGAAGCTGTACGTCTGCTTAATTTTTTCCTCCACGAACGGGAATGGAATATTCAGCTGCTCCGCAATGTCCGCCGAAATATGACCGCCGCCAATGTCGAGGCACTTGTGGAAAATCAGCGCGTCGCCCTCCATCACCATCACATCGGTGCACAGATAGCCAATATCGATGAGCATTGCCGTCTTGTCGCGCTCATCCTGGCTCAGGGCATATGTCGCTTCCCCGGCGACGGTGGAGTAGAACTCGCGGGGCTCAATATCCATATCGCGCAGGCGGTAGGTGATATCATCAATGAAATACTTGTCCGCCGTCACCAGCGCAATCATGGCGGACAGTTCGCGGCCCTTGATGCCCACGGGCGACAGCGTTTTTTTGCCGTCATCCACGCGGAACCACGCGGGCGCGGAATGAATGATGCGGTCGCCGCCGGATTCTTCCGCCAGCTTGAAGCACGCGCGGACATCCTGCGCTGTAACATGCGGATCAGGCCCGGTTAGCGACACATGCACTTCCTTGACAATCACGCGTGTAAACATGCCCGGCACACCGACATTCAGCTCATGAATGCGGCAGTTGCCGGTTTTCTGCGCCTGATCAATGGCAGTGCGAATCACATCCCGAATCTCATCGGGGTTATTCCAGCCATCCTGCAAATATCCGCTGTACGGCACAGCGCCGGAGCCAACGATATCACAGCGTTCGCCATTGCTCTGCGCGACCATCGTGACGATTTTGCTGGTTCCAAAGTCAATCGTCGGTACCGTAATCTTCATGAACTCTCATACCCCCTGTTTCCCGGTCTGGCCGTTCTGCCGGACGGCTGAAGCCGGGAAAATTGCGGTTCTGACACCCCTGTACCTTGGTTTCTGCCAGCCTGTCAGCAGACGGCTTTTCCCCCGCCAGACAGGCGCAGTCACCTATCCAATATACCATTTTTCATTATAAGCCTTTTTTCTCTGGAATGCAAGTGCTTTCGGGCGTTTTGAATGTTTTTCGCCGTCATTTTTATCCGATTTTCATGTTTTGCGGTGCTGATGATGATTGTATTACACCGTCGGCGGCGCATAAACCGGATTCACCGCGTCCGTCAGTGTCAGTGTGCCGCCCGTTTTGCCCATTGCCGAAAGCTCCGTGCGAACGATCAGGAACGCCCGCAGCTTCTCATGCAGCAGCGATGAATCCCCCAGCACAATTTCCATGCCGTCCATCGTCTGCATCCGTATTCTGTCCAGCGAGCTGACATCTAATACGGCAATCTGGTCAAGTCCGCCCATGACGGTCAGCTGCAGCAGCACCTCGGTCACAGCGTCCAGCTGCTTCTGCTGATTGGCAATCAGCTTCTGCCCGATGATTGTCTTTTTGACGCTTAAGCCCTGCACGCGCACCAGCTCCGGATGCGATTCGTTCGCGTTCTGCACCGTGCGCAGGACGTAGCCGTGCGCGTCGGTAATTACGCCGATGCCCGATGTGGTCAGGAACGTGACCTCCTGCCGCTCCTTAACTTCGATGCAAATCGTGTCGAAGGATTCCAGAGACACCATCCGACAAATCAGATACGGATTCTGTTCGATACGATTGGAAATTTCCTTCTCGTTAATTAACGACGACTGCCCAAGTTTCAATTTAGACAGGCGGATGATTTCCTCCGCGCTGATGCGCACGTTGCCCGTCACCCTGATGTTGCGGACTGTCAGCACACCCCCGAACAGGAACGCGACAAAGAGAATGGCAAGCGCAAGCGGCACGATTGCTTTCCACACCCGTCGCGTGCGGTGGTGGCGCTTCTGCGTTTCCTCCGAGTAGCTGTCTGTGTCCAGCACAGGCGGATGGCTCCACACCGACGCTTCCGGCGGGGGACTCTGCGGCGGCTCACCCAAATCAGGGGGCGCAGAAGCTGATTCTGCGTCCCGAAACGGCTGATTCCAGAAGGGGTTTGTTGCCCGGTACAGATCCGGCGAGCGTTCCTGACGCAGTTCCGGCGACTGTTCCGGTTCCTCAAACGGGTTTTCTGCTGTCGGATGCTGTGTGCGCCGTCTGCCACCCGGCGGCGTACCCGGCTGCCAGTTGTCCTGTGTCACGGGGGTCATTCCTCCTTCCGTGCTGCCCTGATTATGCGTTCGCGTGTACGCGGCGGATATCCGCGCCCAAACGGGTCAGCTGTGTCTCAAAATGCTCATAGCCGCGGTCGATGAGCTCCGCGCCGTCCACCTGCGTTTCGCCTTGTGCCTTTAGTCCCGCCAGCGTCAACGCCGCGCCACCGCGCAGATCGCGCGCTGTCACCAGTGCGCCGTACAGTTCCGGGACACCGCGGACAACCGCCGTTCGTCCGCTGCATAGGATGCGCGCACCCATGCGGTTCAAGTCCCCCGCGTGGGTAAATCGGTTCTCAAACACGTTTTCCACAACCACGCCCGTCCCCTCGGACACGGACAGCAGCGCCAGCATCTGCACCTGCATATCCGTCGGGAAGCCGGGATACGGCTGCGTCTGCAGCTGTGCAAACGCTGTCAAACGCTCCGGTGCAGTCAGAATAACGCGTTTTTCTTCCTCGCGCACGTCGCAGCCCATTTCGCGCAGCTTCGCATTCACCGCCAGCAGTGCCTGAACCGGGGCGCGGGTCAGCTCAATGGTGCCGCCCGTAATTGCCCCCGCCGCCAGCAGCGTTCCGGCGACAATGCGGTCGGGCATAGGTGTCCATCGCGCGCCGTGCAGGTGCTTCACGCCCTCAATCGTCATAACCGCGCTGCCCGCGCCGCGGACGCTTCCGCCCATTGCGTTGATGAAGTTCGCCAAATCGACGATTTCCGGTTCACGCGCCGCGTTGTGGATAACAGAAATTCCCGGCAGCAGCACCGCCGCCATCAGGATATTCTCCGTCGCGCCGACGCTGGGGTAGTCCAGATGAACCTCGCCGCTGTGCATATTGCCGCCGTCGCAGTGAATCACGCCGCCTTCCTCGTGAATCGCCACGCCCAGACTGCGCAGACCTGACAGGTGCAAGTCAATGGGGCGCAGTCCGATTTCGCAGCCGCCGGGATATGTAACCGTCGCCTGCCGGAAGCGCGAGAGAATCGGCCCGAGCAGGAAGATGGACGATCGAATCTGCTTGGACAGCGCGTCCGGCATTTCCGTGCGGTTCAGCCCGCCCGCGTCAAGCGTCAGCGTGTGTCCGTCACGGCGAATCCGGCAGCCCAGCATCGTCAGGATGTCCGTCATCTTCCGCACGTCGGAAATCATCGGCACGCCTTGCAGCACCACCGTTTCCTCCGTCAGCACCGAAGCCGCGAGAATGGGCAGCGCCGCGTTCTTCGCGCCATCGACGCGCATCGTACCCTCCAGCTTTCTTCCGCCTTGCACAACAAACGCTTCCATCCGCGTCCACCTCCTGTGCTTCAGCCTATGCCAGAAAACAGGCTCTGTGCCAATTTCACAGTTCAAATAGCTGATTCACGGGAAATATTGAGCAGGATGCCGATGGCTGCCATCGTGATGGAAATCGACGTGCCGCCGGCGGAGAAGAACGGCAGGGGCAAGCCTGTCGTCGGCAGAATACCCACAACCACGCCCATGTTGAGGAACGCCTGCACGCTGATGCTGCTGGTAATCCCCGCCGCCAGCAGCGTTCCGAACTTATCCGGGCAGCGCATGGCGATTCGCATCCCCCGCAGCATCAGCGCCACGAACAGCGCCACCACAATCAGGCAGCCCAGCAGCCCGAAATCCTCCCCGACGATGGCGAAGATGAAATCGCTCTCCGGATACGGCAGATAGGCGTACTTCTGCCGCCCCATGCCCAGGCCCATGCCGAAAATGCCGCCCGACCCGAACGCAATCAGCGACTGGCTGAGCTGGTAGCCCTCATCGCTCATCATGGAAAAGGGGTTGCGGAAGGACAGCAGACGCCGCCTCCGATACGGCTCCGACCATGCGTAGAACGCGCCCACGCCCAGCCCGCCGATGAGCATCAGCAGAATATGCCGCCACTTCGCGCCCGCCATAATGATGAGAATCAGGCTGACGATGAGGATTGACCCCGCAGTGGACAGGTTCGGCTGCTCCAGAATCAGCAGGAATACAACTCCCGGCACGACCAGCACTGGCACAATGCCCGTGAAGAGACGGCGGATGCGCTCGCCGCGGTAGGTCAGCGTCGTCGCCATATACAGCACCACAGCGAATTTCGCAATTTCTGACGGCTGGAAGGACAATCCACCCAGCGACAGCCACCGCCGCGAACCGTTGATGTACACGCCAACGCCCGGTATAATGACCAGCACCAGCAGCACCGCGGACAACGCCAATCCGCCCACCACGACATACGGATGCTGCCAGCAGCGGTACGGAATGCGGCTGGTGACGATGCACGCCGCCGTGCCCAGCGCAATGCCCAGCAATTGCTTGAGCACCTCGCTGTACGGGCTGCGCGTGGACGTGCCGGTATAGAACGTCGCGGAAAATAGAACCAGCAATCCCGCGAGCAGCAGCATGATGAGGATGATCACCAGCGTACCGTCCACGGGATTGCGTCTTTTCAGCGGTATTGCGTTCTGTCGCTTTTGTGCGCTTTTTGCCTGAAGCATGTCTGCTCCTTTCTCAGCGCACAGGGATGGGATTATTTCAGTTCGCGCACAAGCTCCTTGAAGATGCGTCCGCGGCTCTCATAGTCCGAGAACATGTCAAACGACGCGCACGCCGGGGACAGCAGCACATTCCACCCGTCGGAAGAAAGCGTGCGGCACTGGTCGATGGCGTCTTTGAGCGTCCCTGCGCGGTGCAGGTGCGTGTAGCCGTTTTCGCGGCAGGTGCGCTCAATCTGGTCGGCAGTCGCGCCAATCAGCACGGCTTCCTTGATGTAGGGCGATGCCAGCATTTCCTGCACCATCGGGGTGAAATCGCAGTGCTTGTCATAGCCGCCGAGGATGATGGCAGTCGGGCGCGTCATGGTCTGAATCGCCTTGATGGTGCTATCCACGTTCGTACCCTTGCTGTCATTGATGTAGCGCACGCCGTCCAGCTCGCGGACGAACTCGATGCGGTGCTCCACGCCTTGGAACGTCCGCAGGGTGTGGGCAATCACGTCCGGCTTCACGCCCATCGCGACCGCAATGCAGCACGCTGCCAGCGCGTTTTCGAGGTTGTGCGGGCCGGGAATGAACACGTCCTTCACCGGGCAAATCATCTCTTCCGCACCGTGGAAGCGCACGACGATTTCCCCATCCCGGACGAACGCGCCTTGATCCACTTCCCGCTTGCGGCTGAACAGCATCACCTGCGCCTTCACCTGCCCAATCAGCGGTGCAAGTGCCGGGTCGTCCGCGTTGAACACGGCGACGTCCTCTGCCGTCATGTTCTGGAACTGCCGCATCTTCATCGCCGTATAGACTTCCATCGTGCCGTGGCGATTGAGATGGTCTTCGGTAATATTGAGCAGTGCCGCCGCCTTCGGGTGGAACGTCTCCGCCGTCTCCATTTGGAAGGAGGAGACTTCGCAGACGAACAGGTCGCCGTCCTGACTGTCGAGACCTGCCGCGCTGTACGGATAGCCGATGTTGCCCACGACATGCGTCGTGCGTCCTGCATTGCGGAAGATTTCGCCCAGCAGCGTGACGGTCGTCGTTTTGCCGTTCGTGCCGGTAATCGCCACCATTTCGCCAGAGGACAGCTGATACGCCATTTCCAGCTCGCCGGTGACGTATACGCCCATTTCCTTCGCCTTCAAGACGAACGGCGCGTTGTCCGGTACAACGGGACTGATGACCATTGCGTCGATGCCATCCAAGCATTCCATCGCCGGGCAGCCCAGACGGCGCTCCAGCGGCAGATTTTCCAGCGGCTTCAGGCTGTCCCCCAGCTGCTCCGCCGTCTTGCTGTCATTGATGATAACGTGCGCGCCTGCCTTGCACAGCAGCTGTGCCGCCGCAATCCCACTGCGCGCCATGCCGACCACCAGCACGCGCTTGCCCGCGTATTTTTCCGTATTGCGCATGATTTTTCGCTCTCCTTACACGATGACCGAAATAACTGCCAGCGCCGTCAGCACCAGCGTCACCACGGTGTACATCAGCACGATTTGCGTTTCCTTCATGCCGCACTTCTCAAAATGATGGTGCAGCGGCGACATTTTGAACAACCGCCGGGGCGTCCCGTAGATTTTGCGGGTCGCCTTGTAATAGTAGCGCTGCAAAATGACGCTCACGCTGGACATGCAGCAGGTGAAGCCAATCAGCAGCAGCAGGAACGGCTGACGCAGCAGCATCGCCATACCGACCACCGCGCCGCCAATGAACATCGACCCGGTGTCGCCCATGAACACCTTTGCCGGATAGCGGTTGTAGCGCAGGAAGCCGAGGCAGCCGCCGCACAGTGCCGCCGCGAAAATGGCAATCGTGCTGTAATTATCCTGCAAAGCGCGCGCCGCGTCGGGGTCGTCGGGAATCTTCACCATCGGAATGCCGAACGAGCCGCCATTCAGGTGCTGATAGACCGTCACGGCGCTGAGGCCCGCAATCACCGCCCAACCCATGCAGCCGACACTCGTCACGCTGGACAGGATGCCGTCGATGCCGTCCTGTAGGTTCGCGCTGTTGGTCATAAACAGCACCGTCAGCGCCAGCAGCGGAATATACCACAGCCCTAAGTCCCATTCGGTATTCGCAAACGGCAGCAGCACTTTGCTCCCCTGCGTGAAGTAGCACCAGACCGAGAAGCCGAGGCACACCACGGACAAGCCGATGATCTTCTGCCACGGGGTCAGCCCTTCGGAACGATGCTTGACTGCCTTCGTCCAGTCGTCCGCCAGACCGACTGCCATCGACCCCAGCGATACAAGCAGCAGCGGCAGAATCGTCGTCACCCACGCGCCGGTATACGCCGCGCACAGCACAAACGATACGATGCAGCCCAGCGCAATCATCAGCCCGCCCATAATCGGCGTGCCGCGCTTTTTCAGGTGCTCCTTCGGGCCGAGTTCGTTCTCGCTCGTTTTCATTTGGTGACCGCGCAGCCATTCAATCAGCTTCGGGCCAGTCGCCAGCGCAATCGCCGCAGACAGCACCAGCGCAAGCAGTACATTTGTCAGCATAGGTAATCCTTCCTTATTATCGGGTATTCAATGCGCAGCGGCTTACTCGCCGCGCAGTTCCGTCAGCAGCTCCTGCACGACAACTTTCTCGTCGAACGGCCGCTTGACACCCATTGTCTCCTGATACGTCTCGTGACCCTTGCCGCACAGGACGATGATGTCGCCTTCCCGCCCGATTTCCAGCGCGTGGCGGATGGCGTCCCGACGGTTCTCGATGACGACGTACTCGCCCGTCGTCTCTTTGATGCCCTCCTCGATTTCGCGCAGGATTTCCATCGGGTCTTCCGTGCGCGGATTGTCACTGGTGAGGATGCACAAATCCGCCAGTTCGCCGCCGATGCGCCCCATAATCGGGCGCTTGCCCTTATCGCGGTCGCCGCCGCAGCCGAAGAGCGCAATCAACCGCTTCTTGGTGAACGTGCGGCAGGTGCGCAGGATGTTGCTCAGCGCATCCGGCGCATGGGCGTAGTCCAGAATCACGCGGTACGGCGTGTTCGTCGGCAGCATTTCAATGCGCCCCGGCACACTGTGGATGCTTTCCAGCCCCGCGCGGACATTCTCCGGCGACACGCCCAGAATCAGCGCGCACGCCGCCGCGGACAAGGCGTTGTAGACATTGAACATGCCCGTCATGCGCAGGTTGATTTGGATGTATTCCGCGTTGCGCAGCCGCAGCTCAAAGGACACGCCGTTTTCGGTGATTTCAATGTCGCGCGCGAACAAATCCGCCTCCGCCGCAATGCCGTAGGTCATATGCGGAATCGTCACGTCGCGCAGCAGCTCCGCCGCTCGCTCGTCATCGGCGTTAATGGCGGCATTTTTCGCCATGCCGGAGGTGAAGAACGCCTTTTTGCACTGGAAGTAGTTCTCCATCGTGCCGAAGTAGTCCAGATGGTCTTGGCTGAGGTTGGTGTAGCAGCCGCACTCGAACGTCATGCCGTCCAGCCGGTGCATATCCAGCGCGTGCGCCGATACCTCCATGACGACCACCTGCACGCCTGCCTGCACCATCTCGTTCAGGTCACGCATGAGGTCAATCGGATCGGGCGTGGTCTTGCTGGACGGGATGTGCTTCTCGCCAATCATGTTGCCCGTCGTGCCGACCAGCCCGCACTTGAAGCCCGCCTGTTCGCAGATAGACTTGACCATGTAGCTGGTCGTCGTCTTGCCCTTCGTGCCGGTGATGCCCACGAAGCGCATCTTCCGCTCCGGATGATCAAAGAACGCCTCGCTGATTCTCGCCATCGCCGCGCGGCCATTGCTTACCAGCACCTGCGGCACGTTCACATCGTCCAGGAAGCGTTCCACTACCAGTGCCACACAGCCATTTTGCACCGCCTGCGGGGCATACTGATGCGCATCAAAATGTGCGCCGGCAAAGCAGAAGAAGATGCCGTTTTCGGTCTTTTCCCGGCTGTTGGAACACAGCGCCGCAATCTCCACGGACATATCGCCCCTGGTTTCCAGCAAGTACGGCACTTCCTTGACAAGCTGTCTCAGTTCCATCGTCAATTAGCTCCTTTATTCGTCATCCCCGGCCATCAGCAGAAAAATCGTTGTGCCGGGCTGTACATATTCTCCCGCTGCAGGGCTTTGCTCTATGCACAGCCCCTGCCCCGTCATGGACATCATTAGTCCCCGCTGGCGCACAAGGCGCGCGCAATCTACATCGCCCAAGCCAGTCAGGTCAGGCACACAGACCAGCTCTTCCGGCGTCAGCTCCTCTGAACCGGCGGTGTAGAGCATCACATGCCCGCCTTTGACGAGCTTCGCGCCCGCCGGCGGCAATTGATCTAGCACGACGGTGTTCGCGCCGTCCGTCACGCTTTCCAATCCCACCTGTGACAGTTTACGCTTTGCATCGCCAATCGTCAAGCCTTTCAGCGCAGGAACTTCAATTTCTTCATCTTTTTCATCATTTTCCGGGTCAATTCCAAGGTACGGCAGCATTTCCTGCATGATTTGCCGGGCAAAAGGTGCCGCCGTCGTGCCGCCATAGTCAATCGGCACATCCGCCTCCTTGACAATGACGAGGATACTCACCTGCGGATCATTCACCGGCGCGAAGCCGTAGAACGACCCGATGTGCGTGTCGCGCACGACGCGTCCATTCTTGTAAACCTGTGCCGTGCCGGTTTTGCCGCCGATGCGGTAACCGGCAATCGCTGCGTTCTTGCCGCCGCCTTCTGAGACGACACGTTCCAGCAGCAGCCGCATCGTGTCGCTCGTTTCCGGGCGAATTGGCGCTGCCATCACCGTCGGGTGAAAGCGCTCCAGCGTCTCCCCGTCCGGCGTTTGAATTTCGCTGACGATGTAGGGTTTCATCAGCTTTCCGCCGTTGATGACGGAGTTCGCCGCCATCATCATCTGAATCGGTGTGAGCGCGACGGACTGCCCGAAGCCGATGCGCGCCAAATCCACGCGTTTGACGTTCCGCGACGTGATGAGGATGCCCGGCGACTCCCCCGGCAGGTCAATGCCCGTCTTTTTGCCCAGCCCGAACGCCGTCAGGTAGCGGTAGAACGTATCCGTCCCCATCCGCAGCGCCAGCTCGACAAACACCGGGTTGCAGCTGTTTTTCAGCCCGTCTGCCATCGTCTCCGCGCCGTGCGGACGCCCCCAGCAGCGGATGGTGTCGCCGTCAACGGTGATTTTCGCCGAGCAGTAGAAAGAATCCTGCGGCGTTGTCACCCCGCTGTCCAGCGCGGATGCCGCCGTGAGAATTTTGAACGTGCTGCCCGGCTCGTAAACGTCGGAAATCGCAGTCAGGCGCATCAGCTCCGTCAGCGTCTCCGCGTCGTTGCGCGGCGGATCGTTCGGGTCGTAGCATGGGTTCATGCACATCGCCAGAATCGCGCCCGTTTTCACGTCGCTGACAAGGCAGATGACCGACTGCGCCTGATTGACCTCAATGCACTCGCGCATCGCCTTTTCGACCATCTCCTGAATTTCCGCGTCAATCGTCAGCACCAAACCGCACCCCTGCTGCGACGGGATGTACCAGCCTTCCGTGCCGTCCAGCTGCCGATTGCGCGCGTCCACCTGCCGCAGATAGCTGCCCTCCGTGCCGCGCAGAACATCCTCGTAGCGGCTTTCCA
>ULUH01027227.1_pt1 | contig 10973 bp, 7 predicted proteins | sample 1958241 | NCBI WGS metagenome assembly ULUH01 (sample SAMEA4835753, study PRJEB28245) | human gut metagenome | biome: gut microbiome; material: fecal sample | place: Denmark | collected 2008 | reverse complement strand
CGGCAGCGCCGAGGGCTCCGCCTTCGGCCATCCCATAAAGGCGGCGATGTCGTCGTAGACCGTATCACGCGTGTTCTCGCCGGCCCGCTTGATATCGCCCGTTAGCTTGCCGCGAATCTTGACGGGCAGCTGGTACTTGCCGCAGAGGAAGATGAGCTCGCGTTCGATGACGGGGTCGAGCTCCTCGATGCAGAGCACCTCGTCGAGTCCCTGCAGGAACTCCACCGCCAGCTTCTCGGGGAACGGGAAGGGCGTCGCGACCTTGAGCACGCGCGGCATTTCTCTCGCCTCATCTGCCCGCTCTGCGAGCGTCTCCGCGACGTACGAGTAGCTGACGCCCTGCGTCGCGATGCCGCGGCGGCACGAAGCGCCGCCCAGCTCCAGCTGATTGCGCGCATACGACGAGAATACCTCACCAAGCTCTTCATTGCGCTGCTCGATTGCCTGATGCGCTCGGTACGAGAGGCGCGGGAAGATGACCCAGCGCGCCGGATCGCGCTCGAAGCCTTCCGGCTCATGGACGCAGTACTCGCTTTCATCCTTGACCGTGATGGAGGCATAGCCGTGGTCGATGCGCGTCGTCGGGCGCAGGAAGACGGGCGTGTGGTAGCGCTCCGAGAAGTCGAACGCTTCCTGGATCATCTCGTACGCTTCCTGCACGCTCGAGGGATCGAAGCACGGCACCTTGGCAAACGAGGCGAAGTGACGCGTATCCTGCTCCGTCTGTGAAGAAATCGGCCCCGGATCGTCGGCGACGAGCACGACCATGCCACCCTTGACGCCGAGATACTCGAGGCTCATCAAGGGGTCCGAGGCGACGTTAAGGCCGACCTGCTTCATCGTCACAAGTGCGCGGGCACCCGACCAGGCAGCGCCCGCCGCCACTTCCATGCCGGCCTTCTCATTCGTCGACCACTCCACGTGGATCTTGCCATCCGGATTGTGTCGGGCAACCGTCTCGAGGACCTCCGTCGAAGGCGTGCCCGGATAGCCGGCAACGACATTGACGCCAGCTGCGACCGCCCCCATGGCGATGGCCTCATTGCCCATCAGATATTCTACATGCATAGCTTTCCTCTCCCCAATTTGCGATAATACTCCTCTATTATACTATGTGACACAACAAGATGCCACCTGTCGTAGATACATTTTACAACAGGTGGCATCTTGCTATTCTGGTATGCATGTTTTATATCATTGCTCTGCTCACTCATCGGCAGGCTTGAGGTAATTCTCCTCATCGTCCCAGTCATCGGGCATGCCCTTGACGATAAGCACGGGGCAGTGTGCCTGCTGCAGGACGTAGTGGGAGACCGAGCCGACGAGCATGCTCCGGAACGTGCCGAAGCCGCGCGAGCCCATGATGATGAGGTCGCTCTGCTCCTCGTCGGCCACATCGCAGATGACTTCGCTGGGATTGCCGACTTCAACGCGTGTCCTCGCCTTGATCTCCGGCGGGACGACATGCATGAGATCCGCGAGGAACTGGTATGCCGCGATCTTGAGTTCTGCCGGCACGTAGCCGCTGAGGCTGACCTGTTCAAAGGCCGCCACATGCTTGTTGAGATCGACGACCATGAGGACCGTCAGGTGAGCCCCCGTCATGGCCGCGATCTGGATGGCCTCGTTGACAGCCCGGAAGGCCTGTCCCGAGCCGTCCGTCGGCACGAGGATGCGGTCGCAGCGAATGGTCTGCGGCTTCCGGTGCTGGATTTTCTCGATCAGCTCTTCTCTTTCCATCGTGATTCCTCCTTATTCCGCCGGTCCGGCAGCCGCGTTCTCATTGAGGCGCATCTGCTGCAGCTTCTGACGGTGAAGCTCATCCTGCGCCTGGCGCTTCAGCAGCGCGCGCCGCGCCGAGAAGAACTTCGCGCAGAACAGGATCAGTGCGACAGCCATGTAAATCAGGAAGGCACCGAACTCTTTCGAGATGTCGCCGAGCCCGGCGCCGCGCGCAATGATGTCCCGGACGAAGTGAAATTCCCAGGTCAAGGGGAAGAGGTGCGACGCAGCGACGACCCAGTCCGGATAAAACGAGACCGGCCCCGTCGGCCCGCCGAAGATAAAGCCGCCCGGGATGAACAGGATCATGCGCGAGGACGCAATGCCCGGATTCGCCGCCGTCCAGCCGAACAGCGTGCTCAGCGTGCCGACCGTCATGACGTAGAAGATCTGGACGGCGAGGAACAGCAGCAGGCTGCCCGTGAACGTCATATCGCCCAGGATGCGCAGGATGGCCATGCCAAAGACGAAGGAGACGATGAGGCAGGCGCCGTACGGCACGAGGCGCACGAGGATGTCCCACGGCGTGCCCTCGAGCAGGATCTTGTCGAGCTGATGCGAGAGGCGCAGCCGCGGCACCATGCCGATTGTCGCGAACGTGAAGAACATTGAGCCGAAGAAGAACAGGAAGCCCTGCACCTCGACATTGTAGTTGGAACCGTTCGGATTGAAGAGATTGCGGTCTGCCAGCCCGATCGTGCCGTTCAGGCTGTCGTTCGTGCTGCCCGGGTCACCCTGTGCCGCCGCATTGTCGAGGCCGATGAGCTCATTGAGCGCGACCTTGATATCCGAGGTCTGCGCCGTATTTGTATTGTCGTAGAACACGCCAATGTTGCTCGCTGCTCCCGTGTAGCGGTCCTTCTCGAGCCCGCGCGGGAAATAAACGACGGCGACCGCTTGGTCGCGGTAGAAGAGCGTCGTGGGGTCGACCGGCGTGTTGAGCACCGTCGTGACTTCCATGTACTCCGAGGCATCGATGCGGCTCGTGAGCTCGTGACTGTAGGCCGAATTGTCGAGATCGATGACGACCACCTTCGCATCGTGCGAGAAATTGCTGCTGAGCATGAAGCCCAGGACGATGCAGACGACAGCCGCGACCATCAGGCAGACCTTCTCGTACGGCATGCCCTGTCCCGAGAACAGGAAGCGGATCTCATCTCTTAGTGAATTCACGTTCATTCACCCCAATCGTCATGCCTGGCATAACGCCGTCCTGCGGCTCCACGTAAATGCGGACCTGGAAGGCCGTGAGGTCGGCCTGTCCCTTCTCGCGCGACTGCTTGAGGTCGGCAAAGCCCGGGGCCTTCGTCAAGAGGCGGATCGTCCCCGGCACAGACTTGTCGCCCGCGACCGTGCGGCCCGTGATCGTATCGCCCTCAGATAGGCCCTGCGCCTGCTTCTCGCTGATGTAGATGTCGTAGTAGCTGCGGTCGCTCTCCAGGAGCACGACAGGCGTGCCAGCGGCGACCATCTCGCCCTCCTTCGCGAGGACCTTGATGACGCGGCCGTCCTCCGGCGCGCGCAGCGTCAGGCGCTCCTTCTGGACTTCGAGCTGCTTGAGCTGCACGACGAGCGCCTGCTTCTGCTGCGTGAGCGCATCGATGTCGTTGCTCATATTGCCCGCCGCTTCGCGCTGCTGCGCGATGGTCGGCAGGCTTATGGAATCCGTATTGCCCGTATCCTGCGCGCCCGACAGCAGCTTGTCGAGGAGCTGCTGCTGCTGCGTGACATTGGCCTCCGCGACATTCAGGGCCATCTCCGCATCGTCGAGCTGCGACTTCGCGATAGCGCCGGCATCGAGCAGTGCCGACTTGCGGTTGTAGTCGATCTGGCTGTTCTTGAGCGTGGCCTGCGCCGCCGAGACGGCTGCACGCTGCTGGTCGATCTGGCGGAAGCTCTGCTGTTCATCCGAGTCCGCCTTCATGTAGTTGACCGACTGCGTGCCGCCCGTCGAGCGGATCTGTGCGTCGAGCTGTGCAATCTGCGCCTTCGTCCGCTCAATCGAGAGATCCGTATCCGTCGGGTCGAGCTCCATGATAACATCGCCGGCCTTGACCGTGTCACCCTCCTTGACCGCCTCCTTGAGCAGGCGGCCGCTCACGCTGTCGAACGACATCTTGACCTGTTCTGCCGTCAGGATGCCCTCTTTCTTCTCCATGCCAATCGCCACTGCATCATTGCCCTTGTAGAGCAGCAGCAGTCCCGCCACGATGAGCACCGCGATAAAGATAGCCCCTGTTCGCAGGGCCTTTTGTCTCGTATTCATGTGTCAAATCCTCACTTTCCTCTTCTCTCTCATGCATGCACCCGGCCCGACATCTTCTTGAGCAGGTGGATGAGCTCATTCTGCTCTGCCTCACTCAGGCGTTCCATGAGCTTCGTGACGCGCAGGTAATGCGGCGGCAGGATCTCATTCATGAATGCCCGCCCTTTCTCTGTCAGACAGACAATCTTGGCCCTGGCATCGTCGGGTGACGGCTTTGTCACAATCATGCCATCGCGCTCCATGCGCATGAGCATGTTGCTGATCGTCGCCTTCGTCACCCCGATCTTCGCGGCGATTTCCGACGGCGCGATGCCCTGCGGATTCTGGTGCAGGACGATGAGCAGGCAGAACTTCCCCTCCGACAGATGGTACTCCTTCTGCAGGACGTCGAGGATGCTCGCCTGGACTTCATCACTGGCCTGCTTGATCTCGAGCATGGCGATGACGGCCGCCGGATTGATTTCCGGCACAGTTTTCTTATGTGCCTCGAGTTCCTCCCAGCTCGGTATGAGTTCTCGCTTCATGATTCTCCTCCATTTAGTTAGCTTGCTAACTAATAGTATAGAGCTTATGCACACAAATGTCAAAAAGAGCTGCTGCGCGAGCAGCAACTCTTTCCTTCCCCGTTTCATGATTTCTTTTTCCAGCGGTCCAGCAGTGCAGCGATGATGTCCTCGTAGAAGTCCGACTGGTCCTGCGGATAAGCCATGTGCATCTCGACGAACAGCGTGCAGCTGCGCTGGCCAAAGCTGTGGATGGCCTCGATGCCCGTGCGCAGGCGCTGGCCGAGGTCGCGCACCTCCTCCTGCGAGGTATACTGGCTGAACACCAAGAACTGATTCCTGTCAAAGCGGCCGGATGCGCCGACAGGGCCCACGATGCGCCGGATCTCGTCTGCGATGCAGCCGAGCAATTCGTTGCAAGCCGCCTCGCCGTAACGGCGCAAGAGCCTGTCAATGGCGCGGATGCGGATGAAGACCGCGACGAAATTGCGATGGCCGAACCGGTACTCATCGAGGTACTGCGCGAGCAGGAACAGCAGTCCCTTGACATTGGCGAGTCTCGTCACGCGGTCGACAAAGAGGGCCTCGTGCGACTGCTGCTGCACATGAGCCAGTGCCTCCGCAGAGACGAAGTAACCCATGAGGCCCGCGATATTCCCCTGCACATCGTAGACCGGCCACTTCGTTGCGAGGATATTGCGCTGCACGCCGCGCGCCAAGCACTGCCCCGGCACGTCGCGGATCGTGAGGCCCTTCTCGAGCACATCGTGCTCATCGCGCTCAAACGGCTCGGGATGGACGTGCCAGTTCATGTCCTCATCCGTTCTTTCCAGGAGCTCCCGCACGGAATCGAAGTCGTAGAAGTCCAGGAACTTCTGGTTGACGCCGCGGAAGCGACGCTGGTTGTCCTTCCAGAAGGCCGGCAGCGGGAAGCCCGTGATGAAGTTCTTCCAGAGCAGCTCCATGCTGTCTTCCGCGCCGTCTGACGGCAGGACGTACTGCGCGCGGCACTTCTCTTCGTAATGCGACATGTCCTGCGCATCCGACACGCGCACGACACAGAAGTAGATGTCCTGCTCGCTGCTGGCGATGCGCGCGATGCGGTGCGTCTTCCAGATCAGCGTGCCGTCCGGCCCCTTCGTGCGGAATGCCTCGACGATGCTGCCGAGCTTCGACGCAGCCACGCGCTCCGGGATGGTCTTGAAGTCGAAGAAGTCGGCAAAGCGCTTGCGATCGGCATGGTAGATGGACTGCTCCGCGTACTCGGCCAGTGCTTGCCCGAGCGGCAGCTTGTGGAGCCCAGACCGCAACTGCGGCTGTGTCAGCTCGATGATCTCGTGCTTCGTCAAGTTGATCGTCGCCACCTTGTCGTAAAGGTAGAATAGGTTGCGCAGGAAGTACGCCGGCCGGAACAGATCGCCCTCGTGCGCGATCTTGTGCAGGCGGCAGTCTACGGCGAGCAGGCAGCGGCCGCTGTAGGAGATGACGCGGTGGCAGTCCATCATGACGAAGTCGCCGTTCAAGGGATACGCGAGCTCCTCGTCCTCGCCATTGAGCATGACGCGGTGCAGGCCGCGGCGCAGGTAGCGCATGGAAGGCTGCGTGTAGGTATTCAGTGCTTTTTCCCACTGCTTGTACTTCTCTGCATCCCCCTGCCAGAAGAGCTCGCAGCTCTTCTGGTTGGCAAACAAGATGTGGTAGGCATGGTCGCGATACTCGATGAGCAGCAGCGCATGCCCCGTGAGGAAGTCGACCTCCATGATGGCATCATAATAGGCCTTCCAGCAGCCCAGTTCGACCGTGATGTCCTTCTCGAGGCAGTTGTGTATCGTCTCGTCGTAGGGGCGCGGCCGTCCGAGATAGTAGCCCTGGATTTTCTCGCAGCCGATCTCGCGCAGGAACTCGAACTGCTCCTGCGTCTCGACGCCCTCCGCGAGCGTCCGGTTGCCGATGCGCTTGTCCATCGAGATAATCGAGATGATGATGTCGCGCGCCCGCTGCGTGTCGCTCTTGAGGAACGCCATATCCATCTTCAGGAGGTCGAAGCGCTGATCCTTGAGGAACTTGAGGCTCGAGTACCCGCTGCCGAAGTCATCCATCCAGATCTCGTAGCCAGCCGCGCGGAAGCGGTCGAGCACCTCGCCGATCTTCTTGTTGCGGTCGGTCAGGATGTTCTCGACAATCTCGAGGTGCAGGAGGTCGCGCGGCACATTGTACTTGCGCACGGCGCGTTCGACAATCGCGAAGATGTCGCAGTTGATGAAGTCGAGACGCGAGAGGTTCAGCGAGACTGGCACCGACGGCAGTCCTGCCTTCCTGACGCGCGCCTGATTGCGGCAGACCTCTTCGATGAGGAAGGCGTCGAGCTTGTGGATGAGATTGTGCTGTTCGAGGATGCTGATGAAGAAAGGCGGCGTCAAGAAGCCCCAGTTCGGGTCATCCCAGCGCGCGGGGCCCTCCATCGCGCAGAGCTGCCCCGAGATCGTGCGCACGATGGGCTGGTAGTGCACCCTCACCCAGTGCTTCTCGATGGCCTCATCGAGGTGCTCGATGACGTATGACGGCGGCATGTCAATCTGCCTGCGCTTTTTCCTCATTTAATCTTCACCAACTCATACGAGCGCGTGCCCATGCCGATCTTCTCGCCGTGCTCGAGCGTCTCTTTCCAATGGATGTTCGGGTTGTTGTCGAGGAAGTGGTCGTGGTGATGATGCCAGTCCGGTTTCGCGAGATTGTCCGAGAGCTGGCTGTTCGGCAGCGGCGTCGCCTTGAGGCAAGCGTCAGCACAGGCCTGGTCGAGTGCGACAGGGTCAAACGAGGCGAACATGCCCTGGTCCGGCAGAATCGGCGCATCGTTCTCGCCATGGCAGTCGCAGTTCGGCGAGATGTCGCGCACGATGTTGATGTGGAAGCACGGGCGGTCCTGTACGACGGCCTGTGCGTACTCCGCCATCTTGCGGTCGAGCAGATCACCAGCATCCCACTGCTCGTTGCGGATGGCATCGTACGAGCAGGCACCGATGCAGCGGCCGCAGCCCTTGCAGAGGTCTTCATGGATCACAGCCTTGTTGTTCTCGTAGGTGATGGCATCCGAGCCGCACTCCTTTGCGCACTTGCGGCAGCCGCGGCAAAGCTCTTCGTTGACGACGCACTTGCCCGATGAATGCTGCTCCATCTTGCCAGCGCGGCTGCCGCAGCCCATGCCGATGTTCTTGATGGCGCCGCCAAAGCCCGTCGCCTCATGGCCCTTGAAATGCGAGAGGCTGATGAAGACGTCGGCATCCATGATGGCGCGGCCGATCTTGGCCTTCTCGATGTACTCGCCGTTCTTGACCGGCACCTCGACATCATCCGTACCGCGCAGGCCGTCGCCGATGATGATCTGGCAGCCTGTCGTCACCGTGTTGAAGCCGTTGAAGTTCGCGCAGTCCATGTGCTCGAGCGCGTGTTTGCGGCTGCCCGGATAGAGTGTGTTGCAGTCCGTCAGGAAGGGCATGCCGCCCTGCTCCTTGACGAGGTCAGCGACGACCTTCGCGTACTGCGGGCGAAGATACGCCATGTTGCCGAGCTCACCAAAGTGCATCTTGATCGCGACGAACTTGCCGTCCATGTCAATCTTCTTGATGCCAGCAGCGAGGCAGAGTGCCCGGAGCTTCTGCATGATATTGCGGCCGACCAGCACGCGGAAATCCGTGAAATAAACTTTTGCCTTGTCCATGATTACCCTCCTGAAAGACCTGGTAGACACAAAATACATATAAAAAGGAGGCTCTGCGCCTCTCGTTTTTACTGTTTGATATGATGAAATTAATTTCGACAGCCTGCACCGATTTTCCTGTTTGGACAAAAATAAATAACCATCAGCAGCTTTCTCGTCACCGCTGATGGTTATCTGTGAGATAGTAACCTTCCGATCGTGTTGTTCATGTCATGCATGGGATACACTGTGTTCCACTTGGACTCGTTAACTAGCCCATTGGACTCTCCTCCATCCTGAGTAAGTAAATCGGCTGTCTGGAAAGGGTGAACCTGACCTTTCCTTGGCTTATCTTTATTGTACAGGATGACGGGCTAAAAGTCAAGATAGTTTTCAGAGAATTTTATGTATTCTGTGTTACGAATACTGTATCGAGATCGCGCAGCGTCGCGAACTGCAGGTAGGCCACAGCTTCTAGAGGCGTCATGCGGCGGTCCGTCGTGCTCTTCGAGACAACTGTGATGAAAGTTCCCTGCGCATCGTAGACAGATGTCTCGAGGACGACGCGGACGGTATCGGCCTCATCGCGGCTCCGCTTGACCGATACATGCTGGCGCACGGCGTAGCGGCATTGCGCGGCGCGCGCCTCAGCGATCAGTCCATCCATATCTGCGCCACGCTGTCCATCACTCTGCACGGTACAGGGCGCATAACGGGTCTGCCAGGCCCCCTGCAGGATGCGGATGTCGGCCGCATCATCTCCCGCAACAAGCGGGTCAAGGTCGAGCTGCGGCACTGCGACAAAGATCCCACCGCGAGCGGCCAGCGAACGGCTCTCGAGCATGTCGCCATCGCCCACCTCATCCTCGCTGAAGTAGAGGCGCAAGGCTCTGTCGAGATAGACAACCATTGCGTGCTCGAAGCGCGCCGAGCTGCGATCCTGCTTCCACGCCACGCGCTCTCCGAACTGCACGTAGCGCGTGCCAAGCGACTGCAATGCCGCCGCCACAGGATCGCCATCCATGACGATGCGCGTGAGCTGCATGCGCTTCTCGTAATACCTTGCAAAAGCCACATTGCCGACAGCCGGTGAGCCGAACGTGATGACGCGCAGCTGCTCGGGCCGCACGCCCATATCACTGAGCCGTGCGGCCGTCAGGATGGCAGCTGCACCGCCGAGACTGTGCCCCGTCAGGTAGAGCACCTCTGTTGGATGCGCACGGAGCTCCTGCGCGAGGTGCTCGCCCATCGTCTCACACGCTCCACTGCCCGCAAGATCGACAGGGTTATGGAAGAGCGCCGTCATCGTGTAATCGTCAAAGCCCTTGTGAACGAGCGGATACGATGTCGCATGACGGTCCTGCTGCGCAACATCGCGGAATTCCTCGACGCTTGAGCCACCAAACGGTACCGAGCGCGTGCGTAGGTCCACCTTGGCGTCCTTGGCGTTCTCCGTGCCGGGGAAGGCGAGCAGCACAGCGCGATGGCCATCAGGCATCTCCTTTGTCACGAGATGATAGCGCCCCTGTGCCAAAGACGTCGCTGTCGTCTGACTCTGGAACTCCCAGCCCGTCTCTGCGAGCCACTCGCGCGCGAGCAAGCTGAGTTCGTCGGAGTACGAGGCCATCGCCACAAGCGAAGAGAGAAGCTCGAGTTCCTGCTCGCCCGTAGCCGCCATGGCCCGCGCCGGGCAGAGCAAGCCTAGTACCAACACAAGGGGAAGCAGCAGAGCCGCCAGAGCGTGTCGCATCATGATTTCCCTCCAAACAGAATATGCACAGATACAGAAAAAGCCCAGATAAAATCTGAGCTTATACTTTCAAATGGTGCGGTCGATGGGACTTGAACCCATACGTCTTGTGAACACTACCCCCTCAAAGTAGCGCGTCTGCCAATTCCGCCACGACCGCGAGATATGGTGCGGTCAAGAGGACTTGAACCTCCAAGGTGTTGCCACCACTAGCGCCTGAAGCTAGCGCGTCTGCCAATTCCGCCATAACCGCATGATATGTAATTTTATGAAAACAGCACCAGGTGCTGCTTTAAGCAAATGGTGCGGTCGATGGGACTTGAACCCATACGTCTTGTGAACACTACCCCCTCAAAGTAGCGCGTCTGCCAATTCCGCCACGACCGCATGATACAATATGAAGATTTTTGATGGTGCGGTCGAGAGGACTTGAACCTCCATGATGTTGCCATCACTAGCGCCTGAAGCTAGCGCGTCTGCCATTCCGCCACGACCGCATAATATGAAAATGAGAGGTATTGATACAATTGGTGGTGCCGAGGACCGGAATCGAACCGGTACGGTTGTTTCCAACCGACGGATTTTAAGTCCGTTGCGTCTGCCAGTTCCGCCACCCCGGCAGTATCAAATTGCTGACTAATGGAGCGGGTGATGGGAATCGAACCCACGTGATCAGCTTGGAAGGCTGGAGCTCTACCATTGAGCTACACCCGCATAATGCAAAGTGGAGCTGGCGAGAGGAATTGAACCCCCAACCTGCTGATTACAAGTCAGCTGCTCTACCAATTGAGCTACACCAGCTTGAAAAATGGTGCCTCAGAGCGGAATCGAACCACTGACACGGGGATTTTCAGTCCCCTGCTCTACCGACTGAGCTACCGAGGCATTTCACAAGTTAGATAATATTATAACACATTACTGTGTAATAAACAAGTGGCGACCCGAATGGGACTTGAACCCATGACCTCCGCCGTG
>ULUH01018368.1_pt1 | contig 10999 bp, 9 predicted proteins | sample 1958241 | NCBI WGS metagenome assembly ULUH01 (sample SAMEA4835753, study PRJEB28245) | human gut metagenome | biome: gut microbiome; material: fecal sample | place: Denmark | collected 2008 | reverse complement strand
AGTAAATATAATAGCAGGTAATACATCAGGAGAAAAAGTATTGCTAATATACATACAAAAAAGTTCTATAATCAAGCCAACAAGATTTACAAAAAGTAATTTAGAAAATATTCTTGTTTCGTTTGATACAATATGACTTTTAGAAAAATAAACTATATTCAATGTAACAGAAAAAATTAAAGTACATAATACAAAATAACCTATTCCCATTTTCATTTTCCTTTACATTTTAATTATATCATTTTTAAAATCTAGTGTCTACAAAAAAAGATAACTAGTTTTCACTAAATTATCTTTTTCTTCACATTACAATTTAAATCAAAATATTTTTTACAAGAAATAAAATCATCAACATTATTTTCCAAAACAAGTGATGAAATATCTCGTTTTCCACTAGGTGCCACTGGAAATGAAGTTCTAATATTTATATACAAATTCTTTAACAATTCACTAGGAAATCTATCATACAATCTCATCATTAAACTATCGATTATTTCTTCTTTTAAAGCTTTAGTTTCAGGTTGAAGTTCAATATGACATACATAATGATTATCATTAGTCTTTACAACAGTAGAGGACATAATATTTTTAACATCTTGAAGAATAGTATCCTCTATAAAATAATATGGTATCTTCTCTCCATTTGACAAATAAATATTACTATTTAATCTTCCCTTCATAACAATTCTTCCATAATTATCTGATTTATATGAATAAGTGCCAAGACTAAGCCAAGTTTTACCATATTTATCAGTTACATATATATTCTTATTCAACCTATCATCAGTATATCCAATCATATTGCATGGAGAATTAGCTACCAATAAACCAGGCTCACCTACTTTACAATATTCACCATTTTCATCTAACACTTCAATATCAGCAAAACGGTGTGGAGTTAATCCAATACACTCATTTTTTATTAAATAATCTATCCTTTTTTCCTGCAATACTCTATATAAAGTTACAAATATTCCACTACTTTCTGATGTCCCACCACCAATAGAAAAAGTAACAGGTGCAAGAGGAAATGGTAATTTTTCAGTACCAAACCTATGCTTTCTAGCGGTGTAATTAAAAAATCTTTCTTCACCCCTTGAAAGGCCTTCACCAGTAACAGTAGGAATCATTAAATACGGCATATCAACATTCTTAAATCTGTCATCATAATTCAATAATTTACACAAATTTCCCCAAAATCCCGTAGAAGCAGGAACAAAATTAGGTTTATTAATCATAAGAGAATATATAAAGAAATCTCTATCATAAAAAGGTTCCAAAGCAAGAGTACAACCTTCATATAAAGTGTCAGAAATAGCACAAGATAATTCCATATGAGTATAAGTAGGAATATGTGCTAAAATCGTCAAATTTTTCATACTAGGCATACCAGAAACATCAGATTCCTTAAACCTAGATAAAGTAACATAACTTCTATTAGAATGAATACATCCCTTAGGACATCCAGGATCAGTAGTACCACTAGTATACGTAATAGCAAAAGAATCATCTAATTTAACATCAGAAATAACTTTACCATTATAATTATTTCCAAAAGTCAAAAAGTCATTTATATCAATAACTTCTTTTATACTTTCGTTTTTATAAAAAGAAACTTTATTTTCAAAACTATGAAATTTATCTTCTATTTTATCATAAGGATTATATGCTATTCCACTACTATTTTTACATAATGAGTTACAAAGTGATATTATAACAATTTTTTCAATATTAGATTCATCTATTGTATTCTTAATAAATTCATAATTATCATCAGATACAAACATATACTTACTTTTACTATTATTTAATATATTTTTCAAATAATTACTATCAAACCAATTACCAACAATATTAGCCTTACATCCAATTAAACTAACAGCTAATAACATATATATAAATTCTGGTATATTAGAAACACAAATAACAACCTCATCACCTTTAATATAACCAATTCCCCTTAATGCCTTAGCATAACTATACGCTTTATTAAACATATCACAATAAGTAATTAAATTACCACGATACTTCAAAGCAACACTATTCAATTTTTTTTTATTTCTTCTATATATTTCAATAGCCCATGAAGTATTATGATTATTTTCTATATCACGAATAGCCATTTCTACCTTAGAATTTAACTTTTTACCACTAACATATCTTTTAGCAGTATCAGAATTTTTTAAAATATCATTTATTTCCGTTTCCATATTCAAAATATTATCCATATTATCATTTCCTCGCCTCTAAAACTACATTTACATATTTTACAATAAATGTTTAGAAATATCAATATATTATAATGCTTTTTCTTTATGCTTTTGCTTTAAATTACCTTCTAACATAAAAAGAAAACTATTTTTCATAGTTTTCTATTGTTTTTCTTATAATATCTTTCAAATAATTACTAGTATAAGTAGCCCCACTTATCGTATCTAAATTATCTAAATTATTCTGATAAGAAGTAAGTTTATTTAAATAATCATTATCATAAATCATCTTAGTATAAGTCTCATTACTCTTAATAACATCTATCTTAGTAATCTTATTACCAGTAAATACAATTTTAAGTTTTAAACTACCATTACCAGCATATCCCCTACCACGTACTTCATATATAGTATCATTACCACTCTTTACTTTAGACAAAACTTCAAAACTATCATCAAGTGGCTTATTAGTAATCTTATCACTAATAACAAAAGCTATAGGTATAATACTAAGTATAAAAACTACCATAATAATATTTCTTACAATATTCTTATTATATAGTATTGTAGTAAAATAATTAATAAAAATAGTACATACATTAAGAATTAATATCGAAATAAGTACCCCTTCAGGAAGTGGAGTCATATACCTAATAATCATAGTAACAATACCAAGTATAATACCACCTATTACCTGACCCCTATTACTAATAGGAGTAGTAACAGGATCAGTGGCCATAAGTACTGCTCCAAAAAGCAAACCACCTGATAAAATATTAAATAATACAAACCAAAGCCCAATATTCTTAATAATACAAAGCATCAAACTAATAACACTAACAGTCAAAACATAACTAATAGGTATTCTAACCTTTATATACCTCTTATAAGCTAAATATATAAATACTAAAATAATAAGAAGTGAAGAAGTCTCACCAATAGAACCAGGAATACTACCAACAAAGAAATCAAGTAAACTACCATACGGTTTAACCAAATTATCATAGGAAACAACATATCCACTAGCAGTCATATTAGCAAGAGGAGTAGCAGAACTTATCGTATCTATTTCATAATTATTAAGATATCCCCCATTATAAGAAGAAAAAATAACTGTAACAAAAAGAGCACCAACTAAAGCAGGATTAAATTTATTCTTACCAAATCCTCCCATAATAACCTTAGATAAACTAGCCATAAAACTTCCCAATATTAAAAGCCATAGAGGAGTATTAATAGGAATAATAAGGCTAAGAAATACCCCTGGTATAATAGCATAACTAGATGTAAATAAATAATAAAAACTTTTCTTATCTCCTTTAATAACATAATATAAATATTCAGTAAATAAACAAACAACAGCTCCAATAGAAGAAAATATAAGAGGTTTAAATAAAAGATATAAACTACCATATCCCTTAATAGTAGGATAAATACCATTCTTATAAGTAGCAAACAAAATAAACAAAACAAGAATTACAAGAATACTATACATAATATTAGTAGTATTATCTTTACTCTTTAAAAAAGTCTTCTTACGTACCTTAAATTCCATTATTCATTCACCTTCTTCTTAGCTTCACGAACAAACTCCCTAACCTCAATCTTTGAAGGACAAACATAACTACAAAGACCACACTCAATACATTTAGAAGTATCAAGACATTTAAGTTTATTTTTATCATTAATAGAAGTCATAATAAGCACAGGTGCTAATCCACTAGGACATACCCTAGTACACTTACCACATTTTATACAAGGCAAAAGCTTACTATCAAAATCACTTATAACCAATATAGAATTAACATCAGCAGTAATAACCATATCATCACTAGGTAAAGAATTACCCATCATAGGTCCTCCCGCTATAAAAATAGGATTCTTAATTTTCTTATACTCATTAAAACCATTAATAATATCACTAGCTAAAGTACCAACTTTAACCTTAACATTACATTTCTTTTTAATACCATTACCACTAATAGTAACAATTCTTTCACATAAAGATTTATTTTCCTTAAGCATCTCATATATAGCATATATAGTAGAAACATTACTAACAATAATACCCTTTTCACTAGGATACTTATCATAAGAAATACCAAGAGTATTTTTAACCACTAATCTTTCCCAACCATTAGGATAAAAATCCATAGTAGAATAAATACTAATATTAGGATAAGTACCAATAAACTTATTTAAAACATCAATATATCTAGTATTAGACTTTTTAATAACAATAATAGCCTTATCAATCTCCATAATATCTAAAATATTATCAATACATTCAAGTATCTCTTCACTATAATTATAAATAACAGCCTTATCCGAAGAAATAAAAGGTTCACATTCAACAGCATTAATAAGTAAATACTTAATACCATCAGTATTATATTTAATAAAAGAAGGAAAACCACTACCACCAAGACCAACAATACCACTATTCCTTAAATCATTAATAAAATCATCCTTAGAATAATTATCCTTTTTATTACCAATAACTCTATTTTTTCTAACTTTTTCCTTATAGTCATTTTCAATAACAATACATTCACATTCATTACCATTAGATATAAATTTAGTATCTATACTAGCAATATAACCTGATACAGAACTATTAATAGGAAAATCAAATTTTTCACAATTAGCTACTTTATCCCCTTTATATACATAATCACCAACTTTAACTAACATTTTATAACTATTACCATTCTTATCCATAAGAGGAATATATATTTTAGTGGGTTTATCAAATTTTTCTATAACATCAGATAATTTACTACTATTAATATGTATCTTTTCCATTTCCATTCTCCTCTACTATATAATAACATAAATAGAAAAAAAAAGAAAGATTTTATTATCTTTCTTTCACTCTAAAACTATCCATAGTAAATAATTTAATCTCCATCATAGCCATATTATAAATGCGTAAACACTCATCACTATTCTTAGAGCCTAATAATTTAGTAAAATAATTACTAATCATATATTGATAATTACTACTTCCCTTTTCAAAATTACTTCTTACTTTATCTTTAAAATCATTAATAAGTCTAGCTTTAATAGCAAGTTTACCATTCTTATAATTATTAATATCAATTTCCATAATAGCAACAAAATCACCAAAATGTTTAACAACCTCATCTTTAGTAGTAGATTCCATAATTAAATCCGTAAAGAAAGAAAGTCTCTTATAAAAAGTATCAAGTAAAAGTTCCAAATCAAGTATAACATCCTTGTCTAGCAAATAATTATTACTATAATTAACATCAATAATATATTTAACTAAAGAAGAATCAATCTTTTCAATACCATCAAAATACCAATCTTTCATCTTTTTATAACATTTACGCTTAAATAAATATAATTCTATAATCTCATTATATTTATCAATATCCTTCTCAATATCACTGACACCCCTACCACTAACTAATGCAGCATTATACTTATTTTTAATTTTAGTATCATATGCTCTCTTATATTGCTTTTTACTAAAATTATCTTCTAATTCAAAAAACTCCAAAGCCAATTTTTCATCACTATTTATTTTCATATTTTATTCTCCTACATAAATGCTAAATAACTAATAAAACATATATATATAACCGTAAGTATAAGTCCATTTATTCTATCTCTAGAAGTAGATTTATCAGGTACACCAACCATCATAGCAGTAAGTATACCACCAACCAAACCACCAATATGAGCAGCATTACTAATACCAGGAACCATAAAACCAATAATCAAATTTATTAAAATAACTTGAATAACAGAATTCTTAATAGTACTACCTAAGTAAGCACGATAATAATATCCAAAATACAATAAAGCTCCTAAAAGACCAAATATAGCACCAGATGCTCCAGCAGAAATAGTATTATGACAAAATGCTAAAGACAAAATACTACCACAAATACCACTAATAAAATAAATAATCAAATACTTAACCTTACCAAATAAATTTTCAACACTATTACCAACAATATATAAAGAATACATATTACAAAGCAAATGTACAATTCCAATATGTAAAAACATACAAGTAATAAGCCTATAATATTCTCCTGATTTAGTTAAGACATCATAATTAGCACCAAATTTTAACAAAGTATAATTATCCGAAGATCCATTACCAAATATATACATAGCTATAAAAATAACTACACATAATAAAATTAAAATATTAGTTACAATAGGACTCTTAATAGAAAATAACTTTTCAGCCTTCTTACTTCTAATCTCATTGTTCTTATTAATATTATCACTAACCTTTATAAAATATTCAAGTCCATCTTCTTTTCTTTCAGTCTTTTCAACAATATCAGGAAAAACATTAGTAAGTTTAGAATTATTAATATCCTCCTCGCTAGAAATATGAACATCATTATCCGAAAGCAATTTATCATCCTCAATATCCATATATATATTTAAAACTTTAACATTAAAAGATAAAGTTTTCTTTTTCACCTGTTTAACTATTCTACTAAGTTTAAATTTATCAAAATCCAATTGTTCTTTATTATGAATATGATGTGAAACAATTCTAACTATCTTATAACTACTATCTAAATTTTCAAGCCATATTTCATCATTTAAACCATGTATAATCATAGGATTATAATTCTTTTCAGTAATAAAATAATTAATTAAATTCATAACTAACAAATCATCGCTTTTAAATACAGTCTCTTCCATCACAACCTCCATATATAATATTATACTCGAAAATATAAAATAAATAAAGTATTTTTTCACAGCATAGCATTTTATTAATATAATAATATTGAAAGGAGAAAAACCCATGTATAACAATATGTATAGAAGACCAATAAATAACAATCGATTTATTGGTGGTGGTTTCTTTGGACCATTTATTTTAGGAGGAATAACCGGAGGCCTATTAGCCCCAGCTTTTTATCCAAGACCATATCCCATTTATAATAATTATTACCCACAATATAGACCTTACCCATACCCTTATTATTAAAACACAAATAGTGTTTTAATTTTTCTAATTATATGATAAAATATAAGTATGAAAAAGTTTAATATGATTGATGAAAAATTTATATGTGAAAATTGTGGTAAAGAAGTACAAAAACTTGGTTATACAGCCAGAGACCATTGCCCTTATTGTTTATATTCCAAACATCTAGATATAAACCCTGGAGATAGACAAAATAAATGTAAAGGATTAATGAAACCCATAGGAATAGAAAAATTTAAAAACAGCTATAAAATAATTTATAGCTGCAATAAGTGTAAAGAAATACATAAAAATATAATGGCTACAGATGATAACTTCAACAAAATAATTGAACTATCAAATATTAATAACCTCTAATAAGATCACTAATATATGGAAGTAAGAAAACAAATATAAGTAATATTACCACAATTAAAAAAGCAATCTTAAATTCAGGACCAAGATTCAAAGTCATGGTCTTTTTTTTAGGCTTATTATTACTACCTATATAAGTCTTAGTAACGTTTTCACTATTATTATGATTATTAGAATTATTAATCATAGTAGAACCACTAGATAAATTATCATCAATAACATGATTATTATAATTACTATTAACCGCATTACTACTATCAATAGTAGGACTAGCTTGAATATTATTATTACTATTAATCACATTATTACCATGATTACTACTATTAGTAGTACCACTTTGAATATTAACATTCATCATACCATTAAAATTAGCATTAGGAGTATCAATATAAGTATTCATATTACTAGTAGCCCTATAAGGACCTACTCCATTTGAATTATTGTCATTGTTAGTATTATTCATCATCTTACCTCCCTTCTAAGATAAAAAATTTAGGTATTAACCTAAATTTATAACTGCCAATTACCAGAAATATTGCCATTTTGCATATTACTATTTTGATTGACATTAGGATTACCAGTTACAAAATTGGACCCATTATTAACAAAATTAGAATTAAAATTATTAACATTTTGACCTTGAGAAACATTAGGCTCACTCGTTGGATTAACATTATTAAACATATTATTAGCCATACCATTAGCATTATTATAATTAACTTGATTCATGTTCTCAGTAGGCATCACATTAGGCATTACAGGTTGTGGAACAACAGGAGTAACATTAGGTATAGCATTATTACTCTCACCATAGTTACCATTAAGATTAACATTATTTACAGGTGCTTCTACAGGATGACTAGTCACAGGTGTTGGCGGAGTAACAGGACTAGGAATATCTGTATTTGTATTAACATTAGGAATAGCAACATTTCTTGGTTCAATCTTAGGAGTCTGCTCCGAAGCAGGAATAAAGAAAGAATCAGAAGAATTATTAGTTTCAGAAGTATTAATAGAACTATTTACATTATTTAAACCACTATTATTAATTTCTGGAGTAACACCACTAACAGGATTAACATTCATACCCAAATTATTATTAATACTATTATTCATACCACTATTAAAACTTGGATTAATATTATTAATAGGCACTTCATTAACATTCTGATTATTAAAACCATTTACATTATTATTAGGTTCAACAATATTATTACTAGAAGGCATACTATTAATATTTTGATTATTCATACCATTATCAAAGCCATTATTCATAGTAGGATTAACATTCATATTAGTATTGAATTCATTACCCATACTAGAATTATTATTCATACCACCATTAAAACTTGGATTAATATTATTAACAGGCATTTCATTAACATTCTGATTATTATTAAAACTATTCATGTTATTATTAAAATCAGGAGCAGCATTAAAACCATTATTACCCATATTCATACTATTAACATTATTCATATTATTCATACTATTAAAGTCCATATATTGTGAACTATTATTATTTTCACTAGAATTACTAGTTTCATCCAATTGTTTTCTCTTCTTACGTTTATTTTTAGCATCAGCTAAAAAGCCTATTACTGTAATAAGTAAAATAATTAAAATTGCCAAAACCCACACATAATATTCCAATAAAAAATCTACTACTGCATCAAATTGCATTGCTATTCCTCCTTATTCTTATCTACAACTAGAATATCATAAAACACCCAAAATTGCAACTAATATTTATTTATTATTCAATATTTTTATCTACAAAACTCAAACTTTTTTTAGAAAGTTCAAGAGATTCCTTATACTTACCACGCTTAAATAATTCCTCAGCTTTAGATAAAGCTATATCAATTTCTTCATAAGTACTTCTATATCTATTACCATATACAATGATTTTTTCTGCAGAATTAGCAAGTTTAATCATATCGTTAGTCTTATTATAAATTTTAAATACCAAATCTCTAGCAGTATCAACTCTAATATTCAAAATCTTAATAACAATCGGTTTCTTCTGTAATTCTTTAACAATCTCTCTAATAGCATCCTGTGCCTCATTAAGCTCAATATAATAACTACTAGGAATAACCGGTATTTTATAACTCTTAAGACGATATTTACTTTTCTTAAGCAAATCCTCAATAGTGGCAAGTTGTTCTTTAGCCCTATATTCATCATCTTTCATACTAGTAATAGATCTAAGTTGATAATCCAAATCATCCTGAAGTCTAGATAATTTAAGTGATAACCCATCAAGTTCATCAACCAATTTAGAATAAGCAAAAGTTTTCATTTTTCCTTGTTCCACTAATATTTTATAATCTTTATTAATACGTTCCAAATTTTTATTCAAAAGACTAAATTTATTAATTTCCTCATCACTTAAATTATAATTATATTTAATATCATCTATTTGCAAATAAATATCTCTAACAACCTTATTTATATTTTCAATATTATATCCAAGTTCCTTAACATTTTGTTTAAAGACATCTTTACATTCTTTTTCCTTATCAAAATCATTATATAGACCATTAAAATACTCAATAAAAGTCTTAAGTTCAATGATAGCATCTCCCATTTGTAACTGTTTTAGATTATTCATAATATTATCAATCTTAGTTTTAATCTCTTTAATATTATATTCAACATTCAAATAATCCAAAGGATAGCCATCCCTTTTCATACGATAATAATAAGTAGTAGCCTCTTCTATTTTATTAGGAACCATAACAGTAGCCATAAGAACAATCGTAGGGGCATCAAGAAGAATCTTACCTAAAGCATCTATCTTATCATCTAAAGAAGCAATTCTTTTTTCTACAGATACATAGTCATTATTATCCATAGCCTTCTCAAAATCAGCAAACAATTTATCTATACTATCAAATTCATCTTCAATATAAGGAGCAACATCACCATATTCCTTCTTAGATCTATCAAATTTAGCCTGCTGTTCACGATAAACAATCTTAAGTTTAGTAATAAGTGTTCTATTTCTTTCTTCAGAATTAGTAATAAGCTTTATTTCTTCCAATAAAACATCAGTTTTATTCTTAAGAAGTCTAAGTTCCATTTCAACATCTGCAATCTTTTTTATAGCTTGTTTATATTCTTTTCTATCAATTAAAAAATCAGCATCAGATATAGAATCAGTAAGTTCAGGAATCTTCTCATCTCTAATATATTTAAAAGTATTATCCCAATCATTTAACTTTTCCTTTAAGTTATCTGTCTTAATAAGTTCCTTAACTTTAGTAATCTCACTAAGCACTGGAACCCCAAGTAAACTATTCTTCTCTATATCTAATTCTTCAATTTCTTTTTTATATTTTTTACTCTGTTTACCTTTTATAACAGCAATAGTAATAACTATAAGGATAATTGCCAATACTAACGTTGAAATCGTAATCATAAGAACACTATCCATTAC
>ULUH01034695.1_pt1 | contig 11074 bp, 9 predicted proteins | sample 1958241 | NCBI WGS metagenome assembly ULUH01 (sample SAMEA4835753, study PRJEB28245) | human gut metagenome | biome: gut microbiome; material: fecal sample | place: Denmark | collected 2008 | reverse complement strand
CGTCAATTAGCCGGGATATTTTTTTATAAATTTTACTTCTATTTGTAGTTTGTTTTTTATTGCTTAAATATATACAGACAAAGGCTGAGCATGTTTTCACATTACTCAGCCTTTGCCTTTAGTTTATTTCACCTATTGCAATCTGCACATTGCATTTTGGTAATTTTCAACGCTTGCAGTTTTAGCAAATCTCAATGGTGGCATTAGGAAAACTTGCCTGCAGTGTTTTTACAAAATCGCAAGCGACTTTGCTTTGCTCCTCTTCGTTGACATAATAAACCAATGTTATCGTTCCTTCGAACTTCTTGCACAGTTTGTTGTCAAACTCAAGTTGACAGTCGTTTTCCAAATCCGACAAGATATAGAGATGTGCGTCTTTTGGTGCCTCGTACATAGTGCTAACAATTGTGCCAACAATGTTTGTACGACCACCGATGCAATCACACCAGCAACTGCTGTTTTGATTATATCCCATCGTGTTCTCTGCAAACACATACATCCTGCCATTTTTAACATCTAACCTGCTTAAAACATCATCTGCAATTCCAAACATACTCTCAGAACAATCTGCGAGGATGTACGATTCTCTAACGTTCTGTTCGTCCCCAATGAGTAAATCATTCAGTGTATTCAAAGTCTTCCAAAGTTCTTTTTCCGGAATATTCTTCATAATTTCTGAAATTTTGCAACTTTTTTCAACCTTATACTTCCTATAGATAATCTCCTCATCCGGATCCATTGCAAACACTCCCATGCATAACACAGAGAGTGCAACAAACATGGAAACAATGGTCAACCACAGCTTCGTAGATTTACGAGTCATACTGACTCCCCTTTCTTATACGCTCAAAGTGAATTGCATATAATGTACTCTTGTGCAGAGAGTACAGCTCCAAATAAAGCAATTATATTATACCATTTTCAACATTTTATGTCAATTAGCTTTTCAATAATAAAAGCCCCTATGCAGTCTGCACACTACATAGGAACTTTTAGTTTGAGTGTAGTTTTATCTTCCTACTACTTCAATGGTTGCATTCGGCATGGCCGTCTCCATTCTTTCGATAAAGTTTTGCGCATACCTCTTGCATCCTGGCACCTTTCCAGGATAATACACTATGGTTATTACCCCAGAAAAGGGTGCACAGCGTTTCTTGCTAAAGTTGGTTTCACGGTTGTTCAACAAATCCGTAACTACCACTATGTGTGCATCCTTGGATGCAACACCTAGCACATGGTTTATTGCACGAACAATATCCGTGCCCCCTCTGTTCAACTGGTACGTCGGATCCTTCAGTGGGTATTCGGCTATCTTATCGGCAAACATGTACTTGCTGCATTCAGCACTTTCTATACGCCTCATCACTTCCTTCTGGAATCTCTCCATGCTTCCCGAGCAGTCACCCAGGATATACGAGTCTCGTGCAACCTCCTTATCCTCCTGCACTGCAGTGTTAATTATTGTTGCCGTTTTCTTCGCCTTTTCCACTTCATTAGCAGAAAGAGGTTTGTCTTCCTTTTTTCTTCCTGCTGATGCAAGAGCGATGCACAAGAAGGCAAGAACCAGAAGAATTGGCACTATTTCTGCATCCGATGCGAGTTGATTGTTCGCTTCTTCAGATTTGCCTGAGGTCCCAGTGGTTTTCTGTTCGGGTGACGATACTGTCACAGAAACTTTTTCCTCTTTAGGACTGGTCGTTTGCTTTTGTTCAGCACCAACCACCTCCACTTCTGGCCACTCGTTCCAGTAAGATATCTCCACATGTGCAGTGGTACCTAAGCGGTTCACAAAGTTATCCAGGTGCCTTTCGACATCTTCGGACTGAAAGTACGGAGTCAACAGCGTTATCTCCACGTTGTTGTTCTCTACGTTCTCTCGGCCACTTGTGTTCCAGCAATCGCTGATTACATACAAGCGAGAGTAGCCACTTTCGACGGCTCTCTGCACTTCATCGTAGATTGCAGTCTTCCCGTTGTCACCAAACCTGATGACCTCTGCCGAAGTATCTTTTAAGTACTCCGTAACAAAGGGTTCGTAGCTGAAGTACCTTGATGAGTAGCTCTCATCAACTAGTACAGCAGTCTTTGCTGTCTCCGCCTTTGCGTTGACTCCCAGCAGCATCATAGCCACCAGCAGCATAACAAAAGCAGCCCATGCCTTGCCTATAGCCTTTTCCCGAGCCATATTGACTCTCCTTTCTTTTTCATACGTGCTATTTCTGCAACGTAGATTGTGTACTCTTATGCAGAGAGTACGTGTATATGTCTAATATTCATATTATAACATTTTTAACATATTATGTCAAACTTAGTACATTTCGGGGACGGAGAAAAAATTGTACATTTTCTATAAAAATTAAGTACTAATTCATATTTGTACAATTTTTTCTCCGTCCCCATTTTGTACCAATTTGTACTAACCTAGTGCAACATCAAGTAGCATCATTGTTACGAATCCTATTCCCACGGCAATTGTTACTAAATTTGATTTTTTTTCAGCTTGTGCTTCAGGTATTAGCTCAGATGATACTACGTAAATCATTGCTCCTGCTGCAAATGATAGAAAATATGGTAAAATTGGCACTACAATCCTCGTTAATGCAATGGTTATTATTGCTCCAATTGGTTCTACTATTCCTGACAGTGTTCCGCCCATAAATGATTTAAATTTGCTTTTGCCAGAGCTGTGAAGTGGCATTGATATTATTGCTCCTTCTGGAATATTTTGTATAGCTATTCCCAAAGCTAAAGCAAATGCTTCTGCGAGTGTTATTCCTGTATTTTGTGAGAATAGTCCTGCAAACGCAACCCCGACCGCCATTCCTTCCGGAATGTTATGTAGTGTTACTGCAAGCATTAGCATTGTAGTACTCTTTACTTTTTCTTTGATGGTTGATTTTTCTGTTGCTATTGTTGTTTTTACTTTTCCACTATTTTTATCTATGTGTATTAAATTTTCAATATCATCACATATAGTACATTCATTCTTTTTGCTATTTCTTTTTTCTATTTTTTCAGCCAAATTGTTCACACAAATTAGCGTTACAATTCCTATCATAAATCCAACACAAGCAGGTAACCATGCTGTTTTTCCTTGTGACTCTGCCATTTCTATTGATGGTATTAATAAAGACCATACAGAAGCTGCTATCATAACTCCTGCGGCAAAACCTAGCAACATCTTTTGTATGATTGGCTTTATCTCTTTTTTTAATAGAAATACTAAAGCGGAACCGCAATGTTGTTCCTAAAAATGGCACCATTAAGCCAATAGCAATCTGTGCCGTACTGTTAATACTCACGTAAAGTTCCTCCCTTAAGTCGTCCATAGTATTTTACATATATTCTTCATTTTTATCTTGAAGTTTATTAGGACTTCTCTTTTATATAATATGAGCTTTACATAAGATTGTGAGCAATTAATCTTTTTATTATTTTGTATTTTTTAATATTCTATTTACTTCTTCTTCGGTTAATTCAACTGCTTTGGCTATTTGTTGTATAGATAGACTCATACTAAAAAATGTGATTACCTGTAAATTTTGTTTTACATTTTAATCACATTTTCATTACATTTCTATATATTATATTTGATTACTTTTTCTTCTGCATTTTCTTCTATTCCAGTTGCTATTACTGTTACCATTATTGCATCGTGTATTCTTTCGTCTACTATTGTACCGAAGATGATGTTTGCTTCTGGGTCTAAGAATTCTTTTATATAACCAACAGCAGTACTTACTTCGCTTAATCCTAAGTCCATGCCACCTGTAACGTTTACTATTAATCCTTTTGCACCTTTTACAGATGTTTCTAGAAGTGGGCTATCCATAGCAGCCATTGCAGCATCTAATGCTCTTTGGTCACCTTCTGCAACGCCAACTCCCATATGTGCAATTCCGCTGTCTCTCATTATTGTTTTTATATCTGCAAAGTCTATGTTGATAAATCCAGGTATTGTTATTAAATCTGTAATACCTTGAACACCTTTTCTTAAAACGCTATCAGCCTCTTGGAATGCTTGAAGCATTGTTGTTCCCTTTGGAAGTGCTTTTAATAAGTTGTTGTTTTCAACAACAATTAAGGCATCAACATTTTTCTTCATTCTAACGATACCATCGTCTGCATTTGCTTTTCTTTTTCTTCCTTCAAATAAGAATGGCTTTGTTACAATTCCTACAGTTAATATTCCCATAGATTTTGCAATTTCACATACTACTGGAGCAGCACCAGTTCCTGTTCCGCCACCCATTCCGCATGTTACAAATACCATATCTGTATTTGCTAAAGCTTTTTTTATGTTTTCTTCATCTTCTCTTGCAGCCATTTCGCCTAATATTGGGTTTGCTCCTGCGCCAAGGCCTTTTGTTGTATCTTTTCCAATATGCATTACGGTAGTTGCCTTTGTTTGAGCTAGAGCCTGCTCTTCTGTATTTATTGCTATAAATTGAACATTACGTATTCCTTCATCAATCATTCTATTTACAGCATTGTTTCCAGCACCACCAACACCAATTACTTTAATTCTTACTAAATCGTCTTCATTATCTTGTTCTGTGTATCTCATTTTTTACATCCTTGTTTATAATAAATTTAGGTTTCTGGGAATGTCCTATAACCCATAATAGTTTGTCTAATTTTTTTCTTCTATATATTACTACTTTTTTTACCAATTGGCAACAGTAAATCTTATTTTTTCTCTAATTTAAAGTTGTAGGCATTTGCATATTGATCATTTATTCCTGCCTGTACACAAATAGTCTCGCCTGTTTGTGTATCTGGTATTGCTACTGGAATTCTGCCTTGCTCTTTCCCTTCTTTGTCTAATAGCACAATCTCTGCCATGAATGCTGATTGGCTTGAGCCTGTCATATTTGTTACATCAGCTTCTAATACTGTGTGACCATCTTTTTCTGTATAGTTGATGTTTGATATTTCAAATCCGGATTCAACTTTATCTTCTTTGAGCTTATCGCTTGTGTTTACAACAGTTCCATCGCTTTCTGTTTTTGTAAATTCACCACGACTTGGGTCAACCTGTGATAATTCTATATTCTCTTCATTATTTATATTTTGGTTTGTATCTTTTGAGTTATTCTTTGAACCTCTTGTTACTGCAAACATTATGCCAATTATTATGATGACAACCAATATTAAAATTAAAATGCCTCTCTTTTCATTACTTTTCAACTCTAGTTTCTCCTTTTTTATTTTAACATACACATGGTAACATATTTATTATGCAACTTCAATGCTTTTTTCAATATGAAACACAATTGTAATTTTATAAGATGTCTGTTAGCTCTGTAAATTTATGAATTGTCGCCATTATATACTCATTTTGATTTATTTTTATATTATTTCTGTCATAGAATATTACATTCATATTAGCATTTACAGCTCCTGTAACATCTGTTTTTAAGCTATCTCCTACCATCACGCATTCTGAAAAATCATATTGTCCCTTTGCAATTTCAAATGCTTCTTTGTTAGGCTTCATCGGAATATTTTCTGTCATATATGTTGCCGAAAAATACTTGTCCAGCCCCAGTCTCTTCAATCTCTCTTCTTGTGACTTTTTGAACCAATTTGAAAGTACTACTAAATCATACTTTTGCTTTAAGTATTGCAGAGTGTATACCACATAGTCATCAGCTTTCTCGGGCACACACATTCCTAAATAGCGTATCCATATATCAAAAAAACTTTCTGGCAATTTATATCCTAATTCTTCTTCTATAGCATTCATCATAGATTCTTTTGTGTATGTAACATTTGTACCATCTTCATAATTGTCTACAGCACGCTGAATTTTTGCTTTAGTCTCACTTGAATATGGTAAATTAAGCTCGTCGAAAACATTTTTTAGGCAATCCCAATATTCTGCTTTCCAATCTATTAATGTGTTATCTATGTCAAAAATAATTCGTTTAATCATGGTTCCTCCTATAATTTATCGTAATGCAAATATTATCATATTAAAGAGGAAATGTAAATTGTTTATAATTAAATTGAATAATTTAATTCCACCATATTTCTTTTCCTTGTGGTTCTCCCCAATCAATTTCGTATGGAATATACGTTTCTTGAATATTCATAAATATCTTTCTACGTTTAGCATCTCTTTTTATTTCAGGCAGATTTGTTTAAGGTTACTACCTTGCCTAAATTAGTTAATCTGAGTACTTCTTTTGCCTTTTTTAATACTTCCTTTGTTTTCCATTATGCTATATTTGATACCATACTTGTCCAAAAACTCGTCGCAAATAAAGCATAAATTTCCCTCTTCAACTCTCATATATTACCTCCATAAAAAAATGGAGAAACTAAATTTACTACTGCATTTAAGTTTCTCCATCTATATATTTTTTTTCATAGCATATTTATACTAACCTGCTAAGGGGCATTTGTATATCGTTTCATAGCATATTTACCCAATCGCCTACTAAGGGGCTGACATTATATTTACATATTTATTGTACCATCAGACTTTTACTAAATCAATAGTATTAATAAATATTCATTTATATTCTATGATATTTTGTAAAATTAATTCACAATTTATTTTCCTGAATTTGTTTCTTTATTTTCTTCGTTATTTACTACGCTTTCGCTATTTTCTACTGGCATGTTGCTTTCTTCTTTTTTACTGTCTTTTTTCAAGTTATCTACTACAAATATGAATTTTGTTGTTCCTTCCGCTTCTTCGTCTTTTCCTGCAAAGCTATTATATTCGTTTGCTAAGTCTTGTAGTTTTTCTACTCTTGTTTGTAAGTCTTTTACGTCTCCGTTTACCATTGAGACTATTTTGTTTATTCCTTCTTTATCAAATTCAGATATTCCTTCTGCTAACGTTTTAGCACCGTCAGATATTGTACTTGCACCTTCTAATAATTGTTTATTAGCAGAGTTTAATTTATTGCTTGAAGAATTTAATGTGCTTAATCCTGTTTTTAATTCTTTTGAACCACTTGCAAGTGTGCTAACTCCTGTTTGTAATTTGCTTGTTCCTTGGCTTAATGTTGATGTACCATTCTTTAATTCGTTTGATCCTGCTATTAATTCTGTTGTTCCATCTGTTATGGCATCAAATCCTGATGAAATTTCGCTTATTCCACTCTTTATGCTTGATGCAGCTTGTGTCTTTAATGTATTTAATCCAGCTTTTACGCCTTTTTCATTATCATTTATTGCATCTAATCCCGCTTCTTGAGCCTTTGTTGTTTGAGCAACTGCACTATCTATTGCTGTTCCAATTTGTTTTGACATAGCTTGTTTTTCTGCATCTGATATTGATATACTTGAAAGTGATTTTTGAATTGCGAGTTTTTCTTCAGTTGTTAATGTTTCATCTGCAAGAATTGCTTTTTGTACACTTGCCATTTTCTTTTCCATTGTGCTATCTATTGCAGAAGATACTGCTGAGCTTACTCCTGTTTTTAATCCTTCTGCTAATTTGCTGTTTGCATTTTCTATAACTTGCTCTTTTATTGTTTCTACTTCTTGGTCTTTTCCTGCTATTATTTGGTCTATTCCAGCAGATAATGTTTTGCTACTTTCCTCTAATGAAGAAACAGCTTGCTCTTTTCCGGCAGATACTCCTGTCTGTAATGAATTTAATCCATCGCTTAAATCACTTGCACCTTTATTTAATTTGTTTGCACCATTCTTTATTGTGCTTATGTTTGAATTTACAGAATCAATTCCTTCATCTATTTTATTGTAGCTGTTTGTAGCTGTGTTTATTCCTTGATTGAAGGTTTCTAATCCATCAGCAAATTCTGTACTCTTTGAAACATACCCTTCTGTTCCGTCTTGTAAAGTCTTTGCTCCTTCAACTAATTGTGTTGAAGCAGATTTTAAATCATTTATTTGGCTATAAACTTCGTCTAATTTATCCATTGCAGAAATATCAGCATCATCAAATATTTTTGGTGTTGCATATGACATTATATTTTCCATTTCGAAGTCTGTTGCTTCAAAGCTTATTTCAACTTTATTTAAATCTGGTAAATCTTCATCTTCTAATCCTAAGCTTTCTATTAGTCCTGGACAAGCAAGACCAACTACTACTGTTTTTTGTCCATTATCTAGAACTTTACCATTTGTAACTTCTATGTTCTTCATTTTTGTATTATCTAACATAGTTCCAGCCATTACAACAAATGGTACATACATTTTCTCGTTCTTACCATTTATATTAACAAATCTTTCTTCTTTATTTGTATATTCTATTGTTATTTTTACACTTCCACTCTTGCCAATTAAGTCGTTTGGAGCAATCTCTTCTCCGTTTAATTCGTATTTAATTGTACAATCTAATGGTAATTCTTTATCGGTATTTCCTTGATAATAAATATCATTTCCAGATGTCTTCCATTCAAGCGAAGTTCCATTTTGAGAAGCTTCTTCATCTCCATTAGTATTCTTTATGTTTAACAATGTAGACATATCTTTTAGCAATTCTGCATTGTCAGAATTCTTTAAATGCTCACTTACTATTGTTTGGTATGAGCTACCATTTGCGTTTGCTTTAGTATAAACAGTCTCATCTTTGCTATATGCGAAAACTGGAACCGCATTAATTGTTCCTAATGCTAGCACTAAAGATGAAGCAATAACCTTTGACATTATTTTTTTATTATTCATAATATTTTACTTCCTTTCTAATTTGACACTAAAGAATTAAATTTTAACAAGGAAAACGATATTTAAAAGGCAAGGGCGCATACTTTGTGTATGTAACTGCGTTTTAAATGTTGTTTGACTTTAGGTAAAATTGTAATTATTTAGTGATCTAATATTTTATATCTGCATGTCTAGTTCGTTTAGTAGTCTTGCAAATAATCTTATCAAATACCATCAAGAATGCTGGTAACATTGTAATTACTACAACCATGCTTATTAGAGCACCTCTTGAAATTAATGTACATATTGAACCTATCATATCTATCTTTGATATTATTGAGACTCCACATGTTGCTGCAAAGAAGCATGATGCACTTACTATTATTGATTTTGCTGAATTTTCAAGTGCATATTTTGCAGATTCTTGTTTATTCTTTCCGTCACATCTTGCATCTAAGTATTTGTTAGTCATTAATATTGCATAATCAACTGTTGCTCCTAACTGAATTGTTCCAATTACTATAGAAGCTACGAATGGGATTGTTACATTTGCGTAACATGTGCAAGACATATTAACAAATATTGCAAACTCTATTACAGCTATTAATATGAATGGTATCGAACCTGATTTGAATACGAATATCATTAAGATAAATATTACCGCTATCGAGCTTATATTTACACTGTTGAAGTCTTGGTCCGCAATTTCTACTAAGTCTTTCATAAGAGGAGCTTCTCCTGCAAGAATTCCGTCTTCATCATATTTCTTTATTACATCATTTATCTTATTTACTAATTCATTCTCTTCGTTTGTTGCAGTCTCATAACTTGAGTTTATAACAATCATTTGATACTTGTCACTCTCAAAAATACTCTTTATCTCGTCATCAATCATCTCGTCTGGAACTAATCCGTTTGTAATCTTTGCTTTTGCAATTGACCATTCTACACCGTCTAAGCTATCTATCTCATCTAGCATTGCTTTAACCTTTGAATCTGGCATATCTTTATTTACTAATGCAATCTGTGTAGAAACCATATTGAAGTCATCTGCTAATGCTTTATTTGCTGGAACACTATCCAAACTTTCTGGTAATGAACTATTAATGTTGTAATATACATTTACATGACTGTTTCCATAAATTGCTGGAACTAATAGTATCAAGAATACTATAATTGCAGCTTTGTAATGTTTTACAACAAAATCTATCAAATGTGTAAACTCTGGTAATATAACCTTATGTGATGTTTTTTCTATTATTTTGTCGAATACAAGTATTGTTGCAGGTAAAACTGTTACAACACAAATTAATCCAATTAAAACACCCTTTGCCATTACCAAACCTATATCTCTACCAATTGCAAGTTGCATTGTACATAATGCCAAGAAACCTGCAATTGTTGTTATAGAACTTCCTACAACAGATGAAATTGTACTCGTAATAGCTTTTTCCATAGCCTCGTATATATCTTTAGAGGTTTGTTTTTCTTTGATGTAGCTGTGATACAAGAATATTGAGAAATCCATTGTAACACCTAATTGAAGTACACTCGCAATAGCTTTTGTAATATAAGAAATCTCTCCAAACATAATGTTTGTTCCCATATTATATAAAATTGCAATACCTATACTTCCCAATAAAAATAGAGGAACTATATAAGAATCAAGTGCTATACTTAAAACTATCATACATAGAACAGCTGCAACCACAACATAAATTGCCATTTCAGAATTCAAAATATCCTTCATGTCGTCCTCTGTTGCCGATAAACCTGCAACCGCACACTTTTCCTTTGCAATATCTCTAATGTCATCAATAGCCTTAAGAGTATCATCAGCCGCAATTCCTGTTTTAAAGGTAACAAGAATTGGAGTCTTACCCTCTGCACTAATCTTCTCTTTAACATCATCTGGAAGAGAATCAAGAGGAACCTGAGTTCCAAGAACATCGTAAACACCAACAACCTTGTCTACACATTCAATCTCCTTAATCTTATCTTCCATACTTAAAATATCTTTAGCTCTCATGTCATCATCTACAATTAAAACTGCAAACGATCCCATGTTGAACTGTTCAGACAAAATATTTTGTCCTTGAATTGTTGCTACATCATCTGGCAAGTAGGTTAAAATATCGTAATTAATTCTTGTAGCTACCATTCCAATAGCAGATGGAATTAATAGCAAAAGTGCTACAATAATAATTGCGGCTCTGTACTTGCAGACAAACTTTCCAAACTTATTCATAATTTCACATTCCTTTCTTTTTCTTTCATTTTAGTACATTTCGGGGACGGAGAAAGAAATGTACATTTCTTCGTTCCGAACGTTTGGTACTTTATATTTGCCAGTTTCGACCTTGTTTGGTTGATTCTGACTATTAGTCACTTTTTATATTCTATGACTTTTCTGACCATTAGTCAATACTGTTCACAAAACTTTCAC
>ULUH01038974.1_pt1 | contig 11083 bp, 11 predicted proteins | sample 1958241 | NCBI WGS metagenome assembly ULUH01 (sample SAMEA4835753, study PRJEB28245) | human gut metagenome | biome: gut microbiome; material: fecal sample | place: Denmark | collected 2008 | reverse complement strand
GCATCAGAGTGAGCACCACCGTTGATGATGTTCATCATAGGAACGGGGAGGGTGTAAGTGTTGCAGCCACCGATATAGCGATACAACGGGATATGGAGATACTCGGCTGCTGCATGAGCCACAGCAAGCGATACGCCAAGAATAGCATTGGCACCCAAGTTTGACTTGGTCTTAGTGCCATCCAGCTCCAACATCTTATTGTCGACAGCACGCTGCTCCAAGGCTGAGAAACCGACCAAAGCCGGTGCAATCACGTTATTCACATTCTCTACAGCCTTTAATACTCCCTTGCCACAATAGCGGCTCTTGTCGCCATCACGAAGCTCCAAAGCCTCATTCTCACCTGTTGAGGCACCAGACGGAACTGATGCACGGCCAGCAACGCCAGACTTTAATGAAACCTCAACCTCTACTGTAGGATTGCCACGAGAATCCAAGATTTCTCTTGCATGAACTTTTTCGATAATCATAATACAATAATATATTTAACTTTATAAAACTTTATATAAACCGCATGAACACAACACGGGGCGCATAAATACGATTTATTTACGGGTGTAAAAATAGTAATCATAAGAGAAACCACCAAATTCAGAGCATCCTCAAAAATAGGTATTTAGCAGAAAATACCTATATGTAAGTATGATATTGCATAACGATGAATATAGTTTTCTTACGGTATTAAACTTTCAGGCATGATCTGCGTCTAACACATAGATGATGTTTAGAACATCTATCATAACTTAGATATTGTTTGTTTCTAGAAATATTTTGCTTATATGGTTGCTCGGGATGGAGGCGCAAGAGCATGAATACTAAACATTTCGGCGAAGACATCACTTTTAGGTATTGCCCGACTCACAACGAAATTGTATCTTTACATCGTAACTAACGGATAAAAGATTATGACAGGAATGACAACAACAATAATCATTGGACTTCTGATTCCGCTATTGGGAACGATGCTTGGTTCGGCTTTCGTCTTCATGATGAAAGACGAGATGTCTGCGCGATTGCAAAAGTCGTTATTGGGCTTTGCCTCTGGAGTGATGGTAGCAGCGTCCGTATGGTCGTTGCTCATTCCCGCTATGGAGATGAAGGCTGACAGCGGCGCATGGTCGGTAGTGCCGGCAGCTGTGGGATTCATGATGGGCATAGGTTTCCTGCTGCTTATTGACGAGCTGACACCCCACCTCCATATCGGAACCGACGAGCCTGAGGGCATACGCTCACACCTGTCAAAGACAGCTATGCTTGCACTTGCCGTAACCATCCACAATCTACCCGAAGGAATGGCTGTAGGCGTGGTGTTTGCAGGAGCCGAAAACGGCGCTTCGCATATCTCGTTAGCCGGAGCCATTTCTGTGTCATTGGGCATTGCCATTCAGAACATTCCCGAAGGCGCTATCATCTCAATGCCCATGCGTGCGGCAGGCAACAGCCGATGGAAGTCCTTCGTGTTAGGATCGCTGAGCGGAGTGGTAGAGCCAATAGGAGCCATAGCCGTTCTGCTGCTTGCCTCACTCATTATGCCCGCCCTCCCCTACATGCTCGCCTTTGCAGCAGGAGCCATGTTCTACGTAGTGGTGGAAGAACTGATACCAGAAGCCTCAAGCGGCCAACACAGCAATCTCAGCACCATCGGCTTCGCCATAGGTTTCGTGTTGATGATGGTGCTGGATGTTGTGATGGGGTAATCTCTACATTTAGTTTATGCTTCTCTGTGAATGACATTTCCGTTGGCTTGGTGTGTGGCAAGTACCAGCACCTCGGCTATCTGGACGTCCTTCGGAGCTGAAGCGGCTGACAAGATGGGACCCGTACTCTTTGATTCCATCCACAAACGGACGGATAGAGAAGAAAGCATCAGCGACAACGATATCGGTGACCTTCAACAAATCCTTCTTGTAACGCTTGATGACCGCTATGTAATGTTGCACGAGAGTCATGTTGCGCAGTTTCAACTCTCCTGTAGATGGAGTCTGATGGGCGCGCAGCATCATGCAATTGTTGGCATAGACATCGACAAGAGCCAGTCCCATGATTTCAAGTCCATGCTTCATGGAACTTGCACAACCTGACCAGAAAGTACCGATATGCGGAGTCTTCTTGCCCGATTTGCTGATGTAGCTCGGATCGATAGCTATAGACCATCCATATTCAAGAAACGTCAGCATAGGGCAAGGTTGAATTCCAACCAGTCTATGCATTTCTATCGGAAGGCAGACTATTCGTAGAGTAGTGACAACTGGTCGACGGTCAGTTCCGCGCCGGTCGACACTGCAGTTTCCAGATAGTCGGAAGTCTTGATGTTGCGCGACTCCTCTTCGATTGAATAGGAAGCGTGGTTTGACGATGCCACCATCAGTTTCAGGCGCGTTGCGCGCTTGTTGCGTATTGAGTAGACCACAGGCACGTTGAAGCGCGTGAACGACGTTGATGGTTTCAGATAGCCCACACCACGGCCAATTTCCACTTCTTTTCCGTCCTCGTCGTTGACAAGCGAGATGACCACAAGCCCTGTTTCCGAGGTGTCGTGATAGTCCTGCACGAATGTGTATATGCCGCTGACGGCGGTTGGACGGGAACGGAAGGCTATACCTTCATTATATGTCTCCAAGCCGGATTTGTCGACCGAGTAACTGCCGAGAAACAGTTTGCCGGCAGAGCGGTTTGCCAGGTCGGGAGCATAGGAGCTGTAGTACTGTCTGTCGGTGCGCGCGTCGCGCGCCGGTTCCACTCCGTGCCAGCTCCATGCGGCGTTGCGCAGCCGCACGGCCCATTGCCCTGAGCCAGTTGACGGAATGATTTCTGTTGTAGGCACTTGGAACCATGTGTTTGAGGTTGAGGCAAACTTCGCGCACGTTTTTTTGTTTACGCTTGCCCACTTCTTCGGTTCGCTGACGATGATGTCGGCTTTGTTGTAGATTGGCATCCAGCTCGACAGGTTGGAATATTTTCCACCACAGTTCACGTGCTTCATACTGATGGTTTTGTCAATGTCTTCAAAGTCGGCGTTGGGCAGTTCGAGAGCCGACTCTGTCGTCACTCCGAACCCATGGGAGTCGTTGCTGCCTGAGATTACGGCGATTTCGTAGGAAGTAGACGGGGTGAGCGTTTTTACCGTGACGCGGCGGTCGGCCACGTTGCGTTCGGTCACGGCAGGATGCCATCCGCCTCCGTTTGGTTTCACAAGGACGCTGATATAAGGAACAACTTCGCTAAGGTCGTCGCCCTCGAACATCAGGTCGACTTGCGACGACCAGATGTTTTCTTGGCTGCACATCACTTTGTATTCGGGCACGTCGCGCTCCACGGCGACAGGCTCCGTATATTTCATGCCGTCGTTGTAAGAGGCTCTCACGAGAGTGGCACTTATGCCAGGAGCGAGAGGCAGGGTGGCGGTGTATCTGCCCACGGCTACGCGTTTGACGTTTGCGGCTGTCACTTCTTGCCATTGGTCAAGGCTTGACGGACCTTTCGTTTCAAAAGTTAGTTTGTCGACAGGCAGGTCGCCGCTGCATTCAATCTCCAGCGCGACTTTGTCGGCGGAAGGGCGTATGGCAGCGGGCTGTATCAATGCGATTTTTACTGGGCGTATCTCCACTGTCAGCACCATTGGCGACAGCGCTACGCGTCCAGACTCGTCGCGTGCCTGCAGAATGATTTTGTGCACGGTGGCAGCCCCGCTTTCGGAAGCGTGCATCCGGGCCACGATTGCCGACAGGTCGAGCGATGCGTTTGTCGCCCCCTTTTCAAGCCCTGTGGCAGTGATGCCCTGCGACGCAAGGGTGGCGGCGTCGGTGGCGGCAATGTCGGTCTCGGCAGTCCAGTAGTTGTCATCCATATTGTTGGATATGACTGTAAAATATAGATTTCTCAATCCTCCAGCCACGTTGATGTCAACACCGAGCCGTTTGTCCGGGTTGTTGTATTCAAGCATGCTGTAGCTGTTGTCGTTGTCGAAGCCCACGGCAGTGATAGTAGGCGACTGGGTGGAGAACAGAGCGTCGTCGACCGTCAGCCGGTAAGGCGTAGATGCCGTGTGTTCATCGTACACGCATGTCAGGATGTTGCCGTCGGCATCGAAGCGGAATTGATGGTGGGTCGCGGCATCGGCGGCGAAAGCATTGAATGGCTGCAGAGCCACTTTGCGCCCCGAAGCGTCGGCGATGGCAAGCTCGCAGCGCATGTTGCCGGGACGCAGACAGGCTGTCCGCTTTTCGCTGGTCGTGAAGTCCACATATTCTCCGGATGCAGTCTTTGCGCGCATCATGATGTTGTCCGCCAAATTTTTAGCCGCATCGGTAAACGAAACCGACACAAGAGTCTGAGCCACACCGCATTTTATGTCGACCGTGGTTTCTTCATCCTCTTTCACACAGTTTGGTTGCTCGGCAAAAAATGTCGGGGCAATGAATCCTTCTTGGTCCTTGTCGCCGTAGCTGGCGGAAAAGATATATTCACCCACAGGCAATTTCTGCGATCCGCTCTCGAATTTGGCAAGAGAAGCCCACGACTTCACCGTCGCCGTGCGGCAATTCATGGCAGAGAGAGCCAAAGCGTCGGCAGAAGGGGCGTCGACGTCGATGCCAGCCGCTCCCGCCACAGGAGTGACGGAGGGGTCGACCGACAGCAGAAACCGCACATCGCCGTATCCGGTCACCAATGGGTTGGGGTCGTTGCTGCATGCCGCAAGCAGCAGGCATATTGTCGCTTGTAAAAAAACTTTCTTAATCATAGACGCAAATTTAATGTTTTCTTTCTATTGCCGAAAGCGAATGTGGGGTTACGGAACAATTTATGGAGCGTTTAGACTAAAATTTGCATATTCCGGCGATGCGTTGTAACTTCGTGGGCAAATCAACAAACAAACATATCTTATTCGAATGAAGAAAAAAATTTTGACGGCTTTGTGCGCGGCGGTGTTGACGCTGCCGATGGCGCATACCGAAAATCCGAAACAAGAATTCCGTGGAGCATGGATCCACACAGTGCATCAGAGCCAATATGCCAAAATGACAACAGATGAGACAAAGGCATACCTCTGCGACCAACTCGACAAACTTAAAGCCGCAGGCTGCAACGCCGTGCTTTTCCAGGTGCGTCCGAGCGCCGACGCCTTCTATCCGTCGGAACTGGAGCCGTGGAGCCGTTTCCTGACTGGCACTGCCGGCAAGGCCCCGTCGCCTTATTGGGACCCGCTGCAGTTTATGATTGAGGAATCTCATGCGCGCGGCATGGAGCTTCACGCATGGCTTAACCCGTATCGTGTGACAACATCGAAAAATGAGAAACTTCCGAAAAATCATATCTATTACAAGCATCCCGAGCGTTTCGTCGCTTACGACGGCAAACTTTATTTCGATCCAGGCTTGCCTGAAAACCGCAGTTTTATTGGGAGTGTGGTCAAAGACTTGATTACGCGCTACGACTTTGACGCCATCCATATGGATGACTATTTCTATCCTTATCCTGTGGATGGATTGGATTTCCCCGACAGCAAGTCGTATAAGAAATATGGAGAGGGGATGGACCGCGGCGACTGGCGCCGTCATAATGTCGACTTGCTCATCGAGGGATTGCACGAGGTGATTGAGGCGCAGAAGCCGTGGGTGCGTTTGGGCATAAGTCCGTTCGGAATCTGGCGCAACAAGTCGAGCGACCCGCGTGGCAGCGATACAAACGGATTTCAGAACTACGACGGCCTCTATGCCGACGTGTTGCTTTGGACGAAAAAAGGATGGGTGGACTATATGCTTCCCCAGCTTTACTGGACGCTTGAGAAGAAGGTGGCCTCATCGGAGAAACTGGCGTATTGGTGGAACGACAGCGCCAACGGTCGCCACATGTATATCGGACAAAACGTGAAGACTACGATGGACACTCCAGATCTCGCCCCGTCGACCGACCCTACGCAGCTCGATCACAAAATCCGCCTGTCGCGTGAGCTGCCCAATATTCAGGGTAACTGCTGGTGGCCTGGGTATATGATCACAGCCAACTATAAGGGCGTGGCCGACTCGCTTGCTATGAATCAGCAGCGCACAGTGGCTCTCGTGCCCAACTATCCGTGGATCGACGACGTGAAGCCCGGCGAGGTCACTTTGCTCCGCCGCGACGGCGACCGCCTTCTTTGGAAGGCTCCGTCGACCGCCGACCCTATGCAGGAGGCGCGTGCCTATGTGGTCTATCGTTTTGACAAGGGCGTTGACGTTAACATCGACAACGCAGAGGCGATACAGTGTGTCACTTACAAGCCGGAATACGCTCTTGGCGCCGACCATGGCCATTTCACCTATGTGGTTACGGTGCTCGACCGTGCAAACAATGAAAGTGCTGCCGGGGAAGCTATAAATGTGAAGCAGTAGCGGCGCAAAAAATTGATAATGTGGTTTTAAGATTTTCGGTCGAAAATTTTGAAACCACATTTTTTATTTCTAAATTAGCAACCACAAATCTAACTCGCTATGACTGGAATAAGCAGAATGCTCGACTTTTTGACCGCGCTGAAGGTTAACAATGACCGCCAGTGGTTTGGTGTGCATAAAGAAGAGTATAACGACATCCGCCGTCAATGTTTGGAAGAGGTAGGCGTGCTGATTGCCGAAATAGAGCGTTTCGACCCGCATCTTGCCGGAGTCGCGCCAGAGCAATGCGTGTATCGCATCTATCGCGACATCCGTTTTTCAGCCGACAAATCGCCGTATAAGACCCATTTTGGAGTGGTGCTTGGTCACGGAGGTAAGAAATGCAAGGAAGCCGCCTACTATCTGCATATTGATCCCGACGGCTGCGCGTTTTTCAGTGGCGTATGGTTTCCGGAAATGCCTGTGCTGCGCTTTCTGCGGCGCAACATCTACGATAATCTTGACGAATTTCTTGAGATTATAGACAGTCCTGCTTTCAAATCGGAATATCCCGGTCTGATAGGAGAAAGCCTGAAGACGTTGCCAAAAGGCTATCCGAAAGACTGTCCGCGCCCTGAAATTTTCAAAATGAAAGAATTCCTTGTGCAAAAAAAATATAAAAAATCATTGTTTGCAGCCGGAAATTGGCAGAAGCAAGTTGCAAAAGACGCTCAATTGGCAAAACCGTTCAACGATTTTTTGAATTATGCATTTGAAGAATTGCACACTCAATGATGAAGTGTGCGCAATATGGGACGCGATTGCACAAAAAAGGCGATTCTGAGTAGTCGGAATTACACAAAAAAAGGTCGATTGTGCCAAAAATTAAATAGAACTAAATCCTTAAAAAGATTACATATTTTACTTTAAATTTGTAGCAATTAAACACAAGAACTATGGCTAAAATCAGAGGAGCAGTAGTGGTTAACGAAGAACGGTGCAAGGGGTGCAACCTATGTGTGGTGGCATGCCCCACAAAAACTTTGTCGTTACAGGCAAAGGAGGTGAACGACCGTGGCTACCACTTTGCCTACATGTCTAATCCCGACGCTTGCATCGGATGCGCAAGTTGTGCGTTGGTTTGTCCCGACGCTTGTATTGAAGTTTATAAAGTACGCGTAGATTAACAAATCGAAAAACGAATTTCACTATGGAAAAAGAAATAAGATTGATGAAAGGCAACGAGGCTCTTGCCATCGCGGCTATCCGCTATGGAGCCGATGCCTATTTCGGATATCCAATCACTCCGCAGTCGGAGGTGCTTGAAACGCTGATGGCAGAACAGCCGTGGGAAACCACGGGCATGGTTGTGCTTCAGGCAGAGAGTGAGGTGGCGTCGATCAATATGGTCTATGGCGCGGCAGGAACAGGCAAAGTGGTGCTGACGTCGTCGTCGAGTCCAGGCATTAGTTTGATGTGCGAGGGTTTGTCGTATATCGCAGCATCGGAATTGCCAGCCTTGGTTATCAACGTGAGCCGTGGCGGACCTGGACTTGGAACTATCCAGCCGTCGCAGGCTGACTATTTCCAGGCAACAAAAGGTGGTGGACACGGCGACTATCATTTCATCGTGCTGGCTCCGTCGTCGGTGCAGGAAATGTGTGATTTCGTTGGTCTCGGATGGGACTTGGCGTTCAAATACCGCACCCCGGCGATGATTCTTGCCGACGGTGTTGTCGGACAGATGATGGAGAAGGTGGTGCTTCCGCCGCAGCGTCCGCGTCTGACCGACGAGGAAGTGCGCAAACGTTGCCCATGGGCAGCCACAGGACGCACACCGGGACGTGCGCGCAACGTAATCACGTCGCTTGAACTTGACTCTGCAAAGATGGAGGAGAACAACCTTCGATTCCAGGCAACATACAAGAAAATTGAGGAAAACGAAGTGCGTTTCGAAGAGTATGCCGTTGACGATTGCGATTATCTCATCGTGGCATACGGCTCAATCGCGCGTATCAGCCAGAAAGCAGTGGAGATGGCACGCAAGGAAGGAATCAAAATCGGAATCCTCCGTCCAATCACGTTGTGGCCTTTCCCGTATGCAGAGGTTAAGCGTTTGGCAGAACGCACAAAAGGCGTGCTGACAGTGGAAATCAATGCCGGACAGATGGTTGAGGACGTGCGTCTCGCTGTCGACGGCGCAGTGAAAGTGGAACACTTCGGACGTTTGGGTGGCATCGTGCCTACGCCCGACGAGATTCTCGAAGCGTTCAAACAAAAAATCTATCAGAAATAACTAAAGCATTCCCGTCATGGACATCAACGATATTATCAAACCTGAGAATCTGGTTTATAAGAAACCGGCTTTGATGAACGACAATCACATGCACTATTGCCCTGGCTGCAGCCACGGTGTTGTTCATAAACTCGTAGCCGAACTGATTGAAGAAATGGGACTCGGAGACCGCGCTGTGGGCATTGCGCCTGTGGGTTGTGCCGTCTTCGCCTATAATTATATTGACATCGACTGGATTGAAGCTGCCCACGGACGTGCGCCTGCTATCGCTACTGCCGTAAACCGCTTGTATCCAGGTAACCTCGTTTTCACATATCAAGGCGACGGCGACTTGGCTGCCATCGGTACTGCCGAGACTATCCATGCCGCCAACCGCGGTGAAAACATTACAATCATCTTCATCAACAATGCAATCTACGGCATGACTGGCGGACAGATGGCCCCGACGACGCTGCTCGGCATGAAGACTGCCACAACGCCTTACGGACGACGTGTCGACTTGAATGGATATCCGTTTAAAATCAGCAACGTCCTGTCGCTGCTCGACGGCACTTGCTACGTGACGCGTCAGAGCGTGCACACTCCTGCTGCCGTGCGCAAGGCGAAGGCTGCCATCAAGAAGGCGTTCCAGAACACGCTCGACAAGAAGGGCACCTCGGTGGTGGAGATTGTCAGCACTTGCAACTCTGGCTGGAAAATGAGTCCGGTAGATGCCAACAAGTGGATGGAAGAGAATATGTTTGCCAATTACCCTATGGGCGACCTAAAAAATGAGTAGACGATGAAACACGAAATTATTATAGCCGGATTCGGCGGACAAGGTGTGCTGTCGATGGGCAAGATTCTTGCCTATTCGGGCTTGATGGAAGATAAGGAAGTGACATGGATGCCGGCTTACGGCCCTGAACAGCGTGGCGGCACGGCGAATGTGACCGTGATTCTAAGTGATGAGAAGATAAGCTCGCCGATTCTTAACGCTTTCGACATCGCTGTGGTGCTCAACCAGCAGAGCCTTGACAAGTTTGAGAGCAAGGTGAAGCCTGGCGGCATACTCATCTATGACAACTACGGCATTCATCGCGCTCCAACGCGCAAGGACATAAAGGTCTACAATGTTGCGGCTATGGACGCTACGTTGGAGATGAAAAATTCAAAAACGTACAATATGATTGTGCTCGGCGCGCTCTTGAAGGTGTGCCCGATGGTTACATTGGAAAGTGTGATAAAAGGCTTGAAGAAGTCGTTGCCTGAGCGCCATCATAAATTGATTCCTCTCAATGAGGAGGCTATCCGCAAGGGTATGTCGCTCATCAACGAGTAGGATTGACGAGACTCGCACATTATTTGTGACCGGAACCACGCTTGCAGGCGTGGCTCCTATGAAACTGAGTTGATATCGGCATCCGTCACTTTTTGTGGCGGATGCTTCTTTTCTTGCAACAGATGGATTTATATTGTTTTTATATCCAGGATTCAAATAATTTCTACTAACCCGATACTTGCCCTGTTTTACCATAAGATTTAGAACCTAAGTTATACTTAGAATCTAATTCAGAACGAGGTCGCCAATCTATTGGTAATATGTCTTTTCCAGTTTGATATTTAGGTATTAGTTTCTCTCTGAGAAATACCTTTTTCCTCTCGCTGGGGCTGTCGGCTCTCGCCGGGTATGAAACCAGCAACCGGGGCGACAAGCTGCTGCCGGACGGGGCTACGCTGTTGGATAAGGACTGCTTCATCTACGGCGGTGCGCTGACACTGGAGCTGGAAACCTACCTGACCGACCGGGTGGTACTGCTCGTCAATGCGAGGGAACGGATGCTGTTCGGCTCTGACATCGGCAAGTTCCACACGCAGGTAGGCATGGGACTGAAATTCATTATCAACTGACCGCTATGTAATAATGTATATGAAGAATGTAATGTATAAAATCATCGTGGGCTGCTACATCGTGGCCGCCCTCGTGCTTGTAACCGCCTGTAATGACAGCTTGGACATTCAGCAGGCTTACCCGTTCACGGTGGAAACGCTGCCCGTACCCAAGAAACTGAAAGTGGGCGAAACCGCTGAAATACGCTGCCAACTGGTGCGTGGCGGCTATTGCCAACCGTATCAAATCAGGTATTTTCAGCCTGACGGCAAAGGAAAGCTGGAAATGGATAACGGTACGGTGTTCCTGCCCAATGACCTGTACCCGCTGGAGAAAGAAACGTTCCGGCTCTACTACACATCGGCATCGACCGACCAGCAGACGATTGACATCTATATCATCGACAACTTCGGGCAGATGCAGCAGGTTTCGTTCTCGTTTAATAACAATAGCAACAAAGAAGAGGAATAAACCTTTTTATATGAATGTGTTAAGAAACACTCAATAAAATATTGTTGGGTGTTTCTTTGTGGTATGCTCGGCATGAGCTTATTCTAATGGGTGCAA
>ULUH01014948.1_pt1 | contig 11206 bp, 10 predicted proteins | sample 1958241 | NCBI WGS metagenome assembly ULUH01 (sample SAMEA4835753, study PRJEB28245) | human gut metagenome | biome: gut microbiome; material: fecal sample | place: Denmark | collected 2008 | reverse complement strand
CTCGTATGGACCGAGCGAGGACGAAAGTTCATCCATGACCTTGCTCAGCGATACTGGGAACTGTGTGAAAAGTAAAAAGGTAAAAAAGTAAAAAGGTAAAAAGAGCCTTAACTCCCGTTCGTCCCCGTCCCCTCAAGTCTTGAAAAATAGCCCCTGGTGTTTTTGCATCAGGGGCTTTTTGTCTTCGGGGGACCAGCGATGGAATCGCTGGGGACGGGGACGAACGGGGGTAGGCCTTTTTTACCTTTTTTACCTTTTTACTTTTTTACCTTTAAAAGCCCCTTCAGGTCGGCGATGATGGCCTGGGTGTAGGCTCTTATCTGAGATTCTGACAGATCGCTGATATGCTCGGGAGCGAGGGCGGCGATGTGCTGTCGGGTCTCCATCTCTATCATCGTGGCGATAGGGAGGAGCTTGTGGGCTGTCTTGCCGATGGCTTCTATTGATAACTCGCCTTCTGTTGCCTGCTGGAGGTTCTGGAGATGGGATGACAACTCCTGCTTGACGGTGCTGAGTATCTCGGCTTCTGCCTCCGGATCGCCTTCTGCAAAGGTCAGAAGGGCTGCAAAGCGGGATTTCTTATTGTTTTTCTCTGCTATATCCTCTGCTGCTGATGCGATATCCCTTGTTTCCTCTGCCATATCCTCTGTTTCTGATGCTGCATCCTCCAAACCGAGGATTTCTCTCAGCTTCTCTGTGCTGAATGGCTTGAAGAGGCAATCGTCGAAACCGGCTTCTTTCAACTCTCTGATGATGCTGGCATCGTGGGCAGTCATCGCTACTACCTTCATGTGGCTGTGGTTGATGTGCTGAATCATCCTGATGCCGTTCATCTCGGGCATTTCGATATCCATCATCATCAGCGCAGGATGCTCGTTGTGGAGCACGGTGAGCGCCTCGGCTACATGCAGACAGGCAAAGACTTGCCAACTGTCGCCTATCAGCTTCTTCAGCATCTCCTGAAGCAGACGGAGCTGCAACGGGTCGTCATCGAGCAGCAGTATCTTGTGGTTTTCGAAATGGGGCTTGGTTGGGGCGAGGGGCTTCTGCTCTTCTGCCTCTTCTGCTGCAGGAGCGGTACCTAAGGCAAGCGGAATGGTGACGGTGAAGGTGCTGCCCTTGTCCTTGACGGATTCCAGACGCAGGGTGCCCTGAAGCAGATTAACCAGTTCCTGGGTGATGTTCAGCCCGAGACCGGTGCCCTCGATGCCCTGGGCACTCTTCAGACGGGTGAACGCCTGGAACACCTTCTGGCGCTCTTCGGTGGTCATGCCCTTGCCGGTATCCCTTACCGAGAAGGTGAGGAGGTGCTGGGGACTGATGGCTGCCTGGATGGTGACGCTGCCCTTATCGGTATACTTGATGGCATTGCTAACCAGGTTGTTGAGTATCTGACGGATACGGAAGGCATCGGCACGGTAGTAGGTCTGCGGACTGCTGATGCCATCGAGCTCCAGATGCAGTTCCAATCCCTTCTCCTGGCTCAGGATCTGCATCTCTCCGGCACACTGGCGGAACATGTCGGCAGGCGAGAAATCTACAGGGTTCAGCTTCATCAGTCCGTTTTCCAACTGGTGATAATCGAGCAGGGCGGCAACGAGCCGGGAGAGATGGGTGGCAGAACCCTTGATGCTGTTGAGGCAGGAGATGGCCTGCGGGTTGTCGACATAATCCTTCATCAGGTCGATGAAGCCCGAGATGCTGGCAGCCGGAGCCTTGATATCGTGGGTGATGGTGAGGAGCAGGCGTTCGCGCTGGTTCATGATGCGCCTGATTTCCTCGTTAGCCTCTTCGAGATTCTCGCGGTAGATGCGTTCCTTCTGCGTATCGCGGTAGATGTAATAGACGAGGATGACGGCGGCTGTGATGGCTACGATGGCAAGCAGACCTATCTGCCAGAGCAGATTCTGGCGCGCCTGCATCGCCTGGTTGATAGCCTGCTGCATCGCCTGACGTTCGCGCTGGTGGATATCGTTGAGCTGCTGGGAGGAGCGCAGGGCGAGGCGGGCATTGGTTATCTGCAGGTCTCTCACCTCGCGGTTGATGGCATCGTGGTTATCGCGCGTAGACTGCTTCTCCTTGCGGTCAATCTGTTCCAGGATATCGGCTACGTTTCCGGCTAAGTTGACCGGGGTAGAGAGGGTATCGGTGACAGCCTGGTTGCTGTCGCGTCTGATGCTGAGCGTTTCGGCATGTTCCTTCTTGAAGGCATCGGCAAGGCGGCGGAAGAAGCCCTTGCGGGTTTTCATCACCTCTACGGTAGTGTTCTTTGCTACGTGGGTCTTGGGTGCCTTGGAATGCACGACAATGGAATCTTCGCCACTGTTGAGGCTGTTCATCTTCTCATGCAGATAGTTGTGGGATGACTTGCCCTGCATGGCGCGGGTAAGCTGCTGCAGATTGGTCTGTTCCTCCTTGAGCAGGTTGGACATGGTGCTGTCGGCTGCCTGTCGCTTTTCGATATAGTCGCGGGTTGCCTGGTTGATAGCGAGCACGGTTGTGGTGTTGCGATATACCAGCCCTATCGCCAGAATCAGTACGATGGCGACGATGATGTAACCCAGGGCTACCTTGAAAGGAACGTTTGTTTGCTGCATCTTCTTATTTTTTAATGTTTTGAGTCTTTTTGCTATTTGCGTGCAAAGTTAATCAAAAATGCGATATAAACCAACGAAAACAGGAGATAAATGCCAAAATCTGGTCATCTATCTCCTGTTTCATTGAAAGCGACGCGTAATTACTATTTTCTGAAGGTGGATTTACTTTGCTACGGTTGAATCCACTGTTGCTGCTGGAGTCTCAACAGGTGTTGCTGTTGTGTCGGCTGGAGCTACTGTGTCTACTGGTTCTGAACCTGCAACGCTTACCATTCTGTTACCTGCAAATACATTGCTAACTGATACCATTGCTACTGCTGCGATAACTGCAAATACTAACTTTTTCATAATTCTTTTGTTTTTTAATTGTGAATATTATTTTGTTTATTAATTCTCTTGCTGAAACTCATTTGCGAGTTCGCTAAATAATATCACAATAGGCGTGCCAAAAATCGATGGATTTGGTTAAGTATCTGATAATCAGGGTTGATGGTATTTTGTGCCAGAAACGGGATGTGGGGAAAGTGGGGAAAAGGTGTAGAAAAATTCCCCAATATAGTGTGGAATATATTGGGGAATCGGGGTGTGGCATGTTTTACTCCATGCCGTATTTCTTCATTTTGTTGTAGAGTGTCTTGCGGTCGATGGCAAGCAGTTGGGCTGCCTTGCTCTTGTTGCCGTGGGTGGCTCTCAGGGCAGCGGCGATGCTTTCCTGTTCCGACTGTTCGCTGTGCAGCTGCATATTGAGCGGTCGGGCGGTGGAGGTCTGTGCCATCGTCTTCTCCAGTTCCTGGGCACCGATATACTTGCCACGGGCGAGCAGGGTGGCGCGCTTCATCACATTGTTCAGTTCGCGCAGGTTGCCCGGCCAGTCGTATGAGGCAATGATTTCGGAGGCTTTGGCATCCATTCCGAGCACATTCTTGCCCAGTTCCTGGTTGGCGTGCTTGATAAAGAGGTTGGCAAAGAGGAAGATATCGGCACCTCTGTCCTTGAGGGCAGGCATGTAGATGGTAAACTCGTTGATGCGGTGATAGAGGTCCTCTCTGAACTTGCCTTCGGCTACCGCTTGCGCCAGATTCTCGTTGGTGGCACAGATGAGTCGGATATCCACATCAATCTCCTGCGTGCTGCCCAGCGGACGGATTTTCCTCTCCTGCAAGGCTCTGAGAAGCTGCACCTGTACTTCGTAGTTGAGGTTTCCCATCTCATCGAGGAAAACCGTTCCGCCGTTAGCTATCTCGAAGGCACCCTTCTTATCCTGTTCGGCTCCGGTAAAGGCACCCTTCTTATATCCGAAGAATTCAGATGCTGCCACCTCCTTAGGAATGGCGCCGCAGTCGATGGCATAGAAAGGTTTGTCCTTGCGCAGACTCTGTTCGTGGATGCTGCGCGCCACATATTCCTTTCCGGTGCCGCTGGCTCCGAGAATGAGCACTGACATCGGGGTTGGGGCAACGAGCGAAACGAACTCGTAGAGCTGTTTGGAAGCCTCGCTTTCACCTTTTATATATCTAGGAACCTCCGTAGCGCCCTGCTGCTCTTCTTGGGGCGCATCCTGCATGGCGGCAGATTCCGCACGCTGAGGGGTTGAAACCGCAGAAGCAGCCGACTGGATAGCCTCACGGATTTTCTCTAAGAGGATTTCGGGATGGAAGGGTTTAGCCACGTAATCGGTAGCACCCGATTTCATGGCACATACAGCATTCTGAACCTCTGCATAGCTAGTCATTACGATAAAAGGCAGGTGGGTATCGGACTTTCTGATATGCTGGAGCAATACCAGTCCGTCATGGTCGGGCAGGCGCAGGTCGGAAAGAACCAGATGGAATGCATCGCCGGCTCCCATCGCTTTGATGGCAGCGCCTACGGATGTTACCCTTTCTACATCGAATCCTTTCTTTTTGAGCCAAGTCTGTATCATTGTTCCGAATGCCAAATCGTCTTCTACAATCAATATCCTCTTCATAATGTTCTGTTTTATCCTCTTCTATAATATCGTTATATATAACTTTGTGCAAAGGTACGGAAAAGTTGTATGGAAAGCTATTTAATTCACATTATTTAGCAATAAAACCGACTAAAAATCTACAAACCCTGTTCTATTATCTTATTTTTAGTGAAAAGAGCAATTGTTTTCGGATAAAAGCATGCTAGTTGCTTTATTTTTTGTATCTTTGCAACCATGTTAAAACAAGATTTAGAGTCATGAATCCGATAGTACAAACCATCATATTGTCAGCTTCGGCGGTGCGCATGTTGCCGCATATCGCTTTGTATCTGCTCCATAAGAAGGAGATAGATGCCGACCTGCTGAAGGTGCAGGACAGGAAGCCTACGGTGCTCAACCTGATTAAGGCATGCACCCGCGAAAGGAGTTTCCGCAATCTGTTTTATTACCGCATGGGCGAATACCGTTCGGTTTTCATCAGCTGGCTGTTGCCTCCTGAGCGTACGATGACCATCTGGTGTCCGCATATCGGGAAGGGTGCGCATCTGGAGCACAGCTATGCCACCTATCTCAACGCAGAAAGCATAGGTGATGACTTCTACTGTCTGCAGATGGTGACGCTGGGCAACGGCAAGGGCGGCAGACCTACCATCGGAAATGACGTGAAGATTTATACCGGCGCCACGGTATTCGGCGGCATCCATATCGGCAACCACGTGACGATAGGCGCCGGTGCTGTGGTATTCCAGGATATTCCCGACGGGGCTACCGTGGTAGGGAATCCGGGGAGAATCATTCAGAAATAATCAATTTAAAGATAGAGAATATGAACTATGCATTGATCATAGCCGGAGGTTCTGGCAATAGAATGGGACAGGACATCCCAAAGCAGTTTATGCATGTAGACAACTGTCCTATCATCATCCATACGATGATGGCTTTTCAGAAGCATCCTGATATTCAGGGTATTGCTGTGGTATGTCTGGCAGGTTGGGAAACGGTACTGCAGTCGTATGCCAACCAGTTCTGCATTACCAAGCTGAAATGGATATTCCCTGGCGGAAGCAATGGTCAGGAGTCAATCCACAATGGTATCTATGGCTTGAAAGAGGTGGGATGCGGTGATGACGACCTGGTGCTGGTGCATGATGCCGTGCGCCCACTCTTGTCGCAAGACATCATCTCGTCCAATATCGCCATCTGCCAGAAGTATGGCTATGCCATTACGGGTATCAAATGTAGAGAGGCTATCCTGGAGAGCGAAGATGGTTTTACGACTAACACCAGTATTCCGCGCGACAAACTGATCCGTACCCAGACACCCCAGACCTTCCGTTTGGGCAATCTGATAGCAGCCCACGAAGAGGCTAAGGAGAAGGGCATCACCAATTCGGTGGCATCCTGTACCCTGATGGCAGAACTGGGAGGCAGACAGATGCATATCGTGCCTGGTTCAGAGAAGAACATCAAGATAACCACCGTTGAGGATCTGGAGATACTGAAGGCACTGATGAAGGTTCAGCCTGAGGCTTGGTTAAAATAAACATGTTATGATAGGAAATTCACCATATAAGGAAGATATTGCGCGCCTTTTCCGGGAAGGTTTGGAATTGGAGCGTCTGCATGGCAAGACCATTCTTGTGGCTGGTGCTACAGGATTGGTAGGAGGCTGTGTGGTTGATGTGCTGATGCAGAATCCTGCCCGGTGCTACAAGGTGATAGCAGCCGGAAGAAACAAGGAACGTGCCCGACAGAAGTTTGCTGCCTATTGGGAGGATGAATCTTTCTTCTTTGCAGAGATAGACGTTACCCAGTCTGTCATCAAGAGCATGGACAGGATGATAGGGGAACCAGTCTATAATGAGTTGGCTGAGGGCGCTGATTACATCATCGATGCAGCCAGCAATGCGAGTCCTAACTTCTTTAAGCAGAACCCTGTAGAGGTGATGAAGGCAAACATCAACGGCGTATCCAACCTGCTGGAATATGGATTGAGTCACCGCATGCAGCGCATGGTTTATATCTCTTCGGGTGAAATCTATGGCGAGGGCGATGGCTCTGAATTTACCGAGAAGAGCAGCGGCTATGTGGATTGTGCATCGGTGCGTGCCTGCTATCCGTCTTCCAAACGTGCTGCCGAAACGCTCTGCATGGCATACGGAGCAGAGTATGATGCCGATGTGGTGATAGCCAGACTGAGTCATACCTACGGTCCGGGCTTTACGGAGAGTGACAATAGGGTGTATGCCCAGTTTATCCGCAATGTTCTGAAGGGTGAGGATATCGTCCTGAAGAGTAAGGGTGAGGCTTTCCGCTCCTGGCTTTATGTGGTAGATGCCGCCCATGCCATCTTGCGCCTCCTGCTGGATGGCGAGAGGGCAAATGTCTATAATGTGGCTCATTCAGAATCGAATATCTCCATCCGCCAACTGGCAGAGCTGATAGCCCGGAAAGCGGATAGAAAGGTGGTGTTTGATATTCCTGAGGCGGATGCGCAGCAGGGCAATACCACGCCTATCACCAAGGCAACCTTCAGTACGGATAAACTCAAGGCTTTAGGCTGGAAACCGCTCTTTGATGTAGAAGAAGGTTTCGGACATACCTTGCAGGAAGTGAGGGAAGGCTAAAGCTTTCTTTTAATCTCATCCCATGTTTCCCGCTTTTCCATGTTCAGATAGTAGCGAAGGTGTTTCTCTACTCTCTGTTCTACGGGTGGAAACTTCATATAGTCGCCAAAGAAGTGGCGCAGATAGGTATCAGCCTGCTCCGGCAGCAATACGGTGGTATCCTCGAACGGGAATTCCTTGCCCTTGCCGAGCCATTCCTTCGGGAAAATCTCCTTATAGTGGTAGGAACCTGTATTCACCAGTACGTTCTTCGCCTTATCGAAGTCATACCGGTGACTCATCTCGTCCATCTGCTGGATGAGGCGGTGGCGCATCTTGCTGCGGCAGAAGAAGGCGAGCGTCTTGATGGCAAAGCGGCCCCAGGTTTCCTTGTGCAGGAGCAGGGAGATGTACTCAATGAAAGTATTGTGGGTGGTTACGGCATTCAGACGGTTGATGGTCTTCGAGTATTTGCGATACAGCGCCTTTGCCGTTTCCAGGTCATCGTCGGTGGCATCAAGAGGGAAGATATCTACGTAAAGACCGATGATGCAGGGACGCTCCTTCTCCTCGATAAGGGTGGTTTCGCGATTCACGAGTTTAGAGAAATACAGAGGATACGATTCGTTGTTGTAGGGAGTCACTACCTCGTATTTGCCAAAGTCTTCGTGTTTGGCGATTTCGAGCAGACGGTCGTAGTCGGGGCGTGGCATCAGCACGTCGATGTCATCGTCCCAGGGAATCATTCCGTGGTGACGGGCGGCTCCGATGGCGGTGCCGGCACAACAGTAATATCTGAGGTGATACTTGTTGCAGATTTCGATGAATGCCTTCAATATATCGAGTATTGTGGCATTCCATTCCTTCTTGATGTTCTTAATATCCATACTTTTTTCTGTTTTACGGCTGCAAAAGTAAGCAAAAAGTTTTGAACTTCAAACTATTTATGCTACTTTTGCATTCTAAAAAGTAAAAACAAGTAATATTCCATATTTATCAGATAGAAACGATGGCAGAATCATTAAAGGAAAAAACCGCCAAGGGATTGTTCTGGGGAGCGATGAACAGTGGCTCTACCCAGGTACTCAATATCCTCTTTGGCATCTTCTTGGCGCGTTTGTTGTCACCAGCCGATTATGGTATCATCGGCATCCTCACCATATTCACCCTGATAGCGGGCAATCTGCAGAGTAGCGGGTTTACCCAGGCACTGGTGAATATCAGAAAACCCACCGATAACGATTATAACTCGGTGTTCTGGTTTAATGTCCTGGTGAGTCTTACCATGTATGTGGTGCTCTTTTTCTGTGCGCCGCTGATAGCAGATTTCTTCCATCAGCCTTGTCTCACCTCCCTGTCGCGCTTCGTGTTCTTGAGTTTCTTCATCTCTTCGTTTGGCATCGCCCAGAACGGATATATGATGAAGAACATGATGAACAAGGAGATTACCATCGTTAATTTCATGGCTCTGATCAGTTCGAATGTCGTGGGACTGGTACTGGCATTCAGCGGCATGGCTTACTGGAGTCTTGCCTGGCAGCAGGTTATCTTTATCCTCGTGCTGAATATCGGAAGATATTATTATACGGGATGGCGCCCGAATTTTCATATCGATTTCGGACCGGTGAGGAAGATGTTTGGATTCAGCGTGAAACTCCTGGTTACCAACATCATCAATACGGTGAGCAACAATGTATTGACCTTTGTCTTCGGCAGGTTCTATCCGATTAATGATGTGGGTAACTATAGTCAGGCATACAACTGGGACACCAAGGCTAATTCGTTTGTTGCCAATACGGTGGGACAGATAGCTCAGCCTGTCTTGGCTTCTATCCAGAACGATAAGAACCGCGAGTTGCTGGTGTTTAGAAAAATGCTCCGTTTCACGGCATTCCTTTCTTTTCCATTGATGTTTGGTTTGACCCTGGTATCACGCGAATTCATTCTGATTACGATTCATGAGAAATGGATAGCCAGTGTGCCGCTGTTGCAGATTCTCTGTGTGAGCGGTGCCTTTATGCCGATTTATACGCTCTATCAGAATCTTGCCATCAGCAAGGGGCGTTCTGATGTGTATATGTGGTGCAACATCGGTCAGGTAGTGGGGTTGCTCGCCTTGGTGTTGTTCTGTCATCAATATGGCATCCAGACCATGGTGATAGCCTATACCGTGTTTATCATCGCCTGGCTTTTGGTCTGGCAGTGGATGATGAAGTGTGTTGCCGGATTGCGGTTCCTGGATGTGGCAAAGGATATACTGCCATTCATGCTCTGTGCGGCAGCCACGATGGTAGTTACCTATTTCATGACCCGCAGCCTGCAGAACATTTATCTCCTGCTGCTGGTTCGTCTGCTGGTTTCAGCCACCATCTACTTCTGTATCATGAAGCTGCTGAAGGTGCAGATATTAGAAGAGTGTATAGCTTTCTGTAAGCGAGGTAGATAAGATTCACCCTCTTGACAGGTACCCCCTTTTTGATGAGCTTGATGATGAGTCGGATGAGGAAACTCTTAGGCTTGTAGCCGAGTGCCTGATCCACCTTTTCGAAGGCTACCTGTGCGTTTGCTGCCCAGCGGTAGGCATTGACGATGCCTATCTCTGTGGCTCTGAGATACTGATGCTTCTTATCGTTCTGCTCGAAAAAATCGATGAGTCGGCGGGTTGATTTGAAGTATGACAGGAGATTCTTTTCAGAGATGTTGTGATTGTAGGAATTCTCATTGTCGGTACGGTAATAATATACCGCATCATAGATGTTCACCTTTTTGCCGTAGAACATGAACTGGGCATTCCAGAAAAGATCTTCCGCATAGTTGATGCCCTCTTCAAAGAATATCCTGTGCTCCATGATGAGCGAACGCTTATAGATTCTGCCCCACAGCCGGTTGGTGATGATGTTCTGGCAGACAAGCAGTTTGAGCAGTTTCTCATCAGAAACATCAAAAGGTTTCTGGAGTCTGCCTGCTTTTCCTTCGCACCATTCCCGGTAGCCGCCATCAATCAGGTCGGCATGGCTACTATCTGCTTTTCCTGCCAGCTTCTCAACTGCATCTTCCGGCAGCATATCATCGCTATCGGCAAATAAAAGATAATCGCCTGTAGCCGCCATCAGTGCCGTCTGTCTTGCGGCACCCACGCCCCGGTTTCTGTCGTGGTGGATGATGCGTACCTGTTGTGCTCTTTCAGGATATTCTTTCAGGAGCGATTGTAGGATACCGATGCTATTATCGGGGGTACAGTCATCTACAAAGATGTATTCGATAGACGCATACGACTGCTCGAACAGTGAACGGGCGCACTGTTCGATATATTTTTCTACTCCATAGATAGGGGTTAAGATACTTATTTTCAGCATGATGGTTTTAATCTAAGATACTTTTTTATCTTGTCGGGTTCTCTTTTTTATCTTGTGAGATACTCGAATATCAGCGTGCTGTTATAGAAGAACAGGAAGATGGTGATAACTGCGAGTGTGCCACGAAGATAAGGCAGATATTTCTCCTTACAGTTTCTGATGATATATCCGATACAAACCGGAATGATGAACGCCCAATGGGCAGCCATGATATAAACCTCGTTCAGTCCGAATCCCATGACCAGATGAATGAAGGCATCGCATGCCACCCATGAGGCTGTGAGCCAGAGAAAGGCCGATCTTCTTCCCATCCAAAAGCCCATACACAGCAGAATCACGATGATACCCTCTATGATATAAGGAACGGGTGTCTGGTATTTCACGAATATCGGGCGGTGGCTGTGGATATCTTCCAGAAGATGTTCTCTGTGCAGGATAAGCGATTCGCCAAAAACGTTTTCTACCAGTGATTCTGAACGGGAGATAGACATATCTGCCCATGAGAGCATGCCTCGTTTCTGGATATTTTTGCCAGCGATGGCCTTATCGTGTTTTTGCTTCTGTTCCATCTTAGCCCTAAAAGTACTGTCTTTCGCAGCTTTCTGAGCCACGAGCCGTTCTCCTTCCAGACGGTTCGGAATGATGAAAGCCTTGTTCTGATAAATGCCTGCAGCACCTATCAGGAGGGTAGGCAAG
>ULUH01059332.1_pt1 | contig 11325 bp, 8 predicted proteins | sample 1958241 | NCBI WGS metagenome assembly ULUH01 (sample SAMEA4835753, study PRJEB28245) | human gut metagenome | biome: gut microbiome; material: fecal sample | place: Denmark | collected 2008 | reverse complement strand
CCCCGCGCCCGCGACGGTGACGCCGCTGCCGAAGTTGATGACCGTATTCTGCACGGGGCTGACGAGGTTGATGGCGGCGAGGTAATCGACGCTGAGCTGCCCAAGCCAGTAGGTGTCGGTCAAGTTGTACATCGTTTGCAGGAAGCTGTTGACGACGACGGGAATCGCAATGGCGAACACTGCCTTGACCAATGAGCCGTGCAGAATCAAATCGCGGTTGCCTTTGCTGAGTTTCATGGCGAGGAACCTCCTTCATCGGGAGAATAATCCCATTATAGCGCATTTCCTGCCAAAATGAAAGCGCTATCACAAAAAAATTTCCAAGTGTCTTTTGGAATCGGTTGACACCTATCGAAATTCCCTTTATAATGAAGCGGAAATACCCGCAGAAAGGTGCATGACAATGGATATTCAGCAGTATTTTCAACGCTTTCTGGCAAATTACACACCCTACAAGAAGTATTGGAACTATGAGGATGGCTGCGTGCTGAAGGGGTGCATCGACCTCTACCATGCGACGGGGGACGTGCTGTATCGCGATTTCGTGCTGGATTACGTCTCGGCGTATGTCGCGGCGGACGGCAGCATTCCGAATTATGAGATGCGGCAGTACAACATTGATTCCATCAACAGCGGCAAGGCGCTGTTCTTCGCCTTGGAGGAGACGGGCGAGGAGCGCTATCGCAAGGCGATTGAGTTCCACATGCAGCGGCTTCGGGAGCATCCGCGCTGCCAGTGCGGCAATTTCTGGCATAAGCAGCTGTATCCGAACCAGATTTGGCTGGATGGGCTGTACATGGCGCAGCCGTTCTACATGGCGTACGAGGCGAAGTTCGACGGCATGGCGCATGTGGCGGATATTACCCGGCAGTTTCAGAACGTGCGCAAGTACCTCTACAACCCGGAGAAGGGGCTGAACTACCATGCCTACGACGAGGCGCGCGTGCAGTTCTGGGCGGACAAGGAAACCGGCTGCTCGAAGAACTTCTGGCTGCGCTCGACGGGCTGGTACTTGATGGCGCTGGTGGACTGCATTGCGCTGTGCTCGGAGCAGCTCTATGAGCATTATCGCGCGCTGGTGGACATCTTCCGCGAGAGCATTCGGGGCGTGCTGGCATACCGCGCGGAGGATGGGCTGTTCTATCAGGTGATTGATCATCCGGAGGCAGAGGGGAACTACACCGAAACTTCCGGTTCCGCGATGATTGCGTACAGCCTGCTCAAGGGCGTGCGCATCGGCGTGCTGGACGCGGAGAAGTATCTGTCGATTGCGCTGGATGTGTTCGAGAAGCTGGTGGCAAACAAGCTGCGCGCGGAGGAGGACAGCGTCGTCCGCCTGACCGATATCTGCTGGGTGGCAGGGCTTGGCCCGGACAAGAATCCGCAGCGTGACGGCTCGGTGGCGTATTATCTGTCCGAGCCGAAAAAGTCCGACGACAGCAAGGGCATCGGGCCGTTCATCATGGCGTACAGCGAATACCTGCGGGCGAAGCAGGCGTAAGGAGCGGAAAAATGGAAATCAGCAAGCTGTTTGTGCAGGCGCGCAGTGCCACGGTGCAGATTGCGGACGGCGGTCTGTACCACACGAAGGCAGTCTATCAGCTGTTCCTGAACGGACAGGCGGCGGGTACGGCGGACACGGCTGTGACGTCACTGTATGATTTGCAGCCGGAGACAGAGTATGTGCTGTCCGTCCGCTGGGGGGCGGAGGAAGTCGGGCAATGCGCGTTCCGCACAGCGAGGGAAAGCTACACGCTCAATGTCCGGCAGTTCGGCGCGGTCGGCGATGGCGTGCATGACGATACGGCGGCGATTCAGGCGGCGATTCTGCATTGCCCGGCGGATGGGCGCGTGCTGATTCCGGCGGGGCGTTATCATGTGCTGCCGCTGATGCTGAAAAGCCATGTGCGCATCGAGCTTCGGCGCGGCGCGACGCTGCTGCTGGAAACCGACCGCAGCAAATTCCCGATTCTGCCGGGGATGATTCTGTCCACCGACGAAACGGACGATTTGAATCTCGGCTCATGGGAGGGCAACCCGCTGGACATGTACGCCGCGTTTATCAGCGGGATGGACGTCGAGGACGTTGTGCTGTACGGCGAAGGTGTGCTGGACGGGCAGGGAGACAAGAGCGACTGGTGGCAGAACTGCAAGGTGCGGCGCGGGGCGTGGCGGCCGCGGATGCTCTTCCTCAATCACTGCAAGAACGTGACCGTGCAGGGCGTGACGTTCCAGAATTCGCCGTCGTGGAACTTGCAGCCGTATTTTTCTAAGGATTTGCGCTTCCTGAACATCCGCGTCAACGCCCCGGCGAACAGCCCGAATACCGACGGCTTCGACCCGGAAAGCTGCGATGGCATCCTGCTCGCGGGCGCGCATTTCTCCTTGGGGGATGATTGCATTGCACTCAAATCTGGCAAGCTGTACATGGGGCAGCGCTACAAAACGCCCTGCCAGCACATCGAAATCAGCCACTGCCTGATGGAAAACGGGCATGGCGGCATGACCTGCGGCAGCGAAATGGCGGGCGGCATCGCGCATGTGCGCCTGCATGACTGCCTGATGCGCAACACCGACCGCGGCCTGCGCGTCAAGACCCGGCGCGGGCGCGGGCAGCAGGGCGTGATTGACGACATTGTGTTTGAAAATGTGCGCATGGAGCACGTCGGCACGCCGTATGTGGTCAACTGCATGTACTTCTGCGATCCGGACGGCAAGAGCGAGTACGTCCAGAGCCGCGAGAAGCAGCCGGTGGATGAACGTACGCCGCGCATCGGGACGGTCGCGTTCCGTCATGTAACGGCGACGGACGTGACCTGCGCGGGCTACTTCCTTGGTCTGCCGGAGCAGCCGATTGAAGCGGTTGTGATGGAGGACGTGCACATCTCCTGCGACAAGAATGCCAAACCCATGCAGCCCGCAATGGCGCAGGGTGTGCCGTATCTTGCGCGCAAGGGGCTGACGGCCATCAACGTGGCGAAAATCGTGCTGAAAGATGTGACCATTACCGGGCAGGACGGCGCGAAGCTGGAATGCGACGGCATTGGCGAGGTAGAAGAATAATACTATTGCCAAATTCAACTGCGACATCTGCTTGCGCCTTTTCTTTGGCAATAGTATAAACATCAGCGGGCGGGAGCAGCGGCTTTCGTCCGTTTTTGCGTTCGATTTTTCACAATTTTTATCGCGGGGGATTCACAGCAGAGTATCTATATGATATAATAGGAAAGGATTCTATGAAAATGGGGGATTGTTTTCATGAATACGCCGATTCGCAAGACGAAAATCGTCTGCACGATGGGGCCGAACCTGTTTGAGAAGCACCTGATTGCGCCGCTGATGAAAGCGGGCATGAATGTCGCACGCTTCAATTTTTCGCACGGCACTTATGAAACGCATCAGCATTATTACGATGAAGTCTGCCGCATCCGCGATGAACTGGGGCTGCCGGTCGCCACGATGCTGGACACCAAGGGCCCGGAAATCCGCGTGCGTTCGTTCAAAAATGGGCGTGTCACGCTGCAAAACGGCCAGCTGTTCACCCTCACGACTGACGAGGTGGAGGGCGACGAAGAGCGCGTGTCCATCACCTACAAGGAATTGCTGCAGGACATTGCTGTTGGCAGCAGCATTCTGATTGACGACGGCTTGATTGGAATGCAGGTGGAACGCATCGATGGGGCGGACATCGTCTGCCGTGTGCTCAACGGCGGCGTGGTGAGCAACAACAAGGGCGTCAACATTCCGAATGCGCACCTGTCGATGCCCTTCATCAGCGAAAAAGACCATCAGGATATTCTCTTTGCCATCAAGAATGGTTATGATTTCATTGCGGCTTCGTTCACGCGCTGCGCGGACGATATTATGCAGATTCGTCACATCCTGCAGGAGAATAACTGCCATACCATCAACATTATTGCCAAAATTGAGAACATGGAGGGCGTGGAGAACATTGACGAGATTCTCCGCGTGGTGGACGGCGTGATGGTGGCGCGCGGCGATTTGGGCGTAGAAGTGCCGCTGGAGGACGTCCCGAGCCTGCAGAAGAAGCTGATTCAGCGCGGCATTGCGGCGGGCAAGCCTGTTATCACCGCGACGCAGATGCTGGATTCGATGATTAAGAACCCGCGCCCGACCCGTGCAGAAGCGACCGACGTTGCCAACGCGATTTACGACGGCACGAGCGCCATCATGCTCTCCGGCGAATCGGCTGTTGGTGCGTATCCGGTGGAGGCAGTGGAAACGATGGTGCGCATCGCCCTGCGCGCGGAAGCCGATATGGACTACATCCGCCGCTTCTCCCGCGACACGTCCGCCTCGACTGACGTCACGAATGCTATCAGCCACGCGACGGTCACTTCCGCGCACGACCTCAACGCCAGTGCGATTATTACCGTCACCAAATCCGGCTCGACGGCGCGAATCCTCAGCCGCTACCGTCCCGCGTGCGTCATTGTCGGCTGCACGACGGAAAAGCACGTCTGGCGCCAGCTTGCGCTTTCGTGGGGCACGGTGCCGCTGATGATTGCCGAGGAAAGCAACACCGACGACCTGTTTGAACACGCGGTGGATGCTGCCGTGCAAAACGGGCTGGTGCATGATGGCGAACTGGTTGTGCTGACGGCGGGCGTACCGCTGGGCATTTCCGGCACGACAAACCTGATGAAGGTGCATGTCGTCGGGCATTTGCTGTCGCGCGGGCAAGGGCTGCATGGCGGCAAGGTGATTGCACCGCTGTGTGTCATCCGCAATCTGGAAAAGGACGCGAAAGACTTCAACACCGGCGACGTGATTGTCTGCCATCAGACGACGCGAGAGATGTTCTCCATGCTGCGCAAATCCTCCGCGATTGTGCTGGAGGACGACAACCCGGAGGGACACGGCGCGATTGCGGGCATGTCGCTGGACATCCCGGTCATCATCGGCGCGAAGAACGCCACGAATATCCTCAAATCCGGCGCAGTCGTGACTGTGGACGGTGAAAAGGGCACGGTGAGCGCCAATTGACGCACGTTCTGACGATTGACGGGCGGCAGTTCTCGGACGGGAAAGCCGTCCACCGGATGTTGAAAAAGCTGCTCTGCCTGCCGGACTACTACGGCGGCAATGCGGACGCGCTCTATGACGCGCTGGACGAACGCGGCGAACGCATTGACCTGCGCCTGCTGTCACTGGGCGGGGAGGATACGGCGAAAACGCTGCGAAAAGTGGCGTGCGTGGTGCAAGACCTCGGCGGCACGGTGATTTGGGCGGACGAAAAGCAAGAAAGGAACTGAAATTCAATGCGCTGTTCCTGCAAGGAATGCGGCACCTACATGATTCAGGCAGAAAGTGACCATCTGGGCTGCGTCTGCCCGGATTGCGGCTATCGCTGCAACGACTGCCTCGGCACGAACACCGTCGTCGGGCGGGAGAGCCTGAAAGCGCTGGCGTTTGACCCGCGCTTTGACCCGGACACGATTTTCCGGGAAGCCTTCTTAAATCAGGAAGAGGACGAAGAAGAATAATACGATTTCTTGCATTCTCGTTTGGAAATAGTATACCAGAAGGGAGAAATGCATCATGAACGAAATCATCAAGGCAATAGAAGAGCGCCGGAGCATCCGCAAATTTCAGCCGACGATGCCCGCCAAAGAAGATTTGGCACAGATTGTGGAAGCCGGGCTGTACGCGGCCAGCGGCATGGGCAGGCAGTCCGCCATCATCGTGGCGGTAACGAACAAGGAACTGCGCGACCAGTTGGCGAAAACGAATGCGGAAATCATGGGCAAGCCGGATTTCGACCCCTTCTACGGCGCACCGGCGATTCTGATTGTGCTGGCGGACAAATCCTGCCGCACCGCCATCTACGACGGCAGCCTCGTCATGGGCAACCTGATGCTGGCGGCGCATTCGCTGGGGCTTGGCAGCATCTGGATTCACCGCGCGAAGGAAGAATTCGAGCGGCCCGAATATCAGCAGCTGCTGAAAAAACTGGGTGTCGAGGGCGAATGGGAAGGCATCGGGCACTGCGCAGTCGGCTACATCGACGGCGAAGCCCCGAAAGCGGCGAAGCGCAAGGACAACCGCGTGTTCTGGATTGAGTAATCGAACCCAATAAAAAGCATCCCGGCGAGTGAAAATGCTCGTCGGGATGTTTGCGTATTACAGCGTAACGCCCGTTTTGAAGATGGCAAGGTCGTGGAAGCCGTTGCGCTCCGAGCAGACCAGCCGCCCGGATGCCGTCGCCAGCACGTCCTCCATCAGCGCCTGCGAAAGCTCCGGCAGCGTCTTGCCGTCTGTCAGCAGCTGACCGGCATTGAAGTCAATCCAGCCGTGCTTCTTCGTGGCGAGAGGCGTGTTCGTGGCGATTTTCAGCGTCGGCACAGGACACGCGAACGGCGTGCCGCGCCCCGTGGAGAACAGCACAATCTGTGCGCCCGCCGAAGCCAGCGCCGTCGCCGCCACAAGATCGTTGCCGGGGGCGGACAGCAGGTTCAAGCCGAGCGTGTGGACGCGCTCGCCATACGCCAGCACATCGCGCACGGGGGAGAAACCGCTCTTCTGCGTGCAGCCCAGCGCCTTGTCTTCCAGCGTGGAAATGCCGCCCGCCTTGTTGCCGGGGGACGGATTCTCGTAAATCGTCTGATGATGTTCCTCGAAATAGCGCTTGAAGTCGTTAATCAGCCGAACCGTCTTGTCGAACAGCTCCGGCGTGTTGCAGCGATCCATCAGGATGGTTTCCGCGCCGAACATCTCCGGCACTTCGGTCAGAATCGTCGTGCCGCCCATGCCGTACAGCAGGTCGGAGAAGCCGCCGATGACCGGGTTCGCCGTGATGCCGGAGAAGCCGTCCGAACCGCCGCACTTCAGCCCAATCACAAGTTTGCTGGCAGGGCAGGGGACACGCTGCTCATCCCGCATGTTGTCCGCAAGCTCACGCAGCAGCTTCATCGCTTCGGCAAACTCATCTTCCACCTGCTGGCAGACGAGAAAGCGCACGCGCGACTTGTCGTAGTCGCCCATGTGTTCCTCGATGATGGCGGCGCTGGAATTTTCGCAGCCCAGCCCCAGCACCAGCACGCCGCCGACGTTGGGGTGCGTCGCCAAATCCGCCAGAATCGTGCGCGTATTCTCCTGATCATCGCCCATCTGCGAGCAGCCGTAGGGGTGCGGGAAGGCACAGACACACTCCACGCCGCCGCAGACAAGCTCCTGCGCCGCGCGCTCCAGCTGGCGGGCAATGTCGTTGACGCAGCCGACGGTGGGCAGAATCCACAACTCATTGCGTACGCCGACGTGCCCGTCTTTGCGCGGATAGCCCATGAACGTCGCCGCCGGAATTTCTGGAATCGTCGGGTACGTCGGGTGATATTCATACGTCAACTCTCCGGACAACCCGGTGTGCAGATTGTGGACATGCACATGCGCGCCGACGGGAATGTCCTCCGTCGCGTAGCCAATCGGGAAGCCGTACTTGATGACCTTTTCGCCCACCTTGATGGGGAAAAGCGCCACCTTGTGCCCGGCGGGAACGTCCGTGACCGTGGTGAGCGCAATGCCATCCACCGTCACGTTCTGCCCGGAGGACAGGGCGGTCAGCGCGACTGCCACATTGTCCTGCGGGGTGATGCGAAGCAGTTCAGCCATTTTTCACACTCCGAACTTCTCGTTCATGACCGTGCGCATCCCCTTGTCGAGGATTTCGCGCAGGGACGCGCCGACGGACTCCACCAGACCAGGCACTTTGCACAGCTCAGCGCCAAAAAACGCTTCATTGGAGAGGAATTCCTTCGTCTGTTCTTCAGGGGATTCGCTGGAAGTCTCGGCGAAGAAGTTCAGCACCGCCGCGTCATCCTGCAGGTAGTAGGGCTGACCGTCGCGCTGGCATTCCAGACGGCCGTCGCCGGTCAGCTTGCCGCCGCGGTACAGGCTCATCAGGCTCGCCAGAGAGAACGTCAGGTGCGCGGGCAGTTCGCCGGTCTTCTCCACATAGCCCAGCAGGGAAGGCATGCAGCGCGCGCGCCACTTCGACACGCTGTTCAGGCAGATGGAGAGCAGCGCGTGCTTGATGAAGGGATTGCGGAAGCGCCCCGTGACCGCCTCGGCGAACGCCATCAAGTCCGCCTTGGGCAGGGACAGCGTCGGGATGACCTCGTCGTAGAGCGTCTTCTGCATGAAGGTGGAAATCATCGGGTCGTTCATCGCGTCCAGCACGATGTCGTAGCCGCACTGGAAGGCAGCAGGGACGAAGGACGTGTGCGCGCCGTTGAGGATTCGCACCTTGCGCTGCTTGTAGGGCTTCTGATTATCAGTGTAGATGACGGGCAGCCCGCACTGCGGCAGGGGCAGTTCGTCGGAAAGGTCGCGGGGGGATTCGATGACCCACAGACCGAAGGGCTCAGCGGTGTCCAGCAGGTTGTCCTGATAGCCCAGCTTCTCCCAAATTGCCTGATCCTCACCGCGCGGATAGCCGGTCACGATGCGGTCAACAAGCGTGGAGGTGAACACGCACGCCGTCTCCAGCCACTGCTCGAACTTCTCGCCCAGCGCCCACTGCTTTGCCAGCGCCTTGACGCACTTTTTCAGCATGATGCCGTTGTCGTCAATCAACTCGACCGGCAGGATGATGAGTCCCTTGTCCTGCGCGTAGTCGAATGCTTCAGCGCGCTCGAAGAGAAACTTCGTCAGCTTGCCGGGGTAGGATTTGGGCGGGCAGAGGGAGAACTCATCCGTCTCGTCCAGCACGATGCCGGCTTCGGTCGTGTTGCTGACGATGAAGCGCAGTGACGGCAGCTTGGCGTAATCGGCATAGTGGGCATAGTCCGCATACGCATCCACAGCGTCGGCCACGGACGTGACCACACGCGTCTGCTCCACCGCCTGACCGTCCACCAGACCGCGCAGCATGACCGTGTAACGGTAATCCTGCTCCTTGAACGCCGGGAACAGCGTACCCATCTGAATCGGCTTCACCAGCGCGACAGAGCCGTTGAAGTCGCTCTTCTCGTTGGCAATATCAATCATGTAATCCACAAAGGCGCGCAGGAAGTTGCCTTCACCGAACTGCAGCACCTTGACCGGGCGGACAGGCGCGGGCGCCATCGCAGCATTCAAACGTTCCATTTCGATGTCCCTCCATCTATTCATCAGGCAAATCATCAGGCATGTAAGCGATTACAACACGCCTGCATTTATTCTACTCTCTTTTCGCGCTTCCGTCAATGGTTCCGCTGATATTTCCTGCAATTTATGCAATCTGGGAAAAAGCACGTCGGATTTCCTGTGAATGTCGGCACGAAAACGCGAAAATGAGGCTTGCAAAAGGGGGAAAAAGCGTGTATAATGTGGATTGACGCGGAGAATGGAAGTGTTTACACACCGCGAATGGAAGGGGGAATGCCGCGAGTGAACATCTATGATATTTCCCGTCACGCAGGCGTATCCATCGCAACCGTATCCCGCGTATTGAACAACAGCCCCCATGTGTCGGAGGAGACGCGCCGGAAGGTGATGAAGGTCATTGACGGCTGCGGCTATGTACCCAATGCCTTTGCGCGTGGCCTGGGTTTGAACACGATGAAGACCATCGGGCTGCTCTGCCCGGATGCGGCTGACCCATATCTGGCGCGCGCGCTGGCTTGCCTGGAGCATGCCTTCCGCCAGAAGCACTACGACTGTCTGCTCTCCTGCACGAACCGCGATCTCGCGGCGCGCCGGCAGGGCGTCGAGCTGCTGACCAGCCGCCATGTGGACGGCATGGTGCTCATGGGCTCGACGTTCATCGAGGAAAACTCGGAGGATAACGCCTATATCCGCCAAGCTGCGACGAATGTGCCGGTTGTGCTGCTCAATGGCTCGTTCCAGTGTCCGAACGTGTTCTGCGTCCTGTGCGATGACGAGCGCGCGATGAAAGAAGCCATGAACCAGCTGCTGGACAGCGGATGCAAGCGCGTGCTGTATCTGTACCACTCCAGCAACAACTCCGGGCAGCGCAAGCTCGCCGGATGCCGGGATGCGCTGGCGGCGCACAATTTGCCGGTGGACGAGACGCTGATGCGCCGCTTCGACGCGGACAAATTCAGCATTCACGCCGTGCGCGACTGTCTGATGGAACTGGAACGCGACGGCTTGCAGTTCGACGCGGTGCTGGCGAGCGAGGATGTGCTGGCGGTTGGCGCGATGAAGTACGCGCAGGCGGTCGGGCGGCGCGTGCCGGAGAATCTGTCCGTCGTCGGCTACAACAACTCGAACCTCTGCCTGTGTACCGAGCCGGAGCTGACGAGCGTGGACAACCGTCTGCCCGCTATCTGCGAGCGCATCGTCGAAACGATGCTGGGCGTCCTGGAGGGGCGCGAGATGCCGGAAAAAACCGTCTTTACGGCGGAAATCATCCAGCGAGGCTCAACACGGGCGTCACAAGACAAATAAGCTTTTCCCCGCATGGTGCGGTTTCATATAGTAGCAATTTTTGAAAGGAGTTCATGACGTATGACCACCTTCATGGATAAGGATTTCCTGCTGAACACCGAGACGGCGCGCAAGCTCTACCACGACTATGCCGCGTCCTGCCCCATCATCGACTACCACTGCCACATCAGCCCCAAGGAGATTTGGGAAGACCAGCGCTTCGAGAACATCACGAAGGTCTGGCTGGGCGGCGACCACTACAAGTGGCGCCTGATGCGCTGCGCGGGCGTGGATGAATACTACATCACCGGCGGCGCGAGCGACTACGAGAAGTTCTGCAAGTGGGCGGAAGTTGTCGGCAAGGCAATTGGCAATCCGCTGTACCACTGGACGCATCTGGAACTGCAGCGCTTCTTCGGCTATCACGGTACGCTGAGCGCCAAGACCGCTGACGAAGTGTGGAACCTCGCCAACGAGACGCTGCAAAAGCCCGGCTACACCACGCGCGGCTTGATTGCCATGAGCAATGTCGAAACCATCTGCACCACCGACGACCCGGTGGATACGCTGGAGTATCACCAGAAGCTGCTGGCGGACAAGTCCTTCAAGACGAACGTGCTGCCCGCATGGCGCCCTGACAAGGCAGTCAACATCGAGAAGCCGGACTTCATGGCGTACATCGCCAAGCTGGAAAAGGCGGCGGAGATGGAAATCCACACCTTCGCGGACTTGAAGGCGGCGCTGGAAAAGCGCATGGCGTACTTCCATGAGAACAACTGCCGTCTGTCTGACCACGGCCTGAATTATGTGGTCTATGAGCCGGCGGATGATGCCGCGATTGAAGCCATCTTCGCCAAGAAGGCGGCGGGCGAGACGCTGACGGACACCGAAGTCGCGCAGTTCAAGACCGCGATGCTGCTCTTCTGCGCCGCGCAG
>ULUH01011814.1_pt1 | contig 11402 bp, 9 predicted proteins | sample 1958241 | NCBI WGS metagenome assembly ULUH01 (sample SAMEA4835753, study PRJEB28245) | human gut metagenome | biome: gut microbiome; material: fecal sample | place: Denmark | collected 2008 | reverse complement strand
CGGCGCTGGTGGCGCTGGCGCTGCCTGTAGGAGCGGCGCTGTGGAGCAGCACCCCGCAGGCCGAGACGCTGCCGCCGGAGGATACGCTCCCGCTGACCGTTTCCCGCGAAAGCGAAGATGGGGCGGAGCCCCGCTATGGGGGGCTGTGCCAGACCTATTACGAGGGGGAGGACGGGCAGCTGTACCACGTGTTCGCCGCCTTCAGCCCCGGTATTGACGGCGGCAGCACCATGCGGGGCTATTGCTCCGGCCTGCTGGAGCCGGACTGCACCGATACCGGGCCGCTGACGCTGTTTGTGGAAGAGGTGGGCTCCGGACGAAACGGCAGAGACAGCTTTTCCGCCTTGCTGGAGGACTGGAGCGTGACCGTTACAGCGCCTGACGGCGGCGAACGCTGCACCCTGCGCGATCCCACATTTGACTATATTTCCACCACCGATGCCATGCTGTATCAGGAAATGACGGGGACAAGCGCCTGCGCGGATAACGAGATCGTCTGGACGCTGCGGATGAAAAACGGCGACGTGGTGACGGTGAAGCAGGGCGTGACCTTCGGCGCCAAAACGGTGGTGGAGTACCACTGGGAGGATACCCCCATGAGCACGGCGGCGGAGCTGCAAGCGCTGCTGGACGATATTACCGCCGCAGCGAAAGCGGAGGAGGCGGTGTATCTCTATCTGCCCGCCGTTACCTATGACGCGCCGGTGTCTGTGGACAGTCCCATGACGCTGGTGGGCCATCAGGAGGGCACCACGTTTTCCACCACACTGACAGCAAACGCCACGGAGCAAGACGACTGGACGGAGCCTATGGTGAAGCTGCGGTCGCTGACCTTTTCCGGAGCGGGCGGCACCGGCGTGAACGCCTGCGGCCCGGTGTATTTGCGGGGCTGCCGCTTTACCGGCTGGGACGTGGCGGCGCAGGCTTTGGACGGCGGCTGGATCTTCTGTCAGGAGGATGTCCGCTTCGACCGAAATGCCGTGGCCATGCGGCTGAACAGCAATTTCAGTATCTCCTGCGGTGCTAACATTAACAACACGTCCTTTACCCGCAACGGCGTGGCCCTGCAATTGGAGCGGATCCCTGGCGAGCGGATGGGCCTGATACTGGACTACTGCACCTTCTACGGCAACGGGACCGACATTGAAAACCCCGAAAACTATACGGTGGAGCTTCTGCCCACCACCAGCATGAAATAACCACATATGAAATAACACATTGGTGCGGATATGACAATATCCGCACCAATGTGTTATACTATTCCCATCAATTCTGATCGTTGGGAGGATGGCAAAATGATTTACCGTGACTTCAAGGGAACGAAGCTTTCCATGCTGGGCTTTGGCACCATGCGTCTGCCGGTGCTGGAAAACGGCCAGATCGACGCGGCGCTGACGCAGAAAATGGCCGATTACGCCATGGCGCATGGGGTGAATTATTATGACACCGCGTGGCCCTACATGCAGAATCGTTCGGAGACCGTGGTGGGACAGTGCCTGAAAAAGTACCCCCGTGACAGCTTTTATCTGGCCACCAAGTTCCCTGGCCACATGGTGGCGGAGACCTATGACCCCGCCGATATTTTCGAGCAGCAGCTGCAAAAATGTCAGGTGGAGTATTTCGACTTCTACCTGCTGCACAACGTATATGAAAACTCCGTCCACGTGTACGACGATCCCCGCTGGGGCATCGTGGATTACTTTGTCGAGCAGAAGAAGCAGGGCCGCATCAAGCATCTGGGCTTTTCCAGCCACGCCGACCTGCCCTGCCTGACGGATTTCCTGAACCGCTATGGCGACGAGATGGAGTTCTGCCAGCTGCAATTCAACTATCTGGACTGGACGCTGCAGCACGGCAAGGAAAAGTACGAGCTGCTGCGGCAGCGTAATATCCCCCTGTGGGTCATGGAGCCTGTGCGGGGCGGCAAGCTGGTAACGCTGGAGCCGGACGAGGAGCAGCGGCTCCACGCTATTCGGCCCGACGACAGCATCGCCTCCTTCGGCTTCCGCTGGTTACAGGGCTTCGACAACATCGCCATGGTGCTGTCCGGCATGTCCAACATGGCCCAGATGGCCGACAACATCAAGACTTTCGATCATCTGAATCCCCTGTCCGACGCTGAGCGGGATATTCTGATAGAGGCTGCCGAGCGCATGAAGAATTCCATTCCCTGCACCGCCTGCCGCTACTGCTGCGACGGCTGCCCCCAGGGATTGGATATCCCCGACCTGCTGCATAAGTATAACCAGCTGCGGGTGGGCAGCGGCTCCTCCGTGAAGATGCAGCTGGACGCCCTGCCCCAGGACAAATGGCCCGCCGCCTGTATCGCCTGCGGCGCCTGCGCCGCCGTCTGTCCCCAGAAGATCGCCATTCCCGATGAACTGGCGGCCTTCGCGGCGGAGCTGGACAAGCTGCCCAGCTGGGCCGAGGTCTGCAAGGCCCGTGCCGAGGCCGAGCGTCAGGAAAAGGCCTCTCGCGGCCGCTGAATAGAATGAAGTAAAGCGATGCCCCGGCTTTCTGCCGGGGCCTCGGTTTGCTTCCTTATTTTTTCAGCTGCTCCACGACTTTGGCAAAGTCCTCTCTGGCCTCCTTGTAATAGGGCAGCATGCAGTAGCAGTGTACCATGCCGGGCCGGGTCGTGACCGTATAGGGAATCGCCGCCTGCCGGCAGGCGGCTTCAAATTCCGGCCACGCGCCGTACAGCACCTCGTCCGTGCTGTAATAGAAGTGGATATCCCCCACGCCGGAATATTCGCCCCGCGAGGGGGAGAGCATGTATTCCGGCACATTGTCCTGCCCGTGGCGCATGAGCGCTTCGTCCTTTGCCATGAAGGCATAGTCGATGGCCACGTCACGAGGATTCAGCGCCTGCATGCGGGCGCGTTCCTCGTCGTTCCACGGCACCTCGCCGGGGGAGACGGCCACAATGTGCCGGGGCGGGGACAGGGGAGCGCCCAGCGCGTTGTTGTGAGCGGTCATGCCCAGTGCCAGCGCACCGCCAGAGGAAAACCCGCAGGTGCTGACGTTTCCGTCGCTGTACAGGGCGATCATCTGCCGGTAGCAGGCGTAGGCCATGTCGTAGCTGACGGTGATGCAGTGCTCCGTGCAGAGGGGATAGATGGGGAACCAGACGTCGCAGCCTGTTCCATAGCACAGCTTCCGCAGCACGGCGGCGTCGCCCTTGTCCGGACCGATGACCATGCCGCCGCCGAAGAAGAACAGAATGGCCCGCTGGGACGGTTTGCTCTCCACCCGGACGATCAGGCACGGAAAGCCGTTGACCACCCGCTTTTCGTAGTGGGCCTTGCGGTCAGTGGGCATGAAAAAGCCCCGGCCCCGGTTGGCCTTTTCGATGGCCTTCAGCAGCTGCTCCTCCGGCAGAGCGAAGGCTTTCTTCACGCCGGAGAGCCGATAGACGCCGCGCAGCAATGACGCGCCGATGCTCATAGTGTTGTCCCCCTTTACTTCCGCGCCGTGACGCACAGCCAGCCCATTTTGTTGCTGTGGGTCTGGACATGCTGGAAGCCCGCCTGTTCTAAAGCGGCTTGCAGCTCCGTGCCACGGTAGACGGTCATGCCGTCGATGATCTCTGTCCACTTGCTGTATTTCTCCGGGTCTCCGCACTCGTTGCAGATGAGAAACGTGCCGCTGGGCTTCAGCACACGATAGACATCCCGGAAGCTGGCGGACAGGTCGGGCCAGAAGTAGACCGTCTCAAAGGCCGTGACCGCGTCGAACCACGAGGACGCGAAGATCATGTCCGCCACGTTGCCATTCAGCACGGTGCAGCGGCCCTGTTGAATGGCCTGTTGGTTGACCTTCCGGGCTTTTTCCACGCTGACGGGGGAGTAGTCGATGCCCTTGACGATGCCGTCGGGGCATTTTTTCAGCAGCCGCGTCAGGTTGGCTCCGCCGCCGCAGCCGCAGTCCAGCACCGCCGCGTTACCGGCAGGTTTCAGGAACCGGAAGCCCCAGCGGGCCATGGGACTGTGGCACAGATTCATCATGGATACCATCACCCGGCCGCCAAACCCGGCGGGCTTGCGGGTGTTTTCAAAGAATGACATGCTCTCACTCCTTATTCTTGGTTAGCTTTGACTAACCTGAGGTGTTATAGAAAAGCTGCGTCTTGCAGCCTGTGGGATGGCCTTATTATAGCCGCATGGTTTTGGCCTGTCAAGCGGTTTGTTTTGCGGCGGGAGGGGAGAAGAAAAGCGGCTGTTGAGGGGTGGAAAAGGGGGGCATAACCGGCCAATAAACCGGGTTATGCCCCCCCATTTTTCCCCTTATTCATGCGGCGTTATGCACCGAAGTACGTTTGGATGGTTTGCATCCGCTGGCTTTGGGTCACGTGGAAGGGGCAGCGGCTGTCACAGTGGCCGCAGCCCACGCAGTCCCCGGCCCGCTTTTCCAGCGTCAGGTAGTGCTCCCGCGCCAGATTGTCCCCCTGCATAGCCAGATCGTAATACTTGTTGATAAGGGCGACGTCCAGTCCGGCGGGGCAGGGGTGGCAGTGCTTGCAGTAGACGCAGCGGCCCACCGCACCGGCCGGGGCCAGATTGCCCAGACAGGAGTAGTCCCGATCCGCCGCAGACGCGTCAAAGAAGGACAGCACCTCCCGCATTTCCCGCTGATTGCCGAAGCCCGGCAGAACGGCCATAACGCCGGGCTTGTCCAGCGCGTACTGGATGCACTGTTCCCGCGTCAGAGCGACGCCGAAGGGAGACTGAGCGGCATCCAGCAGCTGGCCGCCACAGAAGGGCTTCATGACGGTGATGGCCACGCCCTCCCGCTGGCAGCGGCGGTACAGGTCGTACCGCTCGGTGTTCTCGCCGATGCCGTAATCGCCCTGTCCGTAGTCATAGGCGGGGTTGATGCTGAACATCACCACATCCACAATGCCCCTATCCAGCACCTTGTTCACCAGCGCCGGGGTGTGGGAGGACAGGCCGATATGGCGGATCACCCCTTGTTTTTTCAGCGCCCGCACATAGTCCAGCACGCCGTTTGCCTGATAGGCGGCAAGGTCGCTCTCCTCGTCCAGACAGTGGAGGAAGCCCACGTCGATATAGTCCGTCCGCAGCTGCTCCAGCTGCCACGCCACGGATCGTTTCACCTCGGCCAGCTCCGTCGTCCAGCCATACTCGCCGGAGGTGTAGTCCGCGCCGAAGTGGATTTGCAGATACACCTTGTCCCGGATGCCCTCCAGCGCCTTGCCGTAGGCGGCGAAGATGGCGGCGTGGCCGCCCGCCATGTCAAAGTAGTTGACGCCGCTGTCGACGGCGGCCCGGACAGTGGCGATGATCTCTTTTCCCGGCTGTGCGCCGATGACGGAGGAGCCCATACCGATGACGCTTACTTTTTCCCCGCCGTGGGGCAGAACGCGATATTCCATGGAAAACCCTCCTTCTCCTGTTGGCGCTTACTTTACCTCGTGGGGCTTATAGACCCGCCGCTCCAAGGCGAAAATACGGTCGCTGAACTCGCCTACCGACAGGTCGTTCAGCACCTCCCGGTAGATCTCCATGCGGCTGTCGATCATGTCGATGCAGGACAGCAGCTCCGCCTCGGCAAACAGCGGGCGCACGGCGGCGCCGAACTCCGGCTCGCCGTGGTGGGACAGGATCATGTGCTGCACCAGCATGGACTTGTCATCGGGAATGCCCAGCTCCTTTGCCGTGTCGGCCACCTCCTGTGCGCCCATCACCAGATGGCCCAGCAGCTGTCCGCCGGTAGAGTAGTTGGTCACGAGCCCCAGCTCGGAAAACGCGAACTCCTTCGATTTGGCGAAATCGTGCAGCAGCGTGCCCGTCAGCAGCAGGTCGCGGTCGATGACGGCGCGGTACTGGCCGGCCAGAAAGTCCGCCATGGTCAGCATGTCCACCGTGTGCATCAGCAAACCCCGGAGGAAGCCGTGGTGGACGCTTTTGGCGGCGGGGATCTGCTGGAAATCCGACAGATGCCGCCGCAGCAGCTCCCGGCACAGGCGCTGATAGTCCGCGTCCTCCATGCTGCCCAGCAGGTCATCGACCTTTTGCAGATAGGCGTCGGCATCGATGGGCGCCACGGGAACCAGCGCACTCAGCTCCACCGGATCGCCCTCCGTGCGAAGGCGCAGGCGGTCGATGACGATCTGGGGCGTGCCCCGATACTCCGACACCGTGCCCCGCAGCTTGATGATCCGACCCTCGTCCGCCACGCCGATGGGGCCGGTATAGTCCCACACCTTGGCGTCGATGACGCCGGAGGCATCGGCAAGCGACGCGCTCAGAAACGGCTTGCCTGCCGCCGTGGTCTTGGGGTAAGCGCCCTTCAGGATGTAAAAGCCCTCCACGATGTCGCCGCTGCGCATATCGGCGATTTTTTTGTTGTATTCCATATGTCCGTTATCCTTTCCGGTGAGGTTATTCTCGATTGCGGCGGTCAACCCCGCTCCTTGTGAGATGCCTGACGCATGCTGAGGCTGATGCGCTTTTTCTTTTCGTCTACCTCCAGCACCACCACTTTTACGATATCGCCCACGGACACCACCTCGGAGGGATGGCGGATGAACTTGTCCGCCACCTGCGAGATATGCACCAGCCCGTCCTGATGGACGCCGATATCCACGAACACGCCGAAGTCGATGACGTTCCGCACCGTGCCGGTCAGCTCCATGCCGGGCTTCAGATCCTTCATCTCCAGCACGTCGGTGCGGAGGATGGGCTTGGGCAGCTCGTCACGAACGTCCCGTCCCGGCTTCAACAGCTCAGCTACGATGTCCCGCAATGTGGGCACGCCTACGCCTACAGCCCCGGCGGCCTTTTCCTCACCGCAGGCCTTCAGGCGCTGGGGCAGGTCGGTGATGCGCTCGGCCTTCACGTCCGCCAGCGTATAGCCCGTCAGCTCCAGCAGCGCCTTGGCGGCGTCATAGCTCTCCGGGTGGACGGCGGTGTTGTCCAGCACGCTCTTGCTCTCCGGCACACGGAGGAAGCCTGCGCACTGCTGGAACGCCTTGGGGCCCAGCTTGGGCACCTTTTTGATCTGGGCGCGGGAGGTGAACACGCCGTTCTCCTCCCGGTAGGTGACGACGTTTTTCGCCGTGGTGCCGTTCAGTCCCGCTACCCGCTGCAAAAGGGAGGGGGACGCCGTGTTGATATCCACGCCCACGGCGTTGACGCAGTCCTCCACCACGCCGTTGAGGGCTTCATCCAGCTGCTTGGCGGGCATGTCGTGCTGGTACTGGCCCACGCCGATGGCCTTGGGGTCGATCTTCACCAGCTCCGCCAGCGGATCCTGCAAGCGCCGGGCGATGGACACGGCGCTGCGAAGGTTCACGTCGTACTGGGGGAACTCCTCAGCGGCCAGCTTGCTGGCGGAGTAGACGGAAGCGCCCGCCTCGGACACGATCATATAGCTGACGTGGGCGCCGGTCTCGTTCACCTGATGGATCAGCTCCACCGCCATCTGCTCCGTCTCCCGGCTGGCGGTGCCGTTGCCGATGGCGATATGCTCCACGCCGTGCTTGCGGATCAGCTTGGCTAGCGTGACGATGGACTCCTTCTTCTGCCGCTCGCCGTAGGTGGGGTACACCACGGCGGTGTCCAGCACCTTGCCGGTGCCGTCCACCACCGCCACCTTGCAGCCCATGCGGTAGCCGGGGTCAAGACCCATGGTGACCTTGCCCTTTACCGGCGGCTGCATCAGCAGGGGCTTCAGGTTCAGGGCGAACTGGCCGATGGCGCCCTCGTTGGCGGCGTCTGTCAGCGTGGAGCGGATCTCGCGCTCCAGCGAGGGGTAGATGAGCCGGTCGTAGGCGTCCTCACAGGCGGCCTTGATGAACTCCATGGCGGCGGAGCCGGGCTTTACCACGGCGCGGCGCATCAGCGGCAGGGCGGATTCCCGATCCAGCAGCACGGTGACGGAGAGGAAGCCCTCCTTTTCGCCCCGGTTCACGGCCAGTATCTGGTGGCCGGCCAGCTTGGAAAGGGGCTGGTCAAAGTCGTAGTACAGCCGGTACACGCTGTCCTCCTCCGTGGCGGCCAGGCTGCGGAGCCGGCCCTGCCGCGTCAGCAGGCCCCGCAGGGTCTTGCGGATATCCGCGTCGTCCGACAGCGTTTCGGCGATAATGTCGTTGGCACCTTGCAATGCGTCGGCCACTGTCTCCACGCCCTTTTCCGGGTCGATGAAGGCCTGCGCGGCGTCCTCCGGCGCGGGACAGTCCTTTTCCTGAGCCAGCAGGAGCTGGGCCAGCGGCTCCAGTCCTTTTTCCCGTGCGGCGGTGGCGCGGGTGCGGCGCTTCTGCTTGTAGGGGCGGTAGAGATCCTCCACCTCCGCCAGCGTCTTGGCGCTGTCGATGGCGGCGGACAGCTCCTCCGTCAGCTTGCCCTGCTCCTCGATGGCCTTTTTCACCGTCTCGCGGCGTTCCTCTAAGTTCCGCAGGTACTGGAGCCGCTCCTCCAGCGTCCGCAGGGCGGTGTCGTCCATGGCTCCGTGCAGCTCCTTGCGGTAGCGGGCGATGAAGGGGATGGTGTTGCCCTCGTCCAGCAGGCGGACAACGTTTTCCACGTGCTGGGGGTTTTTGTCAAGCTCTTGGGCAAGGGTTTGAATGATATCCATATAACAATTCCTTTCGTGAGAAGGACGCGGGGCGTCCGGTGAGATGTCAAAGCCGGTGTATGTTACCACAGCTGCCGGAAAAATGCCGGCGCGGCGGTCAGAACAGATCCAGCATGTTGTCCAGATAGATTTCCTCCCGTACCTTCAGCTGGTGTTCCGGTTTGGTCATGTAGTAGAGCAGAAACTCTAAAATCAGCGCGGTGCCGAGGCCCCGGCCCTCGATCTTGAAGTGGGAGAATCCCATGGGCAGATAGCGGCTCCGGATATCCTCCACGCCGATGAAGCCGGGGTTTTCCATGGCCTTGGAGAAGCGGTAGCCTTCGGAAGCGTCCGGCGCGGCGCAGCGGTGCTCCGGGCCGGGCTCGCCCAGATTCTTCCGGCTGACCGCTTCGTAGCAGGCTTTCCTGTCCCGGCAGCCGAAGAAACAGCACTCGTTGCAGAGAAATTCCACCTTGTCCTTCAGCGGCTGGGGCAGGGCGTTCAGCTGGGCAAAGGCCTTGTTCAGCCGGAAATCCGGCACCACATAGCGGAAATCCTCCCGCTCCACCTCCCGGCGGAAGTCCCAAAAGTCCGTCAGAACCTTGGTGGTGGAGGAGACGAGATAGAGCGGGGGATAGGTGCGCTTCAGGTAGTCCAGCAGCAGCTCCGCGTGGACGATGACGCCGTTGGGAACGCCGCCGCTCTCCGCCAGCAGACGGCACAGGGCGTTGCATCTTTCATCCGCCAGATGCTCCGGTCGCAGCCGGGAATTGCTGAAGGTCAGGCGAGCGGAGACGCCGTACTCCCGCGTCAGGGCCAGTACCTCCCGGGGGGCGTGGCTACCGCTTCCGATACGGCCGCCGCCCCAGAGACAGTCCTCCGGCGCGCCGTACAGAGAGCCGATATCGCACCAGTCGTAGAAATATTCCCGGTGGGCGCGGTACAGGGGGAGAAACACCCGGTACAGCTCGTAGCACTCGAACAGGCCGGGGAGATGATAGTATGCGGTCTTGTGGTTCATATGGGAAACAACTCCTCTTTCTATCAGTATAGCACCCGGCGGGGCGGCAAATCAAGCATGATGTGGGGGTGATGACTTGCGGGGTATCGAAAGATAATTTTCCGCTGCTGCAAAAATAGTATTGTGTTTACGCGGGACAGGTGGTACAACAGGGATAGAACGGTTAGCGAGAACTAACAACATGAGCTTCAGAATCTTGCAAAGAGATCACGATAAAGGAGACTTTCACCATGAAAATTTTAGTATACGGCGCGGGTGTGCTGGGCTGCAATCTGGCGCGGAATCTGTTCCGGGCCGGAAAGAATGTTACGCTGCTGGCGCGGGGAAAATGAGCCGAGGAGATCAAAAAGAACGGCCTGCGGATCAAGGACAAGTTTTCACCCCGCGTGTCGCTCAGCCGTATCCCGGTGACGACGGAGCTGAAGCCGGAAGCACCCTACGACGTGATCTTTGTGGTCATGCGCTACACCCAACTTGACACGATCATGGATACCCTGCGGGCAAGCAGGGCGAAAAATATCATCTTTGTGGGCAACAATGTGCGGGCAGAAGCCACCGCCGCCGCGCTGCCGGAGAAAAACGTGCTGTTTGCCTTCGCGTCCTCGGCGGGCCATCGGGAGAGCGACCGGGTGGCGTCCGTCGACCTGAAAAAGATTACCATCGGGCCGCTTTCCGGTGCATCCTCCAACGAGGGGCTGATCGGGGAGATCTTCAGCGGCACGAAGTACAAGGTGGCCTATGAGCCCAACATGGGGGACTATCTGCTGTGCCACGCGGCGTTCGTGCTGCCGGCGGCCTTTGCCTGCTATAAGACCGACGGCGACCTGAAGAAGCTCAAGGGCAACACCGCCTATCTGAGCCGGATGATCGACGCCAACATCGAGGGCTACCGTGCCATCCGGAACGCCGGGCATACGATTTTGCCCAAGGAGGACAGCGACTTTGAGGGCGCGGCGTACCGCAAGACCTGCCTGCGCTTCTTCAAGCTCCTATGCGCCACGAGTCTGGGAAAGATCTGTGTCTCCGACCACGCCATGAATGCGGTGGACGAGATGAGCGCACTGAACCGCGACCTGAAGCGGTTCTTTGAGGAGAACGGCGCGGCGTATCCGGTGTGGCGGGAGCTTGAGCAGGAGGCCGGAAGGTACTTGCGGGCCTGAGCTGTGCCGGACGGCGGACGGCACACGGGGTGGAAACTGGTTGACAGCCCGGACAGGGGAGAGCGAGCGGTATAGGGAACAGGGCGGTTCGGGCTGTTTTTGGGGCGATTTGTGTCACATTGCCCACGGCGGGAGAAAAAGGTGCTATGCTGATGTCAAGATAGGTCGGCGGGAATGAGCCTGCCGCCGCAATGAAGTGAGAAGGAGGCACACGGCATGAAGAAACGGATCACCAGTGTGCTGCTGGCGCTGCTGATGGCGCTGGCCCTGCTGCCTGCGACGGTGTGGGCGGAGGACACAACATGGAGCACAGATATCAAGCTTGACGGCGATATGGTTTTGACAGGAACGGTGACCATCAGCGGAGCGGTAACGCTCTCCGGCAATGGCACGATCACCCGCGGCAGCGGCTGCACGGACGCGATGATCCTTGTGCCCAGCGGCGCAAAGCTTACCATTGAGGGCTCCGTTACGCTGGACGGCACACCCTCCAGCGGCACGGCATCGAACGCGGCAGCCATTCAGGTGGATGAGGGCGGCACGGTCATTATGAACGGCGGCACCATCTGCAACAACGTCAACAATGGCAATGGCGGCGGCGTCAACAATGCAGGTACATTTGAACTGAAGGGCGGTACGATCTG
>ULUH01005096.1_pt1 | contig 11447 bp, 10 predicted proteins | sample 1958241 | NCBI WGS metagenome assembly ULUH01 (sample SAMEA4835753, study PRJEB28245) | human gut metagenome | biome: gut microbiome; material: fecal sample | place: Denmark | collected 2008 | reverse complement strand
TGAAGAAGCTGAATGGTTTAAAAATCAATTAAAGTATGAAATTGATGCAAAAAGAGAGAGTATATTAGACTATAAAAAATGTAGGTATAAAGCTGAAAAGCAAGAAGAGTATAAAGAATATTTAGACAGAATGATAGTGTAAAGTAGCTTATGAAAAATTAGAATATAAAAATATTATCTAAAGTAAAAAAAGCACATAGAAGAGGGAGAAAAATGAAAATATCGGTACTAATGTCCGTGTACAATAAAGAAAAACGTGAATATCTTGATGTGGCACTTAAAAGCATTGTGAGTCAAACGTTAATGCCAGATGAAATAGTCATAGTAAAAGATGGAATATTAAATGAAGAACTTGAGAATATTTTGAAAAAGTATGAAAGTAACTATAAATCATTAATCAAAATATATGGCATTAATGAACACGTGGGACTTGGAAAAGCCTTGGCGTATGGAGTTAAAAAGTGCAGTTGTGAGTACATTGCGAGAATGGATTCGGATGATTTCTATGTTCCAGATAGGTTAGAAAAACAAGTTGAATATTTGAACGGACATAGTGAACTTGATGTTTTAGGAGGATATATTGAGGAGTATGACGAAAATCTTGAAGTAAAATTGACTACAAAAAAAGTTCCACTTACAAATGAAGAGATAAAAAAAGCAATAAAATTCGAGTGTCCAATGAACCATGGAACGACAATAATAAAAAAAGCTAAATTGCTAGAAGTAGGCAATTATGATGAAACTATAATAGAAGACTATGATCTGTGGGCAAGAATGATATTGAAAAATGCTCAAATGGCGAACATGCCAGTTGTACTTTCAAAAAACAGAACTGGAATAAGAATGTACAAAAAACGTTCGAGCAAGAATTATATAAAAGGAATAAAAGAAATTGAAAATAAACTATATAAATATGGTTTAATAAATAGAATGGAGTGCATGGTAAATAAAATTGTAAGAATAACAATAGCAAAAGCTCCCATAAAATTAAAATTCAAAATATATTCTTTTATAAGGAAGATATCATAGCTTGGTACAAGTTTGTGTACAATTTGGTACAATTTGGTACAATTTGGGGACGGAGAAAAAAATGTACAAAATTGTGAGAAAAATATCATAAATAAAAATTCGCTCAAGGGGGAACGAAGCTTCAAAATTGCTTAATTTGTGGTTCTATTCAGTAAAATAACACCTTTTGCGAGAATTTACATATAATCGAAATTTAAACGAAGAACAAGAAGGAATATTAATGGGAAACATTGTATTATTAGATGATTTAACGATTAACCAAATAGCTGCGGGCGAAGTAATTGAGCGCCCTATGAATGTTGTAAAAGAGCTAGTGGAAAACTCTATTGATGCTGGTGCTACGAAGGTGGTTGTAACAATAAAAGATGGTGGTAAAACACTTATACAAGTTACAGACAATGGTTCTGGCATAGACATAAATAATATGGATATAGCACTAGAGAGGCATGCAACCAGTAAAATTTCTAAAATAGAAGACTTAGAAAATACATATAGTTTTGGTTTTAGAGGCGAGGCTCTAGCGAGTATATCATCAATTTCAGAACTTACTATGATATCTAAAACAGCCGATGAAATGGTGGGCTACAAGTTATTTTCAAGAGGTGGAAATATACTAGAAAAGGATGAAATTGGGGCACCAACAGGAACTACTATTAAAGTAGAAAAATTATTTTACAATACTCCTGTTAGGTACAAATTCTTGAAAAATGATGCCACAGAGTTTAGGTATATAAAGGAATTCTTGCAAAAAGTTGCATTAGCCGAACCAGATAAATCGATAGAGCTAATAAACAATGGCAAACAAATACTTAAAACATCTGGTAATGGTGAAATTAAAGATGTTGTATATTTACTGTATGGAAAAGAAATAAAAGACAATCTTGTAGATGTGAACTATCAAGATGGAGACATAAAAATAACTGGAGTAGTAGGAAACACCTTTATAGCTGAAGAGAATAGAAAAAATCAAATTTTATTTTTAAATAATAGAAACATACAAGACAAGATACTCACAAACAGTGCTGACCAAGCCTTTAAAGGTTCTACTGGAATTGGAAAATATGGGTTCTTTATACTAAATTTACAAATGCCAGCCGACTACTATGATGTAAATGTGCATCCAACCAAAAAAGAAGTAAGGTTTAGAGATGAAGATAAAATATACAAGGCAATGTATCATGCTATAAAAAATGCAATTCTTAGCAAAGATTTTTTAGGAAACACAGAAACAGAAAATAACAAAGAAGACTATATAGAAAATGAACTAGAATTTGTAACAAATCACTTCGATATGAAAGAAAATAGCTTCTTGAGTGGATTGGAAAAGGCACAAGCAAAGAACAAGTTGCCATTTGAAGCAAATTTACTAGAAAATGAAGATGAACAGCAAGTGGAGCAAGCAGAAGCTAAATTAGAACTAAAAAAAGATGAGGCGAAAGAAAATAAATCAGAAATAGAAAATGAATCAAATTTAGATGCAGAAACAGAAAACGAAGAAGAGCCAGAAGCTCCAAAAGAAAGCCTGATAACACGTGAAGAAAAACGAAAAATAAATTATAAATACATAGGAATAGCATTCAAAACCTACATAATAGTAGAAATAGAAAATGAAATATATCTAATAGATCAACACGCTGCACACGAAAGAGTGCTATATGAGCAAATAAAAGAAAACTACAAAAACCATATACAAAACAATGTACAAATGATGTTAATTCCAGAAGTGTTTACGCTATCATATAAAGAAACAAGATTCGTAAAAGAAAATATGGAATTGTTCAAGAATACAGGTTTTGATATTGAATTTTTTGGAGATAATACAATCAAAATAAACGGAATACCAGACCTAGAATATAAGGTGGACAGAGGACACGTATTCTTAGATGTTTTAGATGAAATGCTAACAAACGAAAGAAGTTCTCTAAAAGACATAGAGGAAAGATTTGTTGCAACAGTTGCATGCAAAGCTGCTGTAAAGGCTGGAATGGATTTAAGCAGACAAGAAGTAGAAAACTTAATAAGCAGTTTGCTAGGATTAAAAAATCCATATACATGCCCACATGGCAGACCAACAACAATAAAAATCGATATTATTAAATAAATATGTTCGCACCAAAAGGGACGTCCCTAATGGGCGAAAAAAAAGGGAGGTTTTTTATGATAAAATTAGTTTTAGTTAGACATGGACAAAGTGAGTGGAATCTTGAAAATAGATTCACAGGATGGACAGATGTTGAATTAACAGAGCAAGGAATGAAAGAAGCAAAGGAGGCAGGAATCGCACTAAGAGAGCAAGGATTCCATTTTGATTTAGCCTATACATCTGTATTAAAAAGAGCTGAACATACTCTTGATTTAATACTAAAAGAAATGGGAGAGGAAAACATAGAAATAAAAAGAAACTGGAGATTGAATGAAAGACATTATGGTGCTTTACAAGGACTAAATAAAGATGAAACAAAAGAAAAGTATGGAGCAGAGCAAGTTCTACTTTGGAGAAGAAGCACAAATGTTAGACCACCAGAATTAGACGTAACAGATCCTAGATATCCAGGAAATGATCCAAAATATAAAGACTTGACAGAAGATGAATTACCAAAAACAGAAAATTTAATAGACACAATAAAAAGAGTAACACAATATTGGAATTCTGATATAGAAAAAAGCCTAAAAGAAGGAAAAAATGTAATAATAGTAGCTCATGGCAATAGTTTAAGAGGATTGATGAAATATCTTGATAACATAAGCGACGAAGATATAATCAGGCTAGAAATACAAACAGGAAATCCAATTTGCTACGAATTAGATGATAACTTAAAACCAATAAGACACTATTATGTAAAAAAATAAATTTATAAGATATTCAAGGAAGTAAAAAACACAAAAGTATTGCAAACCAAAAATCCGTGTGATAATATAGAATAAAATTAAACGCATGGAGAAAAATAAAATGAAAGAGATAAATCTTAAAGACCTTGAGGCTGTAACACACTATACTTTTAGCAAAATAAAAATAAACAGCAATGCTCTACTAAAAATAGGAGAGTTTCTTTCGTTATACAAAAATAAAAAAGCAGAAGTATTATAGAAATATAATATTTCTGTCTTTTTGCGTTTAAAAACAAAAAGAAAAAGGAGAGAAAAACAATGGATAAAAATTATGCAAAGAAACAGAAAGGTATAACATTGGTTGCTCTTGTTGTAACAATTGTTATATTGTTAATATTGTCAGGAATTAGCTTAAATATAGTTCTTGGTAATAATGGAATAATAACAAAAGCACAAGAAGCAAAAATAGCCAACAACCATTCTACTGTTTACGAAGCAATGCAGCTTCAGTATGATAATTACTATACTGAGTCGACAATAGGAGAAAATGATGCTGATTTTATTACTGATTTAAAAAAGAAAAGTATTTTAGACGAAAATATGGATGTAAATGTTGAAACGTTGGTAGGCAAGAAACTTTCAACGGGAAATGGAAGTAATCTAAAAGATGTGTATGTTGTAGAACAAGATGAAACAGGTAGTTCATACAGACTTAAATATTATGGCAAAACATCTGCCGTGGATAGGGATTTAGGAATAATAGGATATGAAAAAGAAGGTGCAGATGATCCATCTGATCCAGAAATATTTGATTTTGACCCAGTGACGGGGGCAATAAGTTTGAAATATGCTGTATGTGGATATTATGCTAAAGAAGGCGAAGATATATATGGTAAAAACATAACACAACTAAAAAAGATAGTTGTTCCAGCTGAAATTGATGGAGTTAAGGTTACGAAAGTAGGACAAAATATTTCAGGAGTTGGATATGTGGGATTATCAAGTCCCTATGTGGAAGAGGTAGTATTGCCGGATACTATAATGAGAATTGGCACTCGGAGCTTTTGCAAGATGCATAAATTTAAAGAAAATAAATATACCAGATAGTGTTATGAATATAGATGGATATGCCTTTTGGCAGTGTAGAAGCTTAGAAAGTTTGACGATAACAGGTGATTTGTTAGGTGTAAATAGAGACAGTAGTGCTACAGAAGGATGTGTAAACCTAAAGAATATAACTTTAGCCTCAAGTGTACAAGAAGTTCCCTATAATTTATATGATTACTTCCCTGAATTAGAAACTTTAACGTTAGGAAAAAATACTGAAAATATAAATTGCCAATTATATAATTTTGAAAAACTACAAGCGATAAATGTGGCTAACGGTAATCAGTATTATTCATCAGAAAATGGAGTATTATATGATAAAGATAAAACAAAATTGCTATATTATCCTGTAAAGAAGGAAGGCGAAAGCTTTGAAATACCGACAAGTGTAAAACAAGTGGGAGAGGAAGAAGATTATGATGCTGTATTTGCATATAATAGCAATTTAAAAAAGATTACAATAACAGAAAATGTAGAACAGATGAATTGTTATTTTGGGGATTGCGAGAATTTACAAGAAATCAGTGTCGATGAAAAAAATGAATATTTTTTATCAGAAAATAGAATTCTATATGATAAGAAAAAGACGATGATGTTATGCTATCCAGCTAAAAAAGAAGGAGAAAGTTATGTAGTACCAGTTGGAGTAAAATTGGTTGGAGGAAGTGAAAATAGATATTACGGAGGTTTTTGCAATAATCAAAATTTAACAAGTATAACATTAACAAAAGATGTACAAGCTATTGATGTTGATAGCTGTATAAACTTGCAAAATATAGAGGTTGATGAAAACAACGAAAATTATACTGCCGAAAATGGTGTTCTGTATAGTAAAGATAAGTTAGCTTTGGTGAGATATCCAAACGGAAAAACTGAAAAAAACTTTGAAATACCAAGTAATATAAATGTTATTGAAGGGAATGCATTCTATAATTGTAAGAATTTAAACAGTATAACTTTATCAGATACTATAAAAGAAATTCAATATGGTGCATTTGAAGGATGTAGTGGCTTAACGGTTATAAATATTCCAGATAGTGTTGAATCTATAGGAAACTTTATTTTTGAAAGTTGCACTAACTTAAAAGAGGTTACGCTCTCGAATAACATAACTAGTATTCCTGATGGTGTTTTTTATATGTGTTCTAGCTTAACAAAGTTAACTATTCCAAATGGTGTTCAATCTATAGGTTGGAATGCTTTTGGATCTTGTGAAGAATTAAAAGAGGTATATATACCAGCAAGTGTAACCTCAATAGAATATGCTTTTTCTGGATGTAATAATGTACATATAACTGTTGCAGCTGGATCTAGTTTGAATTCGGATAGTTTCAAGTATAAAGGACTTTCGGATTCTCAAATAGCTGAAATTACATTTGAAAATTAAAACAAAAACAAAAAAAGGAGAGGAAAACAATGGAGAAAAATTATGCAAAGAAACAGAAAGGTATAACATTGATTGCTCTTGTTGTAACAATTGTTATATTGTTAATATTGTCAGGAATTAGCTTAAATATAGTTCTTAGTAATAATGGAATAATAACAAAAGCACAAGAAGCAAAAACATTAAACAGTCATTCTACTGTATTAGAGAGCCTACAGATAGAAAATAGTAGTTACGAAACAGAATATAAATTAGGCGATACAGAAGTTGATTTTGAAACATACTTGAAAAATAAAGGAATTATAGACGGAAACTCTAATGTGAATACTGCTAAATTAGTTGGTAAGAAAACTTCGGCAGGAAATGGGGAAAACCACCAGGATGTATATACTATTGAAGTGGATGATGTTGAAGATGGTTACAGATTAAAATATTATGGAAAAAATGAGAGTGAGAATAAGGACTTAGGAATAATAGGCTATAAAAAGGGTGAAACAGACGAACCATCAGATCCTAGTATATTTAATTTCAATCCTAGAACAGGAGAAATTGCACTGAAAGGGGCAATGACCGGATATGGAATATCAAAGGATGAAGAAATTAATGAGAATGTTACTCATTTAAAAAAGATTGTTGTGCCAGAAGAAATTGATGGTGTTAAAGTTACTAAGATAGGCAATGAAGGAGAAGGTATTTATGGGCGTGTATATATTGGATTTACAAGCTCATATGTTGAAAAGATAGTTTTACCTAATACCATAACCGAAATTGGTGATGATGCATTTGCAAGTTGTATAAACTTAAAAAAAATAAATATACCAGATAGTGTTGCATCGATAGGATCGCATGCTTTTTGGAACTGTAGAAGTCTAGAAAGTATAAATATTCCAGATTGTTGTACAAGGATTAAAGAAATAACATTTTTTAATTGCAAAAGTTTAAAAAGTATAAGTTTACCAAGTCATCTATTGAGAATGGATCAAAGTGCTTTTGCAGGTTGTGGAGTAGAGAAAATAATAATTCCTGGGAGCGTAAGTGAAATAGGATATTATGCCTTTAGTGGGTCAAAATTAAAATACGTGGAAATTGAAAATGGAGTTAAAAGTATTGCAAGTGGAGCTTTTTATGGTTGTGAAGACTTAATCGAAGTATCTATTCCAGAAAGTGTTACATCCATAGAGTATGATTCATTTGATGAATGTAAAATGTTGCAGGCAATAAATGTAAGTGAGAATAATACAGCATATACTTTAGAAAATGGAGTACTGATGAATAAGAACAAGACAAGTATAAAAGTATATCCAAGTAGAAAAAAAGAAAGTACGTATACCATAGGAAAGAGTATCAGTTATGTAAGAGCCTCTTTATTTAAGTATTGTAGTAATTTACAAGCTTTTAATGTTGAAGAAGGAAATGCAAATTATTCTGCAGAAGATGGTGTGTTACTTAATAAAGATAAAACAAGCATAGAAAGATACCCTGTTGGTAAAACAGATGCATATATAATAAATTCTAGTATAACAGATATTGGGTATAAAGCATTTGAAGGCTGTAATAATGTGCATATAACTGTCGCTGCAGGTTCTAGACTAAACGCAAATAGTTTTAGGGGTTCTGGTCTTTCTGATTCTCAAATTGCAAACATTACATTCGAAAATTAAAATAAAAATTACAAGCTAGCAGTTGAAAAATTGCTAGTTTTTTGATACTATGTATTTGAAAAAAATAACACTAAAAATATAGTCTCAAAAGAGAAAAAATTATTAAAAAGATTCAAGACAATGTAAAGTGTATAAGCCTTGAAAAATAAAAGGAAGGAATTTTAATTATGGAAGAAAAACAGAAGAAGATTGAAGATTTGAATGGTTTTAGGGATTTAAGAATTGTTGATAATTTTTATCAAACGTCAAGTTTTTTTCCTATGCCAACTACTGAAATTGGAACGTTAAGTGAGAGTGGTCAAACTAATTTAGGCTCGTATTCGCTATGTTTTCCTTATTATATTGCAGGTAAGGATTACTATGCGATGGTGTTATGCTGTAGAAATAGCTCGAATACGGCGAAGAATATTTTGAGAACAGGAAAGTGTTCTATTAATTTTATTACAGATAGTAGAAAGTATTTTAAGGAAGCGGTTCGTCTAGGATATCCAGGGGAGACCACAGAGGAGAAGATGAAGGATACTATTTTTACATTGGTTGATGGAAAGAGAGCAAGAGAAAATCAAAATGAACAATTTCCAAAGATTGTTCAAGAGGCTTTCCAAGTTTTTGAATGTACTTGGGTAAGAGAGCTAGATGGTGCAGAAAATGATACTGTTCAGGAGGAATATTTGCCACCATATCATCAATTTAACGGAATTACAAGCAAGTTTGGGGCTCATTTTATATTGAAGATAGATCATATTTTAATGAAGCCTAAGTATTACGATGCGATAATAAATGGTGTTAATAATTGGAATTTTCCAAGTGTACCAGTTGATTACGGCTACAGAGATAATAAGAATTTCTGGTACACTAGGTTTAAAAGACCAATTGCTGAGCCAATACCAGCAAGTAAAGGTATCAGCTTAGATACTGTAAAGTATGCGGCGTCTAGAATAGACCCAGAGATTAAGTTTACAGATGAGGCATGTGCAAAACTTGTGAAAGTACCAAGAGTATTTTTAAGTACTGTGTTAAAAGGATGCGTTGCTTGGGCAAAAGAGAATAATGTTAAATTAATTACTGAAAAGGAAATGGAAATAATTCAGGATAAGCGAAATAAAGAGAAAAAATAATCGAAATTTTTACTATTAGAAGCTCATATAACAAAATAAGCATAGGAGAAAATAAATGGGGAGAGAACAGGATTGGAAAGAGATTGAAAAATCGCAGATGAACTATGAGCAGAACCTGAAGGATCAGTATAAGGGCGTTGATATTATTAAACTTAGTAAAGAAAATAGAAAGACTGTTCATAAGGTGAAGAAAATAAATGCCCAGGCGGATAAGATATTGAAGGCTCTGCTTATTAGCTATGTTATATTTTTAATATTATTAACAATATTTGGAGCCTATATATATGTAGCATATTTAAATAATTTGAAAAATCGTGTAGACATTGATTTTATTACGGACTTAAAAGAGTGTTACGGAGTCAATGCTAAAATAGTAAGTGAAGATATAGATAAATCTGCAAATGGTAAATACATTGTAAAGTCAAAAGAAAAAAATCCTATTGAATTTATTGTAATAAAATATTTTGGAAGTTATAGGTTTGATTATTTTGAACGTACTTTAAAATTGGAGTATGAAAATTCAAGCGATGATATTAAAAAAACTTTTAAACCACACGAAAACTACAATGAAAATGGAGAATTTGAGTATAATTTAAGTGCTGAAGCATCAAAATTATCTGATGTAGATGATATTGTGCATAAATATGTTCAAATGAGGGACAATGCCGGAAGTCGTTTTGGATATAATTGGGATGTAAATATAAATATTGATGGGATGACTAAAAAAATATGGTCTATGGGCTCGAATGAAGATGAACAATCTATAAGTAGAAGGATAAAATGTGAATATGTAGTAGAAACGGTAAATGGAGGAGATAGTTCTAAATTAACAGATGACGAAATAAAAAGGTATAACAAGCCATATTCATTAAAGGTATTTGTGAATGGAGAGATAGTCTATACAAAAATAACAGATACAAAAGTGCAACAGACTGCATTATATAGCTATTCAGAAGAAGATTACACAATGCCAATATCCACATTCGAGAATGTTGATGGGGTTCAGATAACATATGACAAATATAGTACACCACTTGAATTATCATTTAAAGGTAAAACATATAAAATAGGTGGTTCAACCGTAGATTTGGAACATAATATGATTCCAACTTATGTAGAAGTACAGGCATTAAAACAAATACTAGGAGCAAAACTTGAATTTGACTATAAAGAGCAGACTTTGAATATTGTAATGGAATAATAAAATAACAATTTTGAACAATCCGGTGAACAATCTGGGGACGGAGAAAAAAATGTACAAAAAAGAAAGAGAGGAATTTGTTATGGAAAAAAACGTGAAGAAGAAAGCCGAGAAAAAAGTTGAAAAAAACGTGGAGAAAAGCGTTGGAAAAAGTGTGAAGAAAAGCGTGGAAAAAAATGCAATAAAGAGTGCAAAAAAGGATGTTAAAGGTAAAGGTGCAGCAGTAAAGGTATTGCCAGCAGTACTAAAGTTGGTAGTTATATTGGTTGTTGTTGTAATTGCATTATATGTTGTGAATATTGTGAGAAATTCAATTATAATTAATAAGATTATAAATATGCAGGCTGATGTTGTAAATCAAAATGATTATTCATTTACAACAACGTACTATACTGCCAAGGAAAATGCAACCAAAACAGAGGTAAATCATTATTACAGAAACGGTATAAATATGATGATTTTGAATTCTAATACAAATTCTAATAAGACAATAGTTTGGTACAATGATAGCACTAAGGAAAATATAGTAATGAATCCAGCAAGCATGAAAGCTGTTATTTCTGAGGATGGAAGAATGGTTGGCAATAACTTACCACAAACTATAAATGAATCAAATAAAAATTATTATATTTTACAATCATTTATAACATCTGAGAAGGTTGATGGAATAGTATGCTATGTTGTACATGGCCCAAGTGTTAAGTATTATATGAATAAGGAGGATGGGTTACTTGTTAGAAGAGTAGATGGTAAAGAAGTTGTAAATAATAAAGAATATGATTGTATGACTGACTTTTCAAATTGGAAATTTAATAAATTAACAGAAAGTGATTGCACAAGACCTAATTTAATGGGGTATGAAGTAACTAATAAATAAGAATGGTGATAATGCTAAAGGTACGACAGATGCAACTGGATAAAAGTATTGCAAGAGCAAGTAATAATTGTAAATTACTTGCTCTTATGCTATAATCCATTTATAGGTGGTCAAGAATATAAATTTAATTTTATTGGGCATGTATTCGGAACAAAGATGAGATCTGTAATATATGAAGCAAACGAAGAAGGCATAAGAGATTTTCTATAAACCTTAAAATTGAAAACAGGAGGAACCAGTT
>ULUH01023491.1_pt1 | contig 11589 bp, 9 predicted proteins | sample 1958241 | NCBI WGS metagenome assembly ULUH01 (sample SAMEA4835753, study PRJEB28245) | human gut metagenome | biome: gut microbiome; material: fecal sample | place: Denmark | collected 2008 | reverse complement strand
TTTCTCTGATTTTGTTGCACTTGACTTGACAATCTATCCATTAATTACCGGAATTAAGGAAACTGCTATTTCTGAATATAGGCACAACAAGCACATGCCGGGTATTAAGGCGATAATAAAAATCAGTATTGCCTTGCATCTTAGCAAAGATAAGTCTATATATCTATTGCGGCTTAGCGGAAATGCACTTGATAACACCTATGTGCATAATTTTTATGATAATATCCTTGGGTGCATACTATTTGAACCTGAGAGGACGATTGATGATTATAACGATTTGCTCAGGTTTAACGGAATCGCAGAAAAAGATTTGCTTTAAACAGTTAATGCGTATGGAGATGATACATAGTGAAAAGTGAGACTCAAATCGTAGTGTCCAGAGTGTTTGTGGACAATAAAGTAACTCTTCTGAATTTGTATGCGAATTATGTTGCAAAGAGAATAATGGATGAAACAGAAACCACCAATGAGGATACAGCAGGGGAGCATAAAATTTGTTCTTCTGATATTGACATCAGCGATTTAGTGTGGTAAAATGAATATACAAACATTACTCTCTGCGCCATAATGAAAGGAACTTTTATTATGGAACAGAAAATATACAGAGCAGCTTGCTATTGCAGACTTTCCGATGATGATGCCAATGATGGAATGAGCGTTTCTATTGATACGCAGATGACGATACATAAACAGTATTGTCAGCAGAACAAAATTCAAATTGTAGATTTTTACTGCGATGACGGATTTACGGGAACAAACTTTGAAAGACCTGCCTTTAAGCGAATGATGAATGATGTAAAAAGTCATAGGGTCAACACCGTTATTGTAAAGGATCTTTCAAGGTTTGGCAGGGAAAGCATTTATGTAAATTATTACACCCAGATGTTTTTTCCTGAAAACAATGTAACGTTCATTATCATTGCGGATAATACGGTGATCTCACCGAACAGCAGGTATGATATAATGCTTTCGCTGAAAAGTGCGATCAATGAAATGTATCCTGCGGAGGTATCGGACAAGGTCAGACAGGCATTTTCTGCTAAGGCAAAAAATGGAGAATTCCTTCATCCCTTTATCCCTTATGGGTATGAAAAATCTCAGGTGGAGAGAAACAAGCTGATTATTGATGAAGAATATGCACCTATAGTTAAGCAAATATTTGAAATGGTTGCATATAAGGGTCTGGGTGCGGTAGAGATAAGTAAGTATCTTTATGAAAATCAGATACCAAGTCCTGCGGCATTAAGACAGCAGAAAAAAGGAGATTTCAGTCATAAGAATCCCTACAGTTGGAACAAGTCATCCATCAATAATCTTCTTCACAATGAGGTTTATATGGGAAAAATAATTCTTGAAAAACTCGAAAGGTGAATTTCAAAAGTCAGAAGGTCGTTCATGCTGACAAGTCCGACTGGATAGTGTGCGAGAATGCTCATGAGCCTATCATTTCGCAAGAGCTGTTTGATGAAGTTCAGGCTCGGCTTGAAGTGAGAAGGCGTGACCGTAAGCCGCAATACACAGAAAATATCTTCCGCAGCGTTATAAGATGTGCAGACTGCGGCTCTCCCATGTATATCATATCACCTAAGGGAGGAAACAGGAGTACATATTTCGTATGCGGAAAAGTCAGAACCGCAAGGGTGATCCTACCAGATGCACAACTCATAACATAAAGTATGATGACCTGAGTGATGCGGTCCTGAGTGATGTTAATTCGCTTATTGGGACCTGTAATGCAGACAATAAGAGATTTACCGACCAGATCCTGGAATACATAAGGGCGAATAATCCTGACATCGGCAGTATAAATGCTGAAATTGACAGCCTGGAGGCAAGAATAAAAAAGGAATCGTCAAAATACAAGCGTCTATATGATGATTATTATGAAGGTGTTATCAAGAATCATCGTATGTTTGAGGAAATGTCATCCGAGTGCAATGACCGTATTGAAGCATATACAGCAAAGCTTGAAAAGCTTCGCAAGGATATGGAAACCAGCGAAGGAAAGCTATCGGATGCAAACAAATTTCTCGAACTTGTAAGGAGATTTACTGAAAGAGAAACACTGGATCAAGAGATACTGAATACCTTGATTGACAGAATCGAGGTTAATGAAAAGGAACACACCGATAACGGCGTTGTTCAGAATATATGCATATACTACAAATTTGTTGGTAAGATTAAAACGATTTGAGTATTAAAATTGTTTGGTGTTCAAGTTAAAACCACTTTGGGGAGCCAAAGTAGCGGTAAAACTACCAAACGAATAAGGCGGAGAGCAACGTTCATAAAGCCCTTCCTTACGTCGTTTGGTAGTTTTTCGTATTTATGCGAAGGGCGAAGAATAATCCCATTATCTATGTAAATATCAGGAGAAATTAACCTCCGTAACTTTTGAACTGTATAGGTTCAGAGTTACGGAGGTTTTTTTGTGCTCGAAAACCGTAATGGGCACTTGATATAAATTGCACCCGAAAGAGAAAGGAAGATTACCATGTCAGTAGAAATGAATTTTTACTTAGAAAGTGACTTTATAAGTCTTTTCTGTGCCTTTGAAGGCTCTGCCACCACCTCATGGAAGTGTGCATCAGGCTTTTCAAGGTTAAGAGTATCTGCTGTGCGTATATCTGCACACTCATGAACATTCCCATAAGTTCTGGGAGATTTGTAAACTTTGCAAAACGTGTTTTCAGCTGATACTTTCCGTCAAATTCAGGTTCTAATTCGTATGATTACAATTTATAGTGCTCCGAAAAAGCAGATTATGATTAAAGGAGGTTTATTGCCGGAACAATAAACCTCCTTTTCAGTATGTCAACAGAACATTGATCAGTACCTAAAACACATATTCAATCAAAAACGAATAAAATCAGAACTTTGGCAACTTGAACTTAACAGAATTGCTAAAGATAATTACAGGCATCATAAATACTGTATAAGTTCATTTCTTACTTTATCCATACGGCTGTCGGAAATACCAAAATCCATCTTTTTGTAGCTCCATACCGCACGGGATATTCCCAGCCTGTCAAAAGCTGTGTTTATCGCCTTGAACCATTTGAGAGCGTCCTCAGGCTCGGCAAGGTCGATAACGCCGTATTCGCCGCAGTATAAAACAGTTCCGTTCTCCTTTGCGGCATCATATGCCCTGCTGAACCTTTCAATGAAAAATTCAGGAGTGATCGGAGGCTCAACATCGTCAAATGGCAGCCTGAAATTTTTGTCCATATTTTCCACCCAGTATGCTCCCTGGTGAGTAAACATAAGCGGGTCATAGCAGTGGAAATTATAAATTACCTTGTCGTCATAGGGAACTTCAAGGTCGGGCACCGCATCGGGGCTGTTCTGCCAGTAGCCGCCTACAAGGATATATGTGTCAGGGGCAATTCTGCGGATACGTTCAATGCAGTTTTTTATAATACTGTTCCAGATGTCCTTATAGCTCTGTTCGGTAACTTCATTCAAAAGCTCGAATGCAATGCTTCCGTCGCTTACCGCATAACGCTTCGCAATATGCTCCCAAAGCTTATAAAAACGCTCCTGCAATGTGGGACTTTCAAAAAATCCCGACTCATTTTCACCCTTGTCAAAAGAAAATCCTGCGGTCTTGTGGAGGTCGATTATGATGTTCAGTCCATAGTTTTTAGCCCACTTAACGGCATTGTCTATGTAGCCGAAGCCCTCATCATTGAAATTTCCGTTTTCATCTTCAAGAAGATTGTAGTCAATAGGGAGACGGACGTGATCTGTCATCCATCCCGATATCACCTTGATGTCCTCCTCGGTGATAAAGCTGTCGTAATGCTCCTTTGTGTGGCAGCACTGAGAAAGCCAGCCGCCTAAGTTTACGCCTTTTCTGTAGCCTGTAAATTCAGTCATACGATATTTCCTTTCATCAATAGGTTTGCACGCATTCCTCTTATGAAGAATGCGTGCGTTTATTTGAAAATCAGAAGTTTTCTTCAATTTCCTTATTAAGTGCATCAATTTCATTCTGAACGGCACTGCTTATCTCATCACGTGTTGTTGACCACTCCTTGCCGTTGTAGGAAGCGTCCTTGATGGGATTGTGCACAAGGTCATATATGTCTGAAGATGTGCCTGCATAGAAGTCGATAACAGGATTTTCGTTGGTAAGCTCCTTTGTTGTGTGCCACATATCTATCATTTCGTCAGTCCAGCCGTAATCCTCTCTGTACTGCTTTTCAGCGATTTCCTGGGTTTTTTCATCGCCAACAGCCATAAGCTTGCACTTCATAAATGCCGCAGCTCCCTCGGGATTGGGTGCGCTCTTGCAGAGTGCATAAGCATCAACGCCTGAGGGGAGGTAGTATTCGTCAGCCTTGGGGTCTTTGGGCATGGGAACGAACATTATTTCGCCCTGCTCGCCGAATTTTGAAAGGTCAGCCTCATAAAGCGCCCATACACCACAAGGATAGAAAAGTGTTGTACCCTCTGCGATTCTTTGGGGCTGCTCTACCCAGTTGTACTCTGCCTTTGGAAGAGGAAGCTGCATCTTATTCATGTCAAGCATAAAGTTTTCAGCACGTTCCATTTCAGCGCTCATAAGGTTGCTGGTTATAACGCCGTCCTTCATGTCAATAACCGGCTTTCCTGTTGTAAGTAGGAGGTTTATCTCAAACCACCAGCCGTCAAAACCGTACTTTTTGTTTTCGGGATCGGTAAATTCCACGCACATATCCTTGAAAGTATCCCAGTTCCAGTTGCCCTCGGCAAGGAGCTCAGCAGGATCGGGCAGACCGTTTTCACTGATAGTTTTCTTGTTGTAGATACATACGCAGCCTGCATCTGTTGAAACCACGGCAACATAATGCTTGCCGCCCAGAGTATGCTCATCTGAAAGCTTTTTTGCACCGCTGCTCCAGAGGTCGCTGTCAAAATCGAGATAATCGTCAAAGGGTTCAAACATTCCCGCAATAGCCTTTCCCGGGAAGGTGTCAAGATCAGCGGCAGGGAAAAGGTCGGGAGACGTACCACCCAGTACCTGTGTGGAAAGGTCGCTGTAGCGGGTCTCATATGTAGTAGGTATATACTCTATCTTTCCGCCGTACTTTGTCTCAAAAAGCTCCAGCTCAACGGATTTGGGCTTGCCGTTTGCAGGGTTAAGATCCCAGAAGGACAGCCACTTTACAGTGCCGTTTTCAAGCTTTTCATCATCTCCCGTGTCCATTTCCGCAACCGCTGCCTTGTCCTCTTCATCAAGCTCCTTGGCAGGAGTAGTCTCGGTGGTGGCAGAGGTCTCGGCTGATGTTGATGATGTACCGCTGTCGGTGCTTCCACAGGCTGTCACTGTTCCCATCAGTGCCAGTGCAGAGATAAATGCTATCGCTTTATTGACATTTTTCATAATGAACAACTCCTTTTATGTTTGTGCCGTGATTTATTGTAATTTAATTTAAACATATTTCTTGCATAATAAATATCACATTTTTGCTTTTTTTATCAAAAGATTGTTGTAATTTTTATCGGTATGCTGTATAATAAAATGTGAGGTGGTAAGATGTCACAAACAGAAAAGGAACTTTCATATAAAGCTTTTCTTAACAGAGAATATGGGTTCAGACATTCGCCCTTTGAAAAGGAATTTGAATTTTACGAATGTGTAAAAAAAGGCGATGTCGATGGCGTTGAGCGGGTAATGACACCTCTCGGTGGAAGCGGAGCGGGAATTTTGTCAAACGACCCTCTGAGAAATCTCAGATATCATTTTATTGTCACAATAGCTCTGATAACCCGTTTCTGCGTTGAGGGCGGAATGGAAATGGAGACGGCTTATACTCTCAGCGATCTGTATATTCTGAAAGCAGACAAATGTATGACCGAAAAGGATATCCATGCTCTTCACAAGGAAGCCGTCCTTGAATTTACCCGACAGATGAACAGACTCGCCACGGCAGATGTGTATTCCAAGCCTGTCATAATGACAATGGACTATATTTATGATCATCTGCATTCAAAGATAAACGAGACGGAAATTGCGGAATATGTCTCCCTCAGCCCCTCATATATATCACGGCTTTTCAAAAAAGAAGTGGGAGTTTCACTTAGCACATATATTGCCGTGAAAAGAGTTGAAACGGCTCAGAATATGTTGAAATATTCCGATTATCCCCCTGCGGACATCGGGAATTATCTTGCATTTACATCTCACAGCCATTTTATAAGCGTTTTCAGAAAATACACGGGAATGACCCCCAACGAGTTCAGAAAGAAATATTACCGTGACAACTGGGGCGATATAAAGCAAAACAGTGCAAAAAAATGATATGATACGCAAAGTTGTGATATATTTTGAGCTGTAAGAAAAGTACAATATAACTATAAATCTTACGGAAAGGACTTTTTGAATATGAAAAAGAAAAATATACTTTGCATTATTGCCGCATTGATCTCCTGCACTGCAATATTCTGTTCCTGTGGAGCAACCTCCGAAAAATCCGAATCCTCAGAAACAGCAGCCGTTTCGGAGACATCTGCTGTCACAGAATCTGAGAGCATTTCAGATGTTGACCTGACAAAGGGTGCATCATCGCTTTTTGAGTGTGCCGACGGCTGGTGCAACGGAAGTATGTTCAACGTCACATGGCGCAAGGAAAACTGCACCTTTGAAAACGGAAAAATGCAGCTTATCATCGACAAGGACAAAAAGGACGGCAGTGTGCCTTATTCGGGTGCGGAATACCGTTCAAAGGATTTTTACGGCTATGGCAGATATGAAGTCAGAATGAAAGCAATAAAAAATGACGGTGTTGTTTCCTCTTTTTTCACCTATACAGGACCTTCAGACAATAATCCCTGGGACGAGATAGACATTGAAATTCTTGGCAAGGACACAACAAAGGTGCAGTTCAATTATTTCACCGACAGCAAGGGAAATCACGAGTATCTTTATGACCTTGGCTTTGACGCTTCCGAGGATTTTCACGATTATGCCTTTGAGTGGCATAAGGATAAGATAGTGTGGTTCGTTGACGGTAAGGAAGCCTATACCGCAACGGAAAATATACCCGTTACCCCGAGCAAAATAATGATGAATGCCTGGTGCGGAACTGGTGTGGACGGCTGGCTTAAAGCTTTTGATGACAGTCATATGCCTCTTACCGCAGAATACGAGTCAATTTCCTTCGTTCCTTTTGATGAATGAGATATGCTGAATAATTTGAACCCGCCGTTTTCCTATACATTGGGAACGGCGGTTTTGTTATGTAAAAAAACGAATAATAATTTGCATATACTATTTTGGATGTTGTGCATATTTTTTTATCAATATTACAAAACAATTTATTGCATATTCCAAAATACAACAAAATCCTGACAATGAAATCAAAATACTGATATTATTTTTCGTAAAATAAAGGTATATTAAAAATACAAACCCAAAGGCAGTGTGATTGAAAAAATAAAACAGAGGGGGTGTAAAGTTGATGATATACCGCATCAATATTCTTGACAGCATTATCCTCAAGCTTTAAATCATAAGCAGACATACGATTATTTGGCGTAGTTTTATTTAATAAGAAAGGTTGTATTAAAATGAAAAAGTTTTTCATCAGACTCATTGCAGCGGCATCGGCTGCAGCAATATGTATCACATCTGTAAGTGCATACTCGGCTCAGTTTGACGGCGAATATTTCGGTGAAGGCTTTGATGCTTATGATACAGATAAAATGCAGATCGCAGACGGCTGGTCAAACGGCGGAATGTTTGACTGTACCTGGAGCTCTGCAAATGTCGGCTTTTCGGACGGCAAGCTGAACCTCTCAATTTACGGAAACGGTTGGAGCGGATATACAGGCGGTGAATGCCGAACCAATCAGACCTTCGGTTACGGAATGTATGATGTAAGTATGAAGCCTGCCAAAAACGATGGTATTGTAAGTTCATTTTTTACATATACAGGACCCACCGATGGCACGGTATGGGACGAGATAGATATTGAATTTCTCGGCAAGGATACCACAAAGGTACAGTTCAATTACTATACAAACGGCGTTGGAAATCACGAATATCTTTATGATCTGGGCTTTGATGCCTCGGAGGGTTTCCACCATTACGGTTTTTACTGGGGCGAGAGCAGTATTACCTGGTATGTTGATGAAAAGCCTGTATATACTGCCACGAAAGATATTCCCTCAACTCCCGGAAAAATCATGATGAATATATGGAACGGTACAGGCGTTGATAGCTGGCTGAACAGATACAACGGGGTCGCACCCCTTACTGCTCAGTATGACTGGATATCCTATACAAAGCCCTCCGCCGGCCCCGCTGAACCTTCTGTTCCCTCGGAGCCGTCTGCGCCTTCCTCCGATGGACAGTTTGACAGCAATCAACTTTATATGCTTCGTTCCAAGAACAGCGGCAAGGCACTGGACCTTTACTGGGGCTCACCCGATAACGGTGCAAATGTGCTTCAGTACACCTATAACGGATATAACAATCAGAAATGGTACCTTAAAAAGCTTGATAACGGATATTATGTGATCGAAAATTATGCCAGCGGAAAGGTGCTGGATGTTGAAGGAGTTTCCTGCAACAACGGAGCAAACGTTCAGCAGTGGCAGTACGGCGGCGGAGCAAATCAGGAATGGAGCATTATCCGTGTAGATGACTGCTGGAAGATCATTAACAGAAACAGCGGAAAGGCTCTTGATGTTTCCGGTATCTCCTCAGAAGATAACGCCAATATAATCCAGTGGGATTACAACGGACAGGCAAATCAGCTTTGGGAGATCATTCCCGTTTAACATTGTTCTATGCGATATCCCCCTGCAAGATCTGCGGGGGGATCCGTTATTTCACACCACCGTTTTCCGTCATTTATACGTTAAAGTTGATTGACACAATTTGAGGGATATGGTATAATAAAATAATATACCGATTTTAAAAATTCTTTTGCTTTTTAGAACCTGTCTTCATAAGAAATGTGTGCGGATTTTCGAGCATAATTTTGTTGCAGAGTAGGCAAAAATCCGCAGGCGGGCTTTCGCCCGGCAAGGATTTTTAACGCAGTCTGCGGCAAAATTTGCCGAAAAGACGTGCGCATATGCTTGTGAAGACGGGTTCTTATATCAGACCTGAATTATGAGGCGATTAACATGATAGGAAAATATAAGATAGCTGCCCTTTGTATCTGTCGTATCCAGGACAGAGAATGTTTTGAACTGATTCACGAACTGGACGGGCAGCTGGGTAATATCGGCTGCCGTTTATTTGTATATAACTGCATTTCAAGACCTGACAAAAACAGCAGCAGTGCAGAAACAGCTGTTTTTGATCTGATTGACCCCTCCTTCTGCGATGTGGTTATTATTCAGTCTGATCGTTTCGGGAATTATGACTTCTGCAAAACTTTAGCGCAGAAATACAGAGAAATGGGGCTTCCGGTAATATCTCTGGGAGAAAATATCTCTGACTGTATCAATTTTGAGTATCGTCGAGGTGACGGTTTTGCTGATATCGTTTCCCATATGGTAAAGTACCACGGGTACACAAATATTCACATGATAGCGGGAGTCAAAGGTGAATATTATTCTGATGAACGTATCAAGGCTTTCAGGAATGTGCTTTCCGAAAATAATATCCCGTTTGACGACAGTATGGTAAGCTACGGCGATTACTGGTCGGTGCCTGCCATTGACGCTGTCAAAAAACTGATAAAAGAAAACAGGCTCCCGAGAGCTATTGTATGCGCCAACGATCAAATGGCAGTTGCGGTTACAAACTATCTTCAGGATCAAGGCATTTCTGTGCCGGACGATGTTGCGATTACGGGATATGACGGAATTGAAACAATATACAGCGCAGACCCCACTGTTTCGTCCTCAGGCATCTATCCTCTGACCAATGCTAAAGAAATATGCCATGCAGTAAATACAATTTTTTCAGAAGGATATGCGGCAAAAAATATTCCTCTGTTTCCTGAACTGATAATCAACGAATCCTGCGGCTGCAAAAGTGAAAAACACAGAATGAAGTTCAATTCTTCAGCTTCGTATAACGAGCTTATGAATAAGTTTTACCGCTTTCAGGATGAAAATATCATTCTCTCGAACGTCAGCGAACGCATACAGCAATGTAAAAGCTTTGCGGATATCGCCGATGAAATGCGTAAAGACGATCTTATGTATGCAATGACCTGTGTTATCAAAAGTGAATGTATAGATGAATCGGTAAATCCTGAGGAAAAGATCCAAATGCGCTTTAGAAACAAAATGTTCGTTCTCTATGACAGCGACGATATTGACCTGAAGAAGAGTGTTGGAGAAAAATTCATTCCTTATAATATGGACGGCAGAGATATTATCCCGAATATGAACGGCTTTATCGGACGCTGCTTAATTTTTACCGCACTCAGCTATCTGGGTGTACCGATGGGATACACCTGTTATCATTTTTCAAGCTATATACCCAGCAATTACTACAAGATCCCGCAGACAGTCAATATGCTGAACAATGCTCTTGGGGGACTGAGAAACCTTCGTCACCAGCATTATCTTCTTAACAAGGTCGATGAGATATCAAGGATCGACGCTCTGACAGGGCTTTTCAACCGACACGGCTTCCTTATCGAGTATGAAAACATACTTCGTGGTCTGGGCAGCAATTCACTGGCGGTGATTATGTGTGATCTTGACGGTTTGAAAGCCATAAACGACAAGTACGGTCACGATAACGGCGATTTTGCCATAAAAAATACTGCACAGGCTTTAAAAAGAGTTTGTCCGCCAAATGCTGCCTGCACACGCTTCGGCGGCGATGAGATAATGGCTGTATTTCCCTGCTGCGGTACTGAAAATAACATAAGAGGTATGCTATATAAAGAGCTTGACTGCGTAAACGAACGCTCGGGAAAGCCTTATAAAATAGCTGCAAGCGTTGGAATCTACATAACCCAAAACGGTGAAAAGCCGAGCTTTGATGAGCTTATCCGATATTCCGACAAGCTTATGTATGAAGAAAAAAAGCGTAGAAAAACACTTAGGACAAATTAAATCAGTATCCCGATACGGAAATTTTCGTATCGGGATTTTTGTGCGAAAATTTGATACTAATCGCAAATTTTTGATAGTAATATTGATAAATCAAATGTATAATTTAATCATAAAGCAACAGTAAATTTCCAAACAGCAGGTATGACTTTTATGGGTCATGGGATAACTCCGAAAACTATTACAATTGATAACAATGCTGTTCTTTAAACTGCTACTGCAATAACAATGACAGTTTCAAAGAAACAGTAATCTTACTTTTTCTTCCTTTTAGAATAATTGCCCAAATGCCGGTTCGGATTCGAGCCGGCATTTGGGCTTTTTAAGCTTTTGAGGTGTAATTCAGCATGAGCTTTTTTAATGATTTATAAATCTATACTACTCCAATAGGGTGAGAACTTGTCTTCACAAGCTAAAATCGACGCAACAGGGTTTGCAAATTGGAAATAATACAAATATTTTCTTGGTAAAAAGACCTAATTTCATAGTCCTTTGACAAACGCCTAGACCAAGTCATCCAGCCAAATGTTCGTTTAACTACCCAACGAACAGGCTGAATTTCAAATTCATTTTTTA
>ULUH01047875.1_pt1 | contig 11616 bp, 10 predicted proteins | sample 1958241 | NCBI WGS metagenome assembly ULUH01 (sample SAMEA4835753, study PRJEB28245) | human gut metagenome | biome: gut microbiome; material: fecal sample | place: Denmark | collected 2008 | reverse complement strand
AATTTTAAAGTTTTTTTATTGTAGCTGTTGTTAGAAATATTATACAAGCAGGTTGAAACAAATAAAAACAGTTGATTTAGAAGATTATTTTCTGAAAATTCATCGTACTCACAATAAAATTTTGCTTGGTTTGTGCAGTTATAACGGATGTTTTCGCTAAATTTTATTTTACCTTTTAAGTAATTCAAATTTTCTTCTTCTCTAACATATCTTTTAGGCGTTAAGCGCTTTAAAGCCTCAAATAAAGAGGTCGCAAATTCTCTAATCAAAATTTCTATGAATGGATTTTTTTCAGTTGCTAATTTCGCGTTATCATTTGTCTTGATATCAAGATTTTTTGTGTAAGAAAGCATATAAATTAGATTTTTTAGAATTATGCTTCGTTCAACTTCTGAAATTTTACCATCATTATTTGCATCTGCAGAAATAAGTTTTGGCAGAATTTCTAAATGTAAGTTTTTATATTTGATAACGCCTACCCAAGATTTGGTTTTTATGCCGTGTCTTGTAACTTTTAGAGTTGAATCTAATTTCTGGCATTTCAAATAAGCTTGAAGTTTGTCTAGATTACAACTGTCAAGCTCATTTTCATTTAGTTCAGAATATTCTTTAATCTGCTTTGCTTGTAACATTGGATTTTGACTCTATTAGTTGTGCATTTTTTAGCATTGTTCTAAAATCAGTTTCATTAACATCTTCTTTTTTTACAAAGTTATAATAAGCTTCTTCATCACTGCAATCTGCTTCGTATGGCAAATTAGGTTTTTTAATTTTCACAATAAAAGATTTTGCACTTATTTCATTAGCTTTACCTAAAATCGCTTGCAATTTATCCCAATCAGCATAGAAATATTCATTTAATAAAGGCATAATTTCATCAAACCAAACATTTTTTAGCGTTGTCATATCATAATTTTTCCAGTTCATAAAATAGCTATGTCCAATTTGATGGTCTCTATCTAAAATGTAAGAAATTCTTTCATTAATAATTTTTAGTAAGTTTTGTAAATTAATATCACTTACCATTAGTGGCTGCTTATTTTTATCTACAAGTTTTTCAGGTCTTGGCATCATCTCAACGAATTTGAAACGACGACGAAGAGCAATATCTATACTTGCAATAGAACGGTCAGAAGTGTTCATTGTTCCTAAAATATATAAATTGCTTGGAACGCCAAATTTTGATTTTGTGTATGGCAATGTTACTACAAGCTCTTCATTTTGAATTTTTGTATTTTCAAAAATTCTTTCGCCATTTGGAATAACCCTTTTATCAGATTCTATTAAGGTAATAAGTTCTCCAAAAATTTTAGAAATATTACCTCTGTTGATTTCATCAATTATTAACAAATAATTATTCTCAGGATCAGAATTTGCTTGTTGACAAATTTCTTTAAAGATTCCACGGTTATACTCGTAAGATATTGTTGCATTATCTTCATCATTATTAATGCTTGGTTTTATTCCTTCTACAAATTCTTCATAAGAATATGATTGGTGGAAAGTGATAAATTTATAAAAATCTTCAATTTTTCGTGAAGAATTTTTAGCATTTAGAAATTCTAACTGTTCTGATAAATTTTCTTCAACAAATTTTATACCAGTTTCGGTTAAATACCATTCTGAATTTTCTGTTTTATCAAAAAGATAAGGTGGATGTTTTGTTGAATTGTTTACATTTTCAGAGCTTTCAGAAGTATGTGATTGCATTTGAAACCATAAAGTTGCTTTGATTTTTTTACTTTCTTTTGTTGCAGCAAAGGCTTTAATTATTTTTTGATGTTGTAGATTTGGAACTTTATATTTATTATTTTTACCATTTCTATACATAGATAAAGCAATTGCAGAATACCAAGTCAAATCTTTTACTGCATTGTTAATTTTCTGTTCTTCATTATCGGTTTTTAACCCTGGATTCTGTCCAACTATATCAGTAATATATTGTCTTACACTATATGTCTTACCGGTTCCCGGAGGTCCATAAAGAATTTGATTTTTAGGTTGCTCAAATTTTAAACTTTTGTTATCAATATTGTATTCTTGAATTTGTTCGTTATACTTATATATGTTTTTATAGCAAGGAATAAGTTGTTTAAATGCAGCTTTTAATTCATTGATGATTCGTTTTGATTCAGTGCTTGAATATGGGCCTTGAATATGTTTAACTATTTTGATTTTTTTAGAAGTAAGTTCATGAAGAGAATTGATTGCTGCCATAGCAGTATCAAATATTGTTCCATTATTATCTTCCCAATACCACGAATTATCAAATAATGTCGATTTCTCCAAAGCTTTAGAAAATGCTTCATAGTCACTTTTTTGGGCATTTTTTTCATCAATTTCTGTTTCAATTAATAGTTTAGCAGCATTTTTGTTTGTATCTTTTACTATAAAAATTGAAATACTGGATGGATTATTTTTATATTCTTTATGCTTGAATTGCATCCATAAATATTGATAAATGTAACCACTATTTTGCCAGTCTGTACATTTTGCCAACAAAAACTCGGGGAAATCTTGAATAATTTTTTCCCCTAATTTTTTAAATTCAGATTTAACCTTTTGACCCTTAGTTTTATTTTCAAGATTTTCAGATTTATGTTTCTGCCCCAGATAATTAATAGCCCAATCTTCAAGTAATTCAAAATTTATAGTATCATCTATCATACTTCACCCCTTTTCTACAAGCATAGCACAAAAATTTGCAGGATTTATTCTATACCTAAAATTTCACGCTCGATTTGGCGGATAAAGTCCGGGGAAAGTTCGGTTTTTATTTTGGGTGTTTCGTTTTGAGTATTGTTTTCTTTCAGTTCAGGGAGAAAGTTTAAAATATTCACAAGGGAATAGTATTCTGCTTGGCTTATATGGCTATTAGTTTTATTATAATTTGTGATTTTATCCATAAGTTTCTGGGCAAACTTTTGCAAATCTTCTTTGAACAGGGATTTATTATACATTGCTTCTTTTCGCTTTTTATCCCAATCATATTGCTTTTTCCAGTAAAACAAAGTTCTATTTGCAATCCCAAGTTCTAAAGAGATTTCACTAACGGTCGAGCCTTTTAAATACATTTGCTCTGCTTGTTTAAATAATTTCATTTTGCTCATTAAAATCCCTCAAAAATTAAGTTTTCTATTCCAAAATGGTTTTTGTCTTGTACTTTTTTAACCTGATAAACACAACTTCTATCAATCACTCCAAGGTGTTGGAAATATTTTATCAACTGGTTTAGAAGTGCCATTGTATTTTTAATTCTGCGGGGCTTAAGGCGTCTTAATTCGCAGATTTTAAAAAGTTCTTTTATAGACACAATATCTATTTCGTGCAGATAATAGCAGTTTATAAATGGTATAATATTGAAATTAAAAATAGCGTTATAGTTCCTGTAGGTCTCGAATTTGCAGTATTTTTCAACATAATTTTTCATAAAATATTCTTTTGCATCTTCTATACTAATTTTTAGGTGTTTATTCTTTAGCGGGCTGAATATTTCATAATTTTCACCCGTTTTCGTTTCCTCATTGTATTTATAAATCCCGTTTTCAAAAACTATTTTATTGCTGTTCAAAAGCTGTTCAAGTTTTGTTTTACAATCGCATTCTGCTATCAATTCAATATCATCAAGGGTAAATTCTTTTAATCTTTTTGCTAATTTTTCTATATTCATATTGTCCTTTCATCTTGGATTATTCGGGGTGTCGGCAGAGTAACGTCTGACCGACACCTTACGGGCTGGGTTCGCTTTCGCTCACACGGCGCCCTACCGAAAATCCGCTTCATATAATTTGCTCCATAACTTCTTTTGTAATTTCTTCTAAATTATTTTCTTTTGCAAAACTTTCAAGTTTGCTTATAAGCTGTACAATTTGTCTGAACCTATTGTATTTTTTGTGGATATATTCTATCGAATCAGGGGTAAACGGGATTTCAGAGAGTTGGCTAAAAATTTGGCTTAAATCTTCTATTTCAAAGGTTTCAAACTTTACAATTTCACTAAATCTGTCATACAAGTGTTTATATCTTTCAAGTTTTCTAAGAGCCAAGCCCATTCCGACAAAGATTATCGGACAATCGGTTTTATCGTGGATATCTCTAAGGGTTTCTACACTTTTGTAATTATTCATTAAGTAGTCGATTTCATCTACAAAAATAATTTTGGGCTTTTGGATAAGTTTATTAATTACGACATTGAAGTTGTCTGAGGTCAAATACCGAGGAAGTTCGTCCATTTCCCTAACAATTTCTTCAACAAGCCACCTGCTTGTCATAAGGTTTGAGGCTCGAATATAAATCCCGTCATACTTGCAGGCTAGCCAAAGTGCCGTTTGAGATTTTCCAAGTCCCGGCTCGCCATATATAAGTCCCATTTTAGGAATGTTTTTGGGTTTGCTTTTCAGGGCTTCAACTAAGCCTATAAAATTCCTTACATTTCGAGTTTTTATAAAGATTTTTTTCATTTTATCCTTTCTTGGTTGCTCGCAATAAACGGGTATGGCTTTGCATTAGACCCACTGCTTGCAATCCGCTATTCATATAACAGTTTGTACTCCTTTGTTTGTTTAAATTCTGCAATCCAAGTATCGCTTGGGTTATGTTTTATTAAATATTCGTACTTTTCTGAATTGTTTTTGAAAATCGGGAGTGATTTTTCTCCGTTGTTTATTTTTTGAACCCCATTTGAACGAGGTTTGAACTCTTTTTGAAAATTGTTAGAATTCTCCATTTCTTCTTGGTTCGACCTTGCTTCAATCAGTTTTATTTCATCATTAGTCAATAATTTTTTAACCGAGTTTATCGTTTTTCGTTTCAGTTTTTGTTGTTTTTGGATTTTTTGTTTGTAATCCTCTAAATCCTCAACCGTTCCTAAAATCTTTGCCATCGGATGGGTTTCGGTTACTCGCTCAGCTGTGCATAAATATTCACCTTTCGAGGTAAAAACTTTCACATTAGTTAGATCAAACAGGTTGTATTTTACCAGAACTTTTCCTATCTGTCCGTATAGTCTTTCGTCAAAATAGTCGCAGTTCAAGAACCTTACACCATTTCGCTGAATTGTTTTGACTTCAGTCGCCAGCATCAAGTCATCAAGCAAGCTTTTATCAATATTCTGTTTTTTACGATTTTCCAAAACCTCTGCGATTGTCATATTCGGGGCATTTGTGCAGGGCTGAGAGTTCTTGAACTTAAGCCACATATCAATCATTTTGATTGTTTCTTCTATGGTAGGAACATAATCTTGGTGTAAGTTTTTATGAAAATTTTCGTTTCTTTTCAAGTGTGCAGGTTTATTGATAATTGATGAACCGATATAACTTGGCATTAGCTTTTCAAAGCCTTCTTGAAATTCTTTGAAGAACCTCTCAATAACTTTTGACCTTGCGTTATATGGTCTTGCAAATACCGTTTCAATCCCGAGTTTTGCATAGAGTCCATAAAAGCCTAATTCTCCGAATCCTTTATCATCTGTAAAGTATTTTGCTCTAAATGCTCTGCCGTTATCTTGATAGACAATTTTCGGTATCATATCGAGATTTATTATTGCGTTTCTTAGTGCACTTGCAATACATTGGGTGTTTTCTTCAAGCATAATTTCATATCCAACCAGTGCTGTTGATTTCCAGTCCAAAAATCCAACCAAAGTTGCCCGACAAGGCTTGCCCGTAAACGGATTAATCACTTGAAACGCCAGTTTGTGGCCGTCTGCAACTAAAATATCCCCGACATCAAGCAGGCTTGCATCTCTTTTAATATAAGGCTCGACTTTGTCTGAAAGTGCTTTTTCACCGTCTCTAGCAAGCACCCATTTGTCGTAATTGTTGTCCTTAAACCATTTTGCATAGCGTCTAAATGTAATATCTGCAGGGATAAAACTTTGACCTTGTTCTTTGAGCTTGTATTTTGTAAGTGCTATTGCTTTGCCAATACAAATTCTATTCGGGTGCAGGAGCAAGCCCATAAATATTTTGATTTCTTCATCCGTTAGACAGGTTCTGTATTCATTTATAGAAACGTATTTGTAATTAGGGATTAACCTTGTGTAATCCTCTGTCCCGTCTAAACTGGCTTTCCAGCGGTGCAGGCTTCCTCGTGAGATTTTACCTAAAACACTGAAAAGGTAGGAATTTGAACTGTTATGCAGCTTGACAAAATCATAGTCTGCTTGAAGTTTGTTGACAGCTTTACGGCGAAACTCTTGCCATTTGCGGATTAAATCAAGTTTTGCAAGAGCGTTTTGTTTTGCCTTCTCAGGGGTGTATTTGATTGTCTCAACGTAGTTTTCCATCGTCTCAAAATCCTTGTAATGCTTTGTGCAACACATTCATCACTCGTTTTGAGACAGAAGTCAAGTGTTTATTATTCAAACATCCGTTTATAATTTAATAAAGCATACCGATCTGTCATTCCTGCAATATAATTTGCTATTACTCTACTTGGACTTATGTCATAACCGCTATCAGCTCGTTTAAATGATAATTCTCCATTTTTAGCCATTTGATAAGTATTTCTAGTTCTATATGGAAGTTGATTTGGATTCTCTGCAAAACTGTTAAATAGTCGATTAGCAATCATTTGGGCTTTTGTATCCATCTGATATGCAATTGGGGATTGATATATATATTTCTTAACAAATTCTTTTTTAAATTTTTTAAAATAGTCACTAAACTCATCAAAAGTAGCAATTTCGGATTTTGCCTTTTTAACATCCTCAAGACTTGCAATATTTTGTTCTACAATTTGTTTCTCTGTACCATTAATCAAATCTTTAATCATCGCTTTTAATATTGTATTTGCATTATACTGTTCCCATAAATCAGTAATTGGGTGAAAATCCTCACAATTTATTTTGCAAGATAATTCAGTGTAAAAATTTAAATCTTTAATAAAGTCTTCGAATTGTTTTTTATCATTTAATTTCATATCCTGAAGAATAGTTTTATTTTTAATGGCATCTTCCAAATCATGATATAGATAAGCAATGGTATCAATTTTATTAACTAATTCTGCTTCTAAAGAATGATAACTACGATCTATGCTTATTTTATCTTCATTATAGGCATAAACTGTTGACTCTGGTTTTATTTCTGTGTGATGTAAAATTCCGTATCTTGTATAATTAGTTAAGTTGATTCCACAAGGAGCTTCATTGTTTTTAAATTTTTTATTTTCAAGTACGTCTGCAACTAATACACTTTGATAGTTATGTTCAAATCCTTCTTCAGTATTCAAATTTATATTAAGCACACGTTCAACTGCATGTCCAAAAGGGGTATGTCCTAAATCATGTCCAAGAGCAATTGCTTCTGCTAAATAAGTATTTAATCCCAAAGAAGAGGCTACTGAGCGTGAAATCTGTGCAACTTCTAGAGTATGAGAAAGCCTATTAGTATAATGGTCCCCCTCATGAGTAACATAAACTTGAGTTTTCTCCATTAATCTTTTAAACGCAAGTGAGTATATGATTCTATCTTTGTCTCTTTCAAATTCGGTTCTACGCTTACATGGAGCGTAGTTTCCCATATATAAACGTGAAACACCCTTAGAACGTACAGCATATGGAGCTAAAGTTTCATTTTCAATACATTCTAAATGTTCTCGTGTTCTATTAAATAATTTATATGACTCTGGCATTTGTAACTCCTTAATAAAAAATATTACAAAATATCTTAACATATACTTTGTTAAAATTATTATATTATTAAGGAAAATTTAATTATTATTCCGATCTCTTAGATAATTTGGGATATCTCAATTTGTAAGTAAAAATAAATTGCACTTTCTTGCACTTTTTTGCACTGGGCTAAGATAGGCTTTGTGAGCAGGATAGACCCTGAAATAAATTCAGGGTGACAGAAAATTAGTGCAAAAGAGTGCAAAAAATGAGTACTTGAGTGCAAGGAAAGCCCCATACATCTCAATACTAAAAAACAGCCTCAATCGTGCTGTCTGTTTGATTTTTTATTAAATTTTCCTCGTCTCAATGTCCCAGAAACCTATTAACTGGCAACACAAAATAACCAATTACACAAATATTACACAAGACCATAAAAATTACTCAATTTTGGGCAATAAAAAAGAGGACTTAAATCCTGTCCTCTTCTTTATATGGGCCGCAGTGGACTCGAACCACCGACCTCACCCTTATCAGGGGTGCGCTCTAACCACCTGAGCTAGCAGCCCACCTTTCATTAATTGGTGTTTATCAGCAAGATTAAATGTAGCATGAACATTTTTTAAAATCAAGCCCTTTTTCTAATTTTTTATTTTCTTTACAAAAATGACGGGCTTTTAGACCCGCCATTTTATACTTTTTGCCAAGCTTAGATTATTTTACAGACAATTTTTTCTTTGCATCTTTTTCTGCAAATCTCTTTGGTGCATGTACTTTCAATACACCATGTTCTAATTTAGCTTCTGTCTTATCAACATCAATTTCGTCTGGGAAGTAAACTGTTCTTGAAAATTCTCCATATCTAAATTCAGATTTCTTATATGATTTTTCGTCTTCTTCCTTTTCTTCTTCTTTTTTAGCATTGATTACAATATAGTTTTTATCAATGTCGATATCTAAGTCTTCTTTTTTTACACCCGGAAGTTCTGCTTTTACTTCATAATCCTTGCCCTTATCAGAAATTTCTACAGGCATTGAAAATTTGTCCATATCTTCCCAATAAGCTGCTTCTGGAAAGTAACTATCAAAATGTCGATTTAACAAAGAACTAATTTCATCATTTACTGTTCTAATAAAGTTTTCCGGAGCTTTTCTAACTAAAAATTTCATATCTGACACTTCCTTTCAATTAACTTCTTATCAACAACACTTATATTATTGTCCCATTTTGCAAAAAAGTTCGTTTTTTTAACCAAATATTAACAATCGGCAAGTTTAACCTTTATGCCAAACTTTGAACTCATTTATGTCGGATAAAAGCTTGTCGTAACAACCATTAAAACAAACACACCTGTCATCTGCAATTAGCCACGCCGGTTCTTTTGTATTAGTAATTCCACTTATGAAAGTTTGAATATTGTTTTCTATAACCCATTTTTTCGCAATTTCAATATTTCGAACTGTAAAAAGCTTTATTTCATAAGATTTTGAAAGCTCTTGTAAAAAATCAATTGCTCCCTCTTTTATCGGTGGAATAAACTTTGCATCAAAGTTTCCGGAATATGTATTTAGTACTCCATCTAAATCCAAAAGAATTTTCTTTTTTTTATTTTGCATAAAATGCCTCAATTTTTATCTCGTTCGTGAAAGCGATTATTTCACTATACATATAAAATTGTTAAATGCAACTTGATAAAAATAAAAAACAAATATTAAAACTTTTAGGAAAGCACGCTAGAGAACTTCGTGGTGAGAGAAGTCAGTTTATTTTGGCGAGCGAAAATGATATTTCTGTTTCTATAATCAGCACAATTGAACGAGCAATGAAGGATCCGCAACTTACAACTGTTTTTAAACTCGCAGAGGCTTTGAACATAAAACCGTCTGAATTTATAAAACTGATTGAAAATGATTTGCCAAAAAATTTTTCTATGATTGATAAATAAAAACTATTTCGCAAAAAAAATTTTGTGCATGTTTTGGTAATATTACTTAAAAAATTGTTGAGGTTATTCCTCATAAATTATATAATATTTTTGCATTGAAAATTTGAAAGGAATAAATAATGGTTGCAGAAATGACATTCCAACAGTTAGAACGAACAATTAACCCAACACATGACATTAAATTGTTTTCAGGGCGTTCTAATACAAAACTTGCGCAAGAAATTGCCGACTATCTTGGTACATCTATTGGTCCTATGGTTGTAAAAAACTTTGCTGATGGAGAAATTTACGTTCAAGTAAAGGAAAGTGTCAGAGGGGATGATGTTTTTATTATTCAGCCGTTATGTAATCCTGTTAATGAAAATTTGATGGAATTGTTAATTATTATTGATGCGTTTAAACGTGCAAGTGCAAAAACAATTACTGCCGTAATTCCTTACTATGGCTATGCAAGACAAGATAGAAAAACATCCGGAAGAGAAGCAATTACTGCAAAACTTGTTGCAGATTTGTTAACAACCGCCGGTGCAGACAGAATACTTGCAATGGATTTGCACACAGGTCAAATTCAAGGTTTCTTCAATATTCTTGTTGATCATATTTTTGCAACATCAATCCTTACAAATTATATTAAAAGTTTAAAAATGAACCCTGACGACATGGTCGCTGTTAGCCCTGATACAGGTGGAGTTCAAAGAACAAGACATTTTGCAAAATCAATTGGTTGTCCACTTGCCATTATTGATAAACGTCGTGACAAACACAATGAAGCTATTGCATCTCACGTAATCGGTGATGTTAAAGACAAAATTTGTGTAATGTTTGATGATATTATTGATACTGCAGGAACAATTTGCGAAGCATCAAAACTTTTGAAACGTGAAGGAGCAAAAGAAGTATATGTATGCGCAGTTCACCCTGTATTCTCAGGCCCTGCAATTGAAAGATTGACAAATGCTCCAATCAAAGAATGTATAGTAACTAATACTATTCCATTAGATATGGACAAAATGCCTGCAAAAATCAAACAATTGTCAGTAGCTCCATTATTAGGAACTGCAATTGCAAGAATACATGATGATGAATCTGTTAGCTCATTGTTTGGTTTTGAAAAAGAAATGCAAGTACAATAGGCTGAAATTTAAGTGAAAAGTGAGAAGTGAAACGTGAAAAGACTTTATCGTTAAAGTTGTTTTGGTTCATGTTTCCAACACATGTCATTGCGCATTTGTTGCGCAATCAATTGACTTATTTACTGTCATTACGAGGAGCGAAGCAACGTAGTAATCCCATCCATATTGAAAATAATGAGATTACTACGCAAACTAAAGTTTGCTCGTAAAGACAATTTAAGGCTATGTATGTAGCACCTAAAATCTTAGAGGATAATCTTTTGGAATTTTCCAGCCATTCATTTGGATTAGAGCAGTACAATAAGCTCTTTCGTTACTTACTTCTTTTTTACACCCAATACTATTATTTGTTAATAACATTTCTTTTGTGCCGTCCCAACCGCACATATATGGCTCAATACCCTTTTCAACGGTATGACAACTTTTGCTATTAGGAGCAAACAAAAAAGTAAAATATTTTGTTCCGCTGACATTTCTGTTTCTGTCAGAGCTTTCGTCTTCTTGTTCTAATAATTCATAATCCCTAGCCTTTGGATAAAAAATAATGCTACTTGATGAAATAAGTGCTAAACTTCCATCAGGGAAATAAACAGAAACCTTACCTTCTAAATTTTTGTCGACTTCGTATTTTGTATATTTAAGATATGGTTTTAGATATTTTTCAAACCACGCTAATGCTTTTGAAGTTGTCGGATTTCCATCTTCATCTTCATTAAAGCCACCTTCTAATTCATCCCACTGCCTAACATCACCGTAATCTACTTCAGCCATTTTTATAGCTTGGTTCATGGTTGAATAGAATTTTTCAAGACTTGTTTCAACCACTTGTTTTCTGTGGTTTGCCATAAGTGTTGGAATAGTCAAAGCCGCAACAACTCCAATAATACCGAGAGTGATTAAAACCTCCGCCAATGTAAAGGCTATT
>ULUH01047614.1_pt1 | contig 11619 bp, 10 predicted proteins | sample 1958241 | NCBI WGS metagenome assembly ULUH01 (sample SAMEA4835753, study PRJEB28245) | human gut metagenome | biome: gut microbiome; material: fecal sample | place: Denmark | collected 2008 | reverse complement strand
CAGCCGCTGCCTGCCAGCTGTTTGGCGGCACCGAATCGCAAATTGAATATGCAGCCGAGATGGGACTCGAACACCACCTCGGACTGACGTGCGACCCCGTGTGCGGCCTTGTGCAGATTCCTTGTATCGAGCGCAACGCCTTCGCCGCCGCCCGTGCATTCGACGCCAACTCTTATGCAAACTTCACCGACGGACGCCACCGCGTGAGTTTCGACCAAGTGGTCGAGGTGATGAAGCGCACAGGACACGACCTGCCAAGCCTCTACAAAGAAACGTCGCAAGGCGGACTTGCAGCAAATTTTGAAGACTGACAACAGTGCGCAACAATACAAACCAACCATCCGTAAAATTTAACATTTTAACAATTCATAGTTAAACCATCGGACTTTTTCGTGGTCATAGATACTAACAACCCAAATTATAGAATTATGAAACGGATGAATTATTTGGCAATGGTACTGGCTCTGGCATTATCGATGCCGGCTACCGATATGGTAGCACAGCACACCGGCTACCGCGGAGGAACAACCACCGGAAACCCCGGCGGAGGACGCCGTCCCGACAGCAATCCGCAAAGACAACCCGGAAACAACCGTCATGACCGTCCGGACAACAAGCATCACGACCGTCCGGACAACAACCGTTATGACCGTCCAGGCAACGACCGTTATGACCGTCCAGGCAACGACCGTTACGACCGCCCGAACAGCAGCCACCACGGACATCCGGGGAATCCTGGAAATCCCTGGCATCCAGGACGCCCTGGCAATCCAGGCTCGACAAACCATCACCACGGATTTCATCCAACGCCACCGCCGCCACGTCCATACCGGCCTATAGTACGGCCAGCCCCGCGTCCAGTGCCGCCGCCTGCGTTCAGACCATGTCCTACCGCACCTATGTTGACCGCCGTGTTCGGACTTCCGTTCGGCATCAGTATCAACATCAGCATCGACAATCTGCGCAGAGACGGATACTACATCGACGGCTACAACAACAACGAGGTTTATCTGAGAAATGTCTATGAGATGAACTATTCGTGGGACGACGGTGTTGTTATCTACGATTCAAGCGGACGAATGCAGTCTGCCAGACTTTATCAGTCGACCTATGGCTACGACTCTTCGCGCTTCGACAATCTATATTCGCAAATATGCAGCCAATACGGATTGCCGGCAACGCAAAAATACCGCAACGGAGAGAAAACAGTCACTTGGTATGACCGCAACGGCAGCCACTACGTGTCGCTTGCCTACAACCACATGACATCGGACGGAGGATATCCTCGCTACTATACGATTCTGTGCTACGGAATTTAGGTTATTACTATATTTGAAATATGAAGAAGAAAAAGACTCTGAAAAAGTCAGAACAAACTAAACGTAAAAAATTTATCGCACTCATTGTCGCGCTTGTCATCACCATGGCAGGCGCGGCATTGCTGATTTCTCTGCTGACGGCAAGCGCCGAGCGGGATGGAATGCTGTTTGTGCGTCCAGAAATGACAAAAGAGCAACTGACTGACACCATCGCCGCACGATTCGGGAAAAGCATTGCCGACAAAGTGGAATTGCTGACTGCCGTGCGCGACATCGACCCGTCGACACGCATCGGTGCGTACAAGGTGGAAAAAGGAATGAGCGCACTGTCATTGTGGAAGGCACTGTCGTCGGGGGCGCAGACTCCAATTAAATTCACATTCAACAATGTGCGCACGGTGGATGAATTTGCTGAAAATGCGTCGAAACAACTGGCTCTCAAAAAAGACGACCTGCTGAAACTGATGACCGACAGCACTTATTGCCAGTCGCTCGGATTCAACCAGCAAACAATCCCAGCAATGTGCATCCCCGACACCTATGAAGTCTACTGGTCGATAACAGCCGACAATCTGCTAAACAAACTGAACTCGGCATACAAGGCTTTCTGGACAACCGACCGCGAAAAGAAGGCTCAGAAATTGGGTCTGACCAAGGTGGAGGTGTCAACATTGGCATCAATCGTCGACTCCGAAACCGCCTATAAACCGGAAAAAGCCACCATAGCGCGGCTATACCTCAACCGTCTTGAGAAAGGCATGAAACTGCAAAGCGACCCGACCGCCAAGTTTGCAGTCGGCGACCCGACCCTGCGACGCATCACGCTGGAGCATATAAAAACGCAGTCGCCCTACAACACCTACTTCGTGGAGGGATTGCCGCCGGGTCCTATCAGAATGCCTGAGAAATCAACACTCGACGCTGTGCTCAACGCGCCTCAGAACGATTATATCTATATGTGTGCAAAGGAGGATTTCTCCGGAAGCCACAATTTCTCAGCTTCGTATGCCGAACATCAGCAAAACGCCGCACGCTATCGCCGCGCGCTCGACCGCAACGGCATAAAATAAGAGCCGACAGGTTTTATTATAACAACATAGACAACTCCGCCCACAAACATCTCTTGCGAGCGGAGTTGTTTATGATATGCTATTCTGGACACCAACTCGTGATAAAATAGGCGGCGCTTCGGAAAAGAAAATTGAGCAAGCTTGATATTATGCATTCAATTTGCATTATCTTTGCATAAGATAAGCTGCATCTCAGCATAATATTCAAGCAAGCTTGATATTATGCATTCAATTTGCATTATCTTTGCATAAAAATATCTGCGATATGAACAAACCCGATGATTTGATTCTTTTAGGCTCTATGCCAATCCCCGACGCCCACATAGTCAAGGGCGTGCTGGATGAATACGGCATACCTTCGGAAATAGTTGGCGAAACGCTGTCGACAGTGTTCGCCATGCCAGGGACGTCTTTGGGAATGACCCGTATATTCGTTTTCCGCCGCGATATTGAGAAGGCACTCGAAGTGCTTGACAAACAAAAAAACGACAATCCAAAACAATGAGAATATTAAAATACGCACTGTCCTTCACGCTGCTGGCTGCAATGGCTGTCACAGCATCCGCCCAAAACTACTTCAACAGCCGCTCTCTGGCAAATAAGTTGAAGAAAGGGACAACACCTGAATGCGAAATCGTCGCTGTGGACAATTCGGAATCTCTTCTTCACACCGCCGACTCCATTGCCGCCCTCTCCGACATCAACCGCCCAAACATCATGTTTCTGCCAGTGGTGTTCACGTCATACAAGATGATACAGCCGATGGCTCTGGAACAGCCCGACACTGTCGCATCGCTGACAAAACACGAAATGCCGACAATAGAAATCGACAATGAATGGATTGAAAACCTCTCTTGGCAAAACCGCTTCGAGAACGAGCATCTGCAACGTCTCGCCGTGGAATCGCCATGGCTCGTCCCCTACAACCTGAGCATGCTGCCCGAGCCTCCGAAACAATATGAGGCGAAACTCGACGTGAAGAAAAACATCCTTACCATCGAGGTGCGCAAACTTGAAGTTCCGGAAGCCGCTCCCGAGCATGATTTGAAACGCAAAAACTGGATACACGCCTTCGACGCCACGCTACAGTTCTCACAAGCGTATATGACCGACAACTGGTATCAAGGCGGCGAAAAAAACATCAACCTTCTGGCTCATCTGTGGTACAATTTAAAACTGAACCAAACACTGCACCCTCGCTTGCTGTTTGACCTGACCACGCAATACAAACTCGGTGTCAACTCGGCTCCCGCCGACGAACTGAGAGGCTACAACATCAATGAGGATTTGTTTCAATTGAACCTGCAGTTCGGTGTCAAGGCTACCAAAAAGTTCTACTACAGCATGAACATGCAGTTCAAGACACAGCTGCTGCAAAACTTCCAGACCAACACGTGGAAGATGACGGCGTCGCTGCTCACTCCTGGCGAACTCAACGCCGGTATCGGTATGGCATACAGTACAAAGAACAAACGTGGCAACGTGGCGTTCGACGCCTCGCTGTCGCCACTTTCCTACAATATGAAAATGTGGCGCGCCAACTACAAGCTGCTCGACGACAACGGCGAAATGCTCCACCCCGACAAATTAGAGCATCAGGTCGGTTCGAGCGGTGAAGTGAAATTCGAATGGGCAATGACCCGCAACATCTCGCTCAGCTCGCGCATATTCGCGTTCTCCGACTATTCGTATCTGCAAGGCGATTGGGAAACCACTCTGAGCTTCTCAATCAACAAATTTCTGTCAACGCAGATTTATGCCCACGTGCGCTTCGACGACTCACAGAAGATTACCGACAACAACAATTCTCATTGGCAATTCAAGGAAGTGTTCAGTTTCGGCCTTCAATATAAATTCCGATAAATGCGCCTCGCTGCCGCCTGCATACTGGCTGCATTCATTGCCTGCTTCCAAAGCGCAGCGGCAATTGAAATCCCCGACACAGCGACGGTGCTGCCGGGCTATGCCTCGCGCATCGACGCCACGCGCAGAATCCTCGACGGAACGACCGACAACCTGACCGGACTATGGAACTATCCAGAGGAACAAATGGTGGTGGCAATCAGGAAATCATCGGAATTCAACTATCAGCTTATTGCCGTAGAGGCGAAAAACGAAGCCATCGACTGCGGCACCGTAATCGGCTATCTGACCACAACGGCAAACAAATCAAAGATGCGGATGTGGCTCTACTCTGTGGTCGACGGTGACAGGCTGACATCTCCTGTGGAATGCGTGGCAGAACTGGGCGACGGATCGATACTCATCCAAAAACGACGTCTGAAAATGCATATATCCGTAAACCTGACGCGTTTTCTGCCATCGGTGTTCGGAGGAGTGAGGGTTTACCCTCAAATCAAATCGACAGAAATAACACCCGGTCTCCACAAAATTGAAGACAAAAAAGAAATCTTAATATTCTAAGACTATGCGTCAAGCGTTTATCATATTCTCTGCAGTCATTGCCCTTTTGGCGTCGGCTAAAACCAACACCACACGTCCTGTGGCAGGCATCTCGGAAAAGGCATTGTTGATGAAGACAATCAATGCGGAAAACGACACCGCTTCGTTTGCCGACAAAATAATCCTGTCGGGCTACAAGAAGACGGTCAACGACGCATTTGAGTCGTTCTTTGTCGACAACCAGACGCCTTTCCTCATTTCACACCTGACGCTGAAGTTCCAGTATACAAACGCACTGACCGGACAAATCATAAAAGAAGCAACCTATGAAGTGCCATGCGACATTCCTTCCGGGCAAATGCGGCAGCTGAGCATCCGCACTTTCGACAAGCAGCACTCCTTCTACTATGCAAACTCACGCAAGCCCAACCGTCCGGCAACACCCTACAGCATAAGCTACAAACTTATAGCATACGACATCCGCATCACAGTGGAGAAGTAGGCGTCACTTTTTCATTTTATGCAATTTGGAAAATTGCACGCATATCGCTAATTTTGCACTATAGTTGCCAAAACAACAATAGTTTATTTGTAAATGACAGATTCCACGAAACAAGCAATGCAGTGGGAACGCCTCATCTGCAACAAGCGGCTCGGAATGGAGCGCTACCGCACCTCGTCGGCACAAACGCGCAGCGATTTCCAGCGCGACTTTGACCGGCTTGTCTTTTCATCCCCTTTCCGCCGATTGCAGAACAAGACGCAAGTGTTTCCGCTACCTGGCAGCATCTTTGTCCACAACCGCCTGACACACAGTTTGGAAGTGTCAAGCGTGGGCAAATCGCTCGCCAACGAGGTGTATATCCAGCTGCAACCAAAATATGCAGGCACTGCCGCCGCCGAGAAGCTCAGCCACATTGTTGAAATTGTAGGCGCCGCATGCCTTGCCCACGACATGGGCAACCCCCCTTTCGGACACTCCGGCGAACGCACCATAGCGACATACTTCTCAGAGGGGCGTGGACAAGCCATTAAGCCTCTGCTCTCCGAAGCCGAGTGGAACGACTTTGTAAACTTCGACGGCAACGCCAACTCATTCCGCCTGCTCGCCCACCAATTCCGCGGACGGCGCGAGGGCGGACTTGCCATGACCTATTCATCGCTCGCTGCCATCGTAAAATATCCATACACGTCGACAACAACACCAAAACACGGCAAATTCGGATTTTTCAAGTCAGAACTCGACTGCTTCCGCATGGTTGCCACCGAGCTCGGGCTCATCGAGAAATCGGCCGACGTGTTTGCACGCCATCCGCTTGTATATCTGATGGAGGCTGCCGACGACATCTGCTATCAGGTGATGGACATAGAGGACGCCCACAAGCTTAAAATCTTAGGCATCGAGGAAGTGACCACATTGCTTACCGGATTTTTCAATCCCGAGCGCTGCAGGCACATAACCGGTGTGCTTGACAACATCGACGACAACAATGAGAAAGTGGCATACCTTCGGTCGTGTGTGGTGGGAGAATTGGTTGGCGAATGCGCAAAAGTGTTTGTCGACAACGAAGAATGCATCCTAAACGGTGAATTTGAGGGATGCCTGATCGACCACATATCGCTGGTGGCACGCAACGGCTACGCCGAATGCTCACGCACGGCTTGGAGAAAAATCTACAACTCGCCCGACGTTGTCGACATCGAGCTTGCCGGAAACCAGATTATCACGTTTCTGCTCGACAGGCTGATTGACGCAGTGCTGCTTCCTGAAAAGAACTATTCTCGCCTGTTGCTCAGCCGCATACCACACCAATACGACACCAGCTCGCCGACAACTTACGGCAAGATACAATCAGTGCTCGACCACATCTCCGGCATGACCGACGTCTATGCCCTCGACCTTTTCCGCAAGCTCAACGGCTTGAGCCTGCCGGCAGTATAAACAATATCAAAACTATGTACTTGAGAAGACTTTCAACCACAATAATTCTTATCACCATGACTGCGGTCGCAGCCATGGCATACAGCATTGAGGAAATACCCAACGTGCACCTGACCGACAAGACCCAATATGTGTCCAACCCCGACGGAGTGCTGCGCCAAACCACCGTCGACAGTCTCAACCGAAGCATCGCCCACATTTGGCAGTCATCGTCGGCTGAAGTAGTGGCAGTGGTGGTCAACTCTATCGACGGCAACGACATCGACGACTATGCAACGGCACTGTTCCGCCATTGGGGCATCGGAAAGAAGGACAACAACAACGGCGTGCTGGTGCTTGTCAGCACAGAAGAACGCAAAGCCGTGATACGCAACGGATACGGAGCCGAGGGCATTCTCCCCGACATCATCTGCGGACGCATAATCCGCGACAACATGGTGCCGCATTTCCGCGAAGGCGACTACGACGGCGGTATGCTTTCAGCGGTTGCCCGCATCGACTCCCTGCTCACCACCCCCGGTGCTGTGGCTGAGCTCAAATCAAAATACGAGAACGACGAGAAGCAAGAAAACTACAATGCATTCTATGGCTATATGTCTCTGGCAGGCTCCGCTGCCGCAATCCTGCTGCTCTATGTGCTTTTTCTCGCATTCACACCGAGCATCAAAAGCCGTTTCGACCGCTACAACCGTCTTAACAAAATCAAACTACTGTACATCTGCGCCACATTCTTCACTCTCGGCATGGCTCTGCCGGCACTGATTGTGCTGCTCGCCACAATGCACTATTGCCGCAACAGACGGCGTATATGCCAAAACTGCCACTCCAAGATGCACAAACTGCAGGAAGACGAAGACAACAAATATCTGACTCCGGCACAGGATCTTGAAGAACAGCTCGAATCGATAGACTACGATGTGTGGCTCTGCGACACGTGCGGCGAAGTCGACGTGTACCCATTCCCCAACAAGCGCACCATATACAGCGAATGTCAGCAATGCCACGCCCGCACATCGTATCTTGAAAGCGACCGCATTTTCTCACAGCCAGACACCACCAGCTGCGGCTACGGCATGCGCACATACATTTGCCGCAACTGCGGAAAGAAATCGGAAATCTACTACGAAATCCCCAAGACTGCTGCACCTGTGGTAATCCTTCCGATGGGTGGTGGCTCCAGAGGTGGTGGCTTCGGAGGCGGAGGAAGTTTCGGCGGAGGCTCCACCGGTGGAGGAGGCGCTTCTGGAGGCTGGTAGAAAGCAACTTAAAAGACGAAAGACAAACAACCAACTATTTTTATATTATCTATGAGACAATTATTGATTGCTTGCGTGGCACTGGCGGCAGCATTGCCAGCAGCGGCACAGACCACAAAGGAGGAAATGCTGGCTTCTCCTGAGAAAACAGCCGGCGTGTATTATGCCTATCCGGCTCCAGAGTCAACAGACCACTACACAAAAGCACCCAAAGGCTACACTCCATTCTACATCAGCCACTTCGGACGCCACGGCTCCCGCTACCTGATCAGCGACTCGGAATACACCAACCCGATGGAGACACTCGAACGTGCCGACAAAGCCGGCGCCCTCAGTCCGTTGGGCAAAGACGCACTCAAACGACTGCACGAAATCTATGCAGAGGCAGCCGGACGCAACGAAGACCTCTCACCGCTCGGCGTACGCCAACACCGCGGTGTGGCAAAACGTATGTTCACCGCATTCCCTGAGGTTTTCAAGGGCGACCGTTCCATCGAAGCCCGATCATCTGTAGTGTTGCGCTGTGCCATGAGTATGGCGGCATTCGGCGACCAACTCAAGGAGCTCAACCCCAAATTAAAGATTTCCTACGAGTCGTCGCAGAAATACATGCCTTATCTGACCGGACGCACCGACGAGGCCAACGCTTTCTGCGGGAAGAAGGGCATCTGGCGCGCTGCCTACAATAATTTCCGGGCGTCGCAGACCAATGCCGACCGCTTTATCGCCGCTTTGTTTGCCGACAAGCAGTATGCCAAACAATATGTAGAGTCAAAAGAACTTATGTGGCAATTCTACTGGGTTGCAGCCGACCTCCAGAACATGGAGACACCGATACGTCTTTACGACCTGTTCACCAGCGAGGAGCTGTTTGACCTGTGGCAGTGCTTCAACTATCAGTTCTACTCCACCTGCGCAAACCATGCCGACTCAAACGGCTCTGTCCGCGACAGCTCGAAACCGCTGCTCCGCAACATCATTGAGAGCGCCGATGCAGCTATCGCCAATCCGTCGCAGGCAGCCACACTGCGTTTCGCCCACGACTCCAACATCACTCCTCTCGCTGCTCTGATGGGCATCGAGACCTACGATGTGGCATGGCGCGAACCGGAAACGCTCTATCAGCACTGGACCGACTTCAAGGTTTCACCAATGTGCGCCAACCTCCAAATCGTGTTCTTCAACAAGAAAGGCGGCACAACCGACGACATTCTCGTAAAAGTGCTGCTCAACGAGCATGAGGTGCATATCCCAGTAGCCACCACCCAGTTCCCTTACTACCGCTGGACCGACGTGCGTGCCTACTATGCCAACGTTGTAGGAATGTAGAAACAGCACGGGGTTTCAAACGACCCAAAACATAACGAATAAGACACGCCACTGCAAAAGTGACGTGTCTTATTTGCTTTATCACCATCAATCAAACTCCCCCATCAACCATTTAAGAGCATTTATCCTCTTAATTCCGTCATAGTCGGCAGAAGGATCGTCGTCAAGAGTAAGTATATATTTCGGATATTGGTCGCTTATACGCTGCAGCGATGCCAGTTCCCGTTTCAATGTCATTTCATCCCTTACCGTTGCCGCCACTTGATAATAAACAATATTGCTTTCATCAATGGCAACAAAATCCACTTCCAAATCATCCTGTTTGCCTATATAGACCTTTTTCTGCCGATGCAACAATTCAAGATAAACAACATTCTCCAGAATGCGCCCGGCATCAAACGACCGTGATCCCAAAAGCATCCTCCTCAAACCCGTGTCAACAAGATAGTATTTTCCGAGAGTCTTAAGTAATTGCCGACCTTTAATATTGAATCTCTTGACCTCATAGACAAAAAATGTTTCACACAAGGCAGACAAGTAGCGTTCCACTGTTTTCTGGTCAATCTTCCTCCCATCAGCAGTCATTATGTCAGCGATACGTTTTGTCGAGAGTATGTTGCCTATATTGTCTGCGACAAACCGTATCACACTTTCAAGCATCATCACATCCGACAACTTTTTTCTGGCCATAATGTCTTTTACCACAATCGTATTATATACACTATTCAGATAATCAACAATTTGCGCTGACGAATCAAGAGCCAACGCATAAGGGAAACTGCTTCTGCCAATATAATCGGAATAGGCTTGCTGAAGATTCTGTCCTCCATCTGTTCCCGCCACATATTCACGAAACGACAACGGCAACATTGCAATCTCAACATAACGCCCAGAAAGCAGCGTGGCAATCTCGCTCGACAGCATGTACGCATTGGAGCCGGTTATGTAGATATCAACAGTCGGTTTAAGATTAAGACTGTTTATGACATCCGGGAAATCCTTGACTTGCTGAATCTCATCAAAAAACAGATAAGTCATTTTGTCTTGTTGTATTTTTTGCCTCACATAGTCATACAGTTTCTTTGGATCCCGAAGTTCGTAATAATCATAATCCTCAAAATTCAGGTAAACAATCTGCTCTGGCAACACACCGCTGTCCTTAAGCCAATCGCGATAAATTTCCATAATCGTGGATTTTCCACAACGACGGATTCCAGTTATCACTTTTATCAGACTCTTATCCTTATAGGATATCAACTTATTCAAATATACTTGCCGTTCTATTTTTTTCATCTACCAGATTTTTGTTTCGACTTCGCAAATATACATATTTTTCAGGAATAGCAATCCTAAAACCACCTAAAAACCGAAAGTTTTAGGCGTGACACTCCTAAAACTTCCAAAAATCTCATAGTTTTAGGATTGCACGTCCACTTTTTTAGAACCCGGCATAGATAAACGGGGCTACATAGGCGGCACTGAACTCAATGATGAGCTGCAACAACAGGCAAAGCAGCAATAATTTGCCAAACCAACGCATCCCGACAAAGCGTCGCTCCGCCCACTCCGACATCCGGTCGGGCAGGAATATAAACACATAGGCTGCAATCAGCATCAGCGTCCATACGGCACGTTCCCGCACAAATGCCTCGATTACTTCCGGTCTGAAATCCGTAAAAATGCGACAGAACATCACCGCCGTGTCGGCAAGCGAGACGCAACGGAACGGAAGCCACATAACCGTGACAAAAACAAACGTAGCGGCTATCCACACCTGCCGCGGCGCACGCAACCGCGACACCAGCGGTGAGAATGCCTTCTGCACAACCAATGCCATGCCGTGTGCCAACCCCCAGACCACAAACGTAAAGCCGGCGCCATGCCATGCCCCGCCCACAGCCATTGTCAGCAACAGGTTGAATCTCGTGCGCCACCGTCCGCAGCGGCTGCCTCCAAGCGGGATATAGATATAATCGCGCAGCCACGATGACAACGAAATGTGCCATCTGCGCCAAAACTCCGTGATGCTCACCGACTTATACGGTGAGCGGAAATTGAGCGGCAATTCGATGCCGAGCGTGCGGCTCATGCCGATGGCGATGTCGGAATAGCCCGAGAAATCAAGATATATCTGCGCGCTGTAGCCCAGCAGCGCGAGCAAAGCCTCTGTGCCGCTATAGCCGGCAGGATTGTCGAAAACAAGGTTGTTGAACTGCGCCAGATAGTCGGCCACCACCGCCTTCTTCAGCAGTCCTTTCATCATCAGAAACAGTCCGGCATACAGCATAGGGGGCGTGATG
>ULUH01086611.1_pt1 | contig 11666 bp, 10 predicted proteins | sample 1958241 | NCBI WGS metagenome assembly ULUH01 (sample SAMEA4835753, study PRJEB28245) | human gut metagenome | biome: gut microbiome; material: fecal sample | place: Denmark | collected 2008 | reverse complement strand
AAGTATATAATATTACATTTCGTTACATTTGTAGTTTTGCAATTCTTAGTTGAAAAACACCTTCTATATCAACACTGTTAAGCATTTCACCTATTAAATCATTTGGATTTATGTTTTTTGTAAATTCCGGTAAAATTCCTAAAATTTTTACTTCTGTGTATTCCTCAATCAATCGTGGCATAAGTCTTAAGTTCACGTCATCGCATTTTTGTGGATAGTTGTTAAGAATAACTCCTCGCATATTAATTCCTGTTTCTTTTGCGTGATTAATTGAAAGGATTACGTTGTTTAAAGACGGATTTTTTGCGGAAACAACCATTAATAAAGGCAAATCAAGGCATTTTATCATATCTTCTTCCAAAAAATTTTTACTTAAAGGTGAAGCAAGACCGGAAACTCCGTCAACAACTAGACATTCGTTTACATCTTGAATATTTTGGAAATCTCTTAAAATAGTGTTTCTTTCAATTACAATATTTTCTGCTGCGGCAGCTAAAAGAGGTGAATTTTTGGATTTGAAAAGGTATGAATAATATGTTTTGATGTATGGGTCAACAAACTTTATGAATGCAATATCAGGAGATTGAACGAAATTATTCAGTATTTCTACACCGGTTTCAATTGGTTTGTAAACTCCTGTTGAATACCCAAGACTATTCATTGTAGCAGTTAGTCCGGCTGTTACAAAAATTTTATCAGAATGTTCGTCTGCCCCTGTTATGTACAAATTTAGCATAAGCTAATACTAGCACTTAATACGTCATTTGCCAATTGTCATTAATCAATTTTCCTACTGCTTTTAAAATAATTTTTATAAATTAATGAATTGAAACAAATAGCACTAAAAATATTAAAAGTGAAATAACAAATGTTATTCCAACTAATATCCAAAATATTGGAAAACTCTTTTTAGATTTGCAAACCATTACGGATGACTGTTTTTTAGTAGTTTTTTTCTTTGTTGTTTTAGTTGATTTTGATTTTGTTGCAGAAGATTTTTTTAATTTTGGTTCGTCAAAGTCACTTGATTTAACGGCTTTTTCTTTTGCTTCTTTATACCTATCTGAAAGTTTTTTGTTTTTTTCACCCGTAACTAAAAGTTCCGTATCATAACTCAATCGCATAATTTTGGGGTTAGCTTTTCTATTATAAATGCAATAACTTATCGCAACTTCAAAAGCTCTTTTTAAGCACTCTAAAGCTTCCATTCCGTCTTTTTTTACAGAACCTGAATGAACAGCACTATTTCCGTGTTTTTTCAGAAAATATAAATCGTTGATAAACTCTTTTTCTTCTATATTTCCAAACGAGCAATCATTAAGAGTAGCAAGCATTTCATCAAAAGTTTCTTCTGTTGTTCGATTTTTGCCCAAAACTTTTTTACAAACATGTTCTCCAAAACGTCTTGTCTGAACCATAGATTGCTCAAAATATTCGTCACGATATAATTTTTCGGCTTCTGCAACGATTTCAAATAAATTTTTATCTACTTTTTTTAAAAAATCAAAATTTGTTGGCATTGGTAAATAAACATATTGGCGAGATATCTATCCCGCCTAACCTTTAATTTTTAGTAAAAAATAGGGAAGGTTTTTCCTTCCCTATTTTGTCGTTATTTAGAAATTCTACCAGGAACTACAACTCCACCTTTTAAGTTCTTTTTGTAAAATTCTACGTGTGGTTGAAGTACGCTATCCAAAACTTCTGGGAATTCTTTTCCACCCATAATTTTTTCAACGATTTCTTGGTAAACTGTTGCAAATGCTCTCAATTGAGTTAAAGCACCAGCTGCTGCCGGAGTTAAACCCATACCTTGAGTTTTAGCAGTTTCTAAGAAGAAAGCACCTGTAACTTCGTAAGATTTTGTCAAAGCTTCAACATAGCTTTCAGCGTTTTCTTTGCAAACACCGTTATCTTGAGGAACTGTCAATGCAAATGCAAATTTGTTAGCAGGATTGAAGTGTGCTTCTGCTGAGTGGTGCATAGCATCAGGAACTTTTGCAACTTGTTTCAAAGTATCTTTTACAGATTCGTTTTGCATTTGTGCATGCCAGTAAACAGTGTTTTCAAAAATTGAACCCATATATTGGTGAACTGATGTCAAAATACCGTTCATTTTAGCATTAGCCCAGAAAATACCTTCTTTTAAAGCGTCATTAATGCTTAAATCAGCAGTTAAAGCTTCAGAAGAAATTTCTTGAGCAGCGTTTAACATAGTAACCATATCTTCTTTTTTCATGCCTGCATAAGCAAGAGTAAATAAAGCGTGATCATCAAATGCTGAGAAACGACCACCTACATCATCATGAATAAACAAGTCACCTAACCAACCTTGTTCATTAGAAGTTCTTCTTAATTCACTTTTTTCTGCATTTCCGTCAGTAACGGCAATAAAATGTTTGTGAGCAAGTTTTTCAGCTTCTTCTTGTGATTTACCTTGAGCTTTGTAAGCATCGGTAAGCATAGCAAGAACTCTCAAGAAACCATCTTTAGTTTCAAAAGTAGAACCTGATTTAGATGCGATTAGGTAGTTTGATTCAAGAACATTGTCTTCTAATCTGTATAAAAATCTTTCTAAACTTGCAGAATCAACATCTGAATAAAATTCAATTGTATCATGTTTAACATTCAAACCATTGATAGACAACATATGTTCAACAGTGTGTTTTGAACCGCCAATACCCATAACGCTAAGTTTTTTAGCACCTGTTTGAGCTTTTAATTTATTTGCAAGTTCATAAATTTCATCAACTCTTTTTGCTTGATTTTCAGGTAAGTTTACCCAGTTCAAGAACTGTCCTTTTTTGTTAGCTCTTGAAGAAAATTCGTTAACAAATTCACTTACTTTTGGAGAATATTCGCCAAAATCAACACCAGTGAATTTTACAGTTACGTTAGAATTTTTTGTCAACATAATAACCTCTTTCTTTGTGTTCACAGTGATATTTTAGCATAAATAAGAGGAAAGTGAAAAGAAAGTTTTGTTGTCGGGTTAGTATATTTTCAATAACTTTTTTACGCAGACTGTAATTTTATATCGTATTTATAACCTAAACCTCTAATAAGTTTAAATGCCGTATCTATACGAGGAGTTACTTTACCATTCAAAATATCATATAAATTAGCTCTATTTAAACCTGCATTATTGGCAATACGTGTAATTGCACCACGTTCGCTATGTTTTACAACTTCTAATAAACATTCTACAAATTCATCAACATCGCCAGTGTTCAAAAACTCATTTAGAGTATCTTCTAGCCATGCTTGTGTAAAACCTTTATCTTTAAAGCATTCTGCAAAATGGTCATCAAAATTTGGAGCTTTTTTATGAAATTCAATTTGTTCTGGAGTTAGGGTCATAATGTGTCCTTTCGCAATATTCCGTAAAATAATTATTTGCTTGTTGTATTACTTTTTTCTGGTCTTTTTTATCACTTCCTGCTACAAATAAAATTAAAGTATTTTCTAGTTGATAATAATATATTCGATAACCTTTTCCAAAATCCATTCTAATTTCAGATAGTTCCGATTTTTGAAGTGGTTTATAATCTCCATAATTGCCCTGTTTGAGTTTACTTAATCGCTTTTCTATTCTTACCTTTATTGAATTATCTAGCCTATCAAACCACTCTAAATATGGACATTTGTTATCTATAGTGAAGTAATAATCAATTTTTATCATAGTGTTTCCTAATTATATTGTATCCCAAACCGACAGTTTTGTCAAGATGCAGACACTGCCAACAAGGCTCAAAGCGTCTAACTACGCATCTTTTTTGATTTTCTTCATCAATAGTAACAATGGAATTACGGCTAAACAAAGCACCCCAAATATTCTGAATGAATCTATAAACGCCCATAACGTTGATTGTTTTACTAATTGTCCATAATATGAATACTGCGCCATATACTGAGCTACAGAATGTTCTGTATAAGCTGACAATGCACCGGCAGTTGTTTGAACTCTTTCAATAAATACAGGGTTTAATTCAGACATTTTTCCAACCAACATGTACTGGTGAGCTTGTGCAAATCTTGTCAACATAGTTGCAACAAGGGATGTTCCTATTGCACTTCCGATATTTTTCAATAAGTTTTGGATACCTGTTGCATTCGTCATTTGTTCATTTTTGAGTGTATCAACAGACAAATTCATAATAGGAACCATCGAAAGTCCCATTCCCATTCCCATAAAGAAATTCGGAATTGCAATATTCATATTTGAAATCTGTAAATTTAAAGACCCGAAAACTAAACTTGAACCACCAATAAGTGCAAGTCCTAGCATTACAAATAGTCTGTTATCAATTTTATTTGATAAAGTTCCTGTTATAAGCATTGATAACATACTTCCAAACCCTCTTGGCATCATAGTTGCACCACTCAAAAATGCCGTATATCCCATCATACTTTGTAAAAACTGAGGAAGAATTGCCAGTGACGCATACAAAACCGCCTGAATTACAACCTGAATAATAGTTCCGGCTGAAAAGTTTCTATCTTTAAATACTGATAAATCTACAAGAGAATCTTTATTTGTAAGTTGTGAATGAAAAAATAAAATACAAGCAACAACCGAAACACCGAAAGTCCAACAAATCCAAGTTGCATTGAACCAATCTGCATTATTACCTTTGTCCAAAACTGTCTGCAAAGTTACAAGCCAAATAGTTAGATAAAAGAACCCTTTTCCGTCGATTTTTACATTATGTTGTCGCTTTGCATAAGGCGGATCTTCAATAAGTTTTTTAGACAAAAGAGCCGCAATACAACCAAAAGGCACATTTATAAAAAAGATCCAAGGCCAAGTCCAGTTGTCTGTAATCCATCCACCCAAAACAGGCCCGATAATAGGAGCAAGAATTACTCCCATACCGAAAACAGACATTGCTGCGCCACGTTGTTCTTTTGTGAAACTTTCGATGATTATGGCTTGTGAAATAGGTAAAATTCCGCCACCGCCAAAACCTTGCAAAATACGGGCAAAAATCATAAATTCAATATTTTTTGCCATCCCGCAAAGCATTGATGCAATCGTAAACATTAAAATACTTATTATAAAAAAGTTTTTACGCCCACAAAGTTTACTAAAAAAATCAACTGCTGGAATAACAATACCGGCTGCAATCAAATAACTTGTCAAAATCCACATGGATTCATCTCTTGTAGCCGAAAAACTTCCTGCCATGTGAGGTAAGGCAACATTTCCGATTGTTCCGTCAAGAACATAAATAAAAACTGCAAGCATAACCGGAATAATCATTATCCACGGATTAATCTTCGGTTTCCATTCTTCTGTTGTTGTTTGTGGCATTTAGTATCCTTTATCTCTACTTCTTTTCTTCACCTTTCATTATAAACATAAAGGGTATTAAAATAAAACAACATGTCGCAAAAACTTTAAAAGTTGTCATATAAGCACACAATGTTGATTGTTGAATTAATTGATTATAAAGCATTTTACTTGCCATATATGTTGAATTTAGCATATCTCCGGCTTGATTAATAAAAGAGCCTGCATAAGTGCTTAATCTATCAGCAAATTGTGGATTTAAGTCATTTGTAAATTTAACAAGTCCGTTTTGATGAATTTGAGAAAACCTTGAAATCATTGTTGCAACAAGAGAAGTTCCAATTGCACCGCCAATAGTTTTTAACAAATTCTGTAACCCTGATGCGTTTGTCATCTGGTCATTTCTCAAAGTTATACAAGATAGGGTTGTAATTGGCATAAATGAAAATACCAAACCGATACCAAAAATCATGTTTGGAATTGCGATATTCATTGGGTTAATTTGCAAGTTCAAATCGCTTAACATCCATCCGCCTAAACCAAGACAGAACAAACCTATCAAGCCATAAGTTCGATATTTTAATTTTCCGCCAAGCGCACCAAAAACTAATAGCGCAATAAGTGACCCCAAACCTCTAGGCATAATAGCAAGTCCGCTTAAAAATGAATCATATCCTAACATTCCCTGTAACATTTGAGGCAACATAGCTAAAGAACCTAACATTACTGCGTTAATAAGTACCAACATACAAGTTCCGAAAAGGTAATTGGTATCTTTCAATACATCCAAATGAACAATCGGATTTTTATCTCTAACCTGTGATATGAAGAATAATACACAACCAATCAATGCAACTAAGCTGAACCAACATACCCAAGTTGCATTAAACCAATCCGCATCATTACCTTTATCAAATACAATTTGTAATGGAATTAGCCAAATACATAGCCATAAAAAGCCAATTTTATCAAGTTTAATATTATTCTGTTTAGTGGCATAAGGGGGATCTTCTAAAAACTTTTTCGCCATAGCTATACACATAAAACCAACCGGTACATTTATAAAGAAAATGTATGGCCAAGACCAGTTTTCTGTAATATAACCACCCATAACAGGTCCAATAATAGGAGCAATAATTACAACAAGTCCGAATATTGCCATTGCTTTGTTTCTAGCTTCACCTTTAAAGCTTTCCATACAAACAGCTTGCGCCATCGGCATTAAACATCCACCGCCAAAACCTTGTAAAGCCCTTGCAATAACAATCATTACAATAGAATTAGCAATTCCACATAAAAATGATGCTATAGTGAAAACAAACACACCTAACATAAAGAAGTTTTTTCTACCCATCAATTTACACAAAAAATCAATCATTGGGATAATAATGCTACTTGCCATTAAATAACTTGTTAAAACCCATATAGATTCTTGTGAACTAACTGAAAAAGTTCCTGCAATATGTGGTAATGCTACGTTCGCTACTGTTTCATCTAACGCATACATAAATGTAGCAATCATTACCGGCATGATAATCAGCCATGGGTTATTCTTGGGAACCCATTCTTGTGTCTGTTCTATTGTTTCTGACATTTATTTGTAAATCCTTTTTTATATAATGATGGCGGGGTAGGTACCCCGCCCTAATTCTCTTTTATTTTACTTTAACCTTTGGTACAACTGACATTCCAGGAACGATGTTGTAAACGTTAGGGTCGATTTTTTCAGTAAATACGATTTTTACAGGTATTCTTTGTACGATTTTAACAAATGAACCTACAGCGTTTTCTGGTGGGAACAAGCTTGATTTAGCACCAGATGCTCTTTGAATACTGTCAATTTTACCTTTGAATACGTGATCTGGATATGTGTCAATTTTAATATCAACTTCTTGACCAACTTTCATGTTACGTAATTGATTTTCTTTGTAGTTTGCAACAACCCAAACATTTTCAGGAACAATTACGAACAAAGGAGTTCCAACATTAACATACATACCTTTTTCAACTCTTCTTGAAGAAACTGTTCCTGTTTGAGGAGCATAAATATTTGTGTAAGAAAGGTTTAATTTTGCTTTATCTCTTTGTGCTTTAATTTCTTTCAAATCAGCATCAGCAACTTTGTTTCCGCCTTGAGATAACAAAGCTTCTTCTGATTGAGTTAAGTTTGCTTGCGCTGTATCATATTTTGCTTGTGCTGTATCAAGAGTTTGTTTTGAAACTGCACCTTGAGCAAATAAGTTTTTATATCTGTCTAAGTCTTTTTTAGCTACATCAATATTAGTTTGCATAGCTTTAAAGTTAGCTTTTGCATTCTTCTGGTTTAATAAAGTTTTTTCATACTTTGCTTCAGCTTGAGCAAGTGCGATTTCATAATCAGCAGGATCAATTTTAGCAACTAAATCGCCTTCTTTAACTTTTTGGTTATCAGTTACATAAGATTCAATAATTTGACCGTTTACACGTGGTGCAACTTGAACAGTAGTTGTTTCTACGTAGGCATCATCTGTTGATTGATAAATCAAAGCATCATGAATAATATATGCTGTCGCTGCTGCAATTACTGCACCAATACCGATTACGATAAATCTTTTGAATGGTTTGTGTTCTTTTTTTACTTCTTCTTGTTGAGTTTCTTCAACATTCTTATTCTGTTCTTCCATTTTCTACCTCATTATTTTTCTATATATTAGTTTCTACTATTTTGTCTAATTCTAACCTAAAAGCCCTCAAAATATCACGAACTTTATCTACATCCTCAGGAGGAATTCTTTTCGTAACTCCGCTAAGATATGTTTTAATTTTGTTATTAATACTATTTAACTCTTGTAAACCGGTTTCTGTAATTCCCATTTTCTTCACCAGCCTGTTGTTTTTAGTATCAATAAATCTTGTAATAAATCCTTTTTGTTCCAATTCATTTAAAATTCTACCGGTATTCGCTCTATCTTTAAGAATAAGTTTTGCTAAATCTCTTTGACAAATTCCTGCATTAATAGATACAGTATCAAGGGCAATGTATTCATCAAAAGTTATGCTTAATTCAAGTTTTTTAAATAACTGATTTGTTAACATATTCATAAGTCTTGAAGTTTGCTCAAGCTCATAATGTATGCTATCTGTATAATGTCCTATTCCGTTATCTGTCACGAGTTTTCCTTTATTTTTGTAATTTGTTTTATTATTTTAATTTATGTTGTAAAAAAAATATGTTGCATTTACAACAATATTATGCTAACATATTGATATAAAAAATGCAAGTAAATTTTCAAAAGAAGTCAATAAGGCAATAAGTGAATAGGTCAATAAGTTCTTATAACTCGCTTCGCTCGAAAATATACATTGGTGTGAAACACCCAAAACGAACTTATTCACTTATTCACAAAAATAAATAAAGGAACAAAGATGAAAAAGATTATAACAACAGCACTACTCGCAAGCATGCTCAGCATGACAATCATGCCTGCCGTTGCGGTAAGTGGAAAAAATACAACTACACCAAAACAATTTAAAAGCATGATTTCTAAAAACAAAAAAACTCAACAATCGGATGATTACAAATTTAATTATGTAAATATGAATTGGTGGGGAAATTTTAATGACGATTTACTAAACGGATATATTGAAAAAGCTGTTTTAAATAACTATGACCTTAAAATGGCAACAATTAATGTTGAAGAATATTACCAAAATGTAAGACTTCAATTTGCAAACGAATTACCTAGTGCAGTTGGCGGTTTTGGACCAGGAGTATTTAAAGCTCCAGGCATGACAAATACTAAAGCAGCTTTTGGGTTACCGATTATTGTTCAATATGAAGCTGACATCTTTTTGAAAAATCACAACAAAACAAAAGCAGTAAAAAAACTTTACGAAGGTTCAAAACTTGATGAACGTGCAGCATATATTTCTGTTGCATCTGCAGTAGGTTCAACTTATTTTAATATAATTAACCTTGATAAAATGATTTCACTTCAAGAACAAATTGTTAATATCAGACAAGAAATTTATAACTTAATGCTTATACGTAATAAAGAAGGTTTAACTTCTACTGCTGATACTGTAAAAGCTAATAAAGCTCTTGTTGCAGGTCAAACAGATTTGATTGAATTGAAAAAGAATAGAGAAAAAATGCTTAACCAAATGTGTGTTTTGATTGGAGAAAGTCCGGAAAACGCTAATTCAATTAAAAGAAATTCTTTGGATAGCATAAATTATCAACTGGCAATTCCATCAGAAATTCCATCAGAAATTATTACTCAAAGACCAGATTATATGAAAGCTGAATTGATGGTTGAAAAAGCAGGTATTGATGTAAAAGTTGCCAAAAAAGAATTTTTACCGTCAATTAATATTTTAGGTGGTGCATTATTCAATGCTGGTGATATTGGAAGTTTATTCACTACTAAAAATATGCTTTTAGGTGTTGGCGGTGGTTTGGTGACACCGTTATTTCAAGGTGGTTCATTAATTGCAAACTTGAAATTGAAAAAAGCAACTTATGAAAGAATTTTGCAAGATTATTACAAAACAAATTTGACAGCTATTCAAGAGGTTAATGATGCACTTGTTGCTTCAAGGTTAGACAAAGATAAGATGACCCAAACAACAAAACAATATAACCTAGAAAAATCTGACTACAAGTATAATGAGAAAAAATTCAATCAAGGGACAATCTCAAAACTTGATTTAATTCAATATCAAGAAAACTTGTTGACAATAGAAAAACTTGTAGCGCAACAAAAAGTTGAATGTATGACAGATGCAATCAGTTTATACAAAGCTACAGGCAGCAAACCGTATGACTATGTAAACTAGTGTTACGTATGCGAAAAGGGGTATAATTCCCCCACAAAATAAAATTTAATAAATCACATATAATCATCACCTCTTTACTTTAAATTATTAAAGTAATGTGCCGGCAAGTCTCACTAATTGCCGGCTTTTTATTTTATAAATTTTTTTATCGTGAGCAAATTAGATGTCGATAAAAGTTATTATAGCAAGGTTGAAAGAGGGCTTACTAATCCGACATTGTTATATTTAAAACATGTTTCTGAAATTCTTGATGTAAATTTGAGTGATTTGGTAGATTCTAGTATAAGTTTATAGTTTTTTATCGTCGGGGGTAGGTAATCGACCTACTTTTTGGTTTAAGTGAAAAGTGAGAAGTGAGACGTGAAAAGTCCGCATCTAATATCTATGTGCGTAGCAGAGCCATACACCAATGTATGAGGTAGGAATGAATATTGTCGCAGAGGGCTACGTGCGTAGCAGAGTCATACACTAATGTATGAGGTATGAACCAATATTTTCGCAGAGGACTACGTGCGTAGCACCTCGTTTAAGTTGTCGCCACCGAATTTCATTAAAATTTCATCTATCAAAACACAAGCTATTCTGTTTTCGGCAACAACAGAACACGCTTCAACTGCACAAGTATCAGAACGTTCAAAATGCGCTTCTGTTTGTTCCATTGTTTTTGCATCAACTGTATTTAGTGGTTTTCTTAATGTCGGAATTGGTTTCATTATTGCAGTAACAACTAAAGGTTCTCCATTTGTCATTCCACCTTCAATTCCACCTGCGTTATTGGTTTTGCGAACAATTTTTCCATCTTTGAGATACATCTGATCATGAAATTCACTTCCCAACATTTTATAAGCATTATTGTTTCCTATAGAAACTGCTTTTACTGCCGGAATACTCATAATAGCTTGTGCAATTTTTCCATCAAGCATTCTATCCCAATGTACGTAAGAGCCTAGTCCTACAGGAAGATTTTCGTAAACAATTTCAAACTTGCCTCCGAGTGTATCACCAATTTCTTTAGCTTTGTCAATTTCTTTATGAAATTCTTCTTCTGTCTTGCCATTTCCGATTTGAATAATTTTTGAAGAGCAAGTTATTTCAAACTGTTTTAACATCAATTTTGCAACAGCGCCAACCGCAACTTCTATAGCGGTTTTTCTTGCACTGGAACGTTCTAGGATATTTCTTAAATCTGTTTGATTGTATTTTATACTTCCTGCATAGTCAGCGTGTCCCGGTCTGTATTTTGAAAACGATTTTTCGTCAGTAAAATCTTCTGGATTTGTACTCATAATTTTTTGCCAGTTTTCAAAATCTTTGTTTTGTATAACAAGAGTAACCGGTGAACCCAAAGTTTTTCCAAATCTGACACCTGATGTAATTTCTACTGTATCAGATTCAATTTTCATTCTTTCGCCACGACCGTAACCTCCTTGACGGCGTTTAAGTTCGGAATTTATAAAATCTGTGTCTATTTTAAATCCTGCAGGAATTCCCTCTATTATTGCGGTCAAGCATTTTCCATGACTTTCACCGGCTGTTAAAAATCTAAATTTATTCA
>ULUH01052743.1_pt1 | contig 11755 bp, 7 predicted proteins | sample 1958241 | NCBI WGS metagenome assembly ULUH01 (sample SAMEA4835753, study PRJEB28245) | human gut metagenome | biome: gut microbiome; material: fecal sample | place: Denmark | collected 2008 | reverse complement strand
TGTGGGGGCAAAAAGTGCCGTCAAAATGCAAAAGTGGGGGCGAAAAGCGCCGTCAAAACAGCAAAGTGACGGCAAAAAGTGCCCCCACTCAAATCAGAAAGAAAAAAGACATGGTGGCGGAAAGTGCCATCAAAATGGAAAAATGGTGGCGGAAAATGCCACCAAAACAGTAAAGTGACGGCAAAAAGCGCCACTATATCAGTAATTGTGGTGGTACATTAACCACCACATATCATATACAGGGTGCAGGTGCTCCTGCCAAGACGGAAAATTATGTAAACGCTGATGCGTTTATATTTTTTCGGGAAAAGGTCCGACCTTTTCCGCATCTTGCAAAACCAGTGAACACTACTTTTAGAAAGGATGAAAAAAGCAATGGTACAGATAAAAAGAGATTGGTTTGATACAGCATTAGAAAAATACGAAAGGGGAGAGACGTATGGTAGATGGAAAGCGAAGATACAAGTCTGACAGGAAAGAGCATAAGGTATCTGTGAAACTGTCAGAAAAAGATATGGATATTCTGAAAGCGGCACTTAATCGGACGGGAATGACAGCAAGTGCCTATATAAGAGAATTGATCCGGACAGGTGGCAACATTGATACAAGTTATCCTGAGGACAGGGCAAGAGCAATCCGTGTTATTGCCGGTATTGCAAATAATATTAATCAGGCGGTAAAGCTTGGCAATTCGCAGGGCAGATTGTATTACAGCGATACGCTTGTTACGATATACCTGTTGGAGATTTTTGCTTTTGCGCGGCTCGGATTTCTTTTTGCGCTTTTTATAGCGTACGCGACGTGGCAGATCAATGTTTCTTGCCTGAAACACACGCTGGTCCAGATAGTTGTAAAGTGTTCTGCGACAAACCGGAATCTCGTCAGCATGTACTGAAAAGATATGACTTAAGGGCTGTCCTTTTAGTATAAGAGGAGAGATTAAATCATTGAGCTCCTGCAGTTTTTCGGGCGTCATGTTTATACCTTTTCGGGAATCATAAAGCTTCTTTTCATACTGTTTTTGAGCATAAGCTGCATTATAGATTTTCTTGTCCAAAGGACAGTGTTTAAGGTCTTCGCAGTAATTACAAACATAGGGTGGTTTGCTGATTTTGTCACAGGTAAAAGGCAGATAATAAGGACAAATCTCTGTGGCATTTCTCCTATAGCATTTTTTACAGTAAAACGGGCAGTAGCGGGAATTCTTTTGATAGCTATGACATCTCAGTTCTTTGCTCATTAAATCGCAGTCATTATAATGTTTGCAACGATTGCATTTATAGCTATATTTTGCAGGGACTGTTTTTGAGTAGCGTTTAACCTCTTTGGATATGGTAGAAGGATCCTTGTGGAGATTCTTTCCAATGGAAGAGAATGTACTTTTTTGCAACAGTTCCTGTTCAATATATGTCCTGTTGGACAGGGTTAAATGTTTTTGGTTATGTTCGTTCATATGGTAATCCTTTCCAACAGACAGATAACCATATGAGATTGTATCAAAAACTATGTGCAGGAGTAAATTCCAGAATTGGCATTTTAAAGGGTGGGCAAAACTGGAATTTAAAAATTCACTTTACGTTCACAAATCGAAATATTGGCTATTGAAGGAAGTATAGAAAGTCGCGAGAACGTGCGAAAAAATATTGAGAAAATATTAGATATATGGTATGATGTGATATAGAATTGTTTGAATGAAATTTTATATGGAGGATTAGCAATGGCAGTATCATATAAGCGATTGTGGATAAAATTAGCCGAAAAAGAAATGAGCAGAGCGGATTTGAGAAAAAAAGCAGAAATAGCACCTAATACCATGACAAAGCTTGGGAAAAATGAATATGTTGCTATGCCTATTTTAGATAAAATATGTAAAACATTAGGGACGGATTATGGCGAGATTATGGAGTATGTTCCGGATAAAGAAGAATCAACGGGTGACAGGTAGCGAGTACGGATTATGGGATAAGCAGTTTAATAAGATATGTTATGTAGTTTGGTTTAAATCCGTTTTTTGAGAAAGGGGCACTTTGTATGGATATATTTGAAGGTCTTTCAGAAAGACAGAGAGAAGCGGTTGAAACAATAGACGATGATTTAGAAATTATCGCCTGTGCTGGTGCTGGAAAAACCGGTGTTGTAACAAGAAGAATTGTGAATATTCTTAAGTCAAATCCGGGTGTATTGCCTGAGAATATAGTAGCATTTACGTTTACAAAGAAAGCGGCGGAAGAATTAAAAGGTCGTATTAATGCTTATGGAAAATCTGTATTAGGGCATACAAAAGGATTCGCACATATGTATGTTGGAACAATTCATGGTTTTTGCATAAGAATGTTGCAAGATTACATACCTGAGTTTCAGAAGTTTACTGTATTAGATGAGATACAAACCAAGTTATTTGTAGAGAGATACTATGAAGAATGTGGTATGCAGGATTTGAAGTTGAAGAAGTATGTAGAAACTTCTTTATTTATCTCAGTTATGAGTGTATTGAATGAAAACTGGTTTGAGCAGGATAAGTGGGATGAGAAGACTCGTATTGCTTTTGAGAAATATCGCAATAAAATGTATGAAGAAAAGAAATTTGATTATTCCTTGATCCTTCGAGAGATGATAAATCAACTTGAAACAAACTGTGAATTTGCTGAAGTTATAAAAAATAAAGTGAAGTATTTAACGGTTGATGAATATCAGGACACAAATCCTATACAAGAAAAGTTGATAGAAATATTAAAGGGATTTGGTGCGAATATCTGTGTTGTTGGTGATGATGATCAGACAATTTATCAATTTAGAGGAAGTGATCCTCAAAACATCCTTACATTTAAGGAAAGGTACAATATAAAAAAATACATCGTATTGGATAAGGATTATCGAAGTACGGAAGGCATCGTTGACGTGGCAAGAAGAATAATAGTCAATAATGACAGGCGGTTGCTCAAAACAATGACTTCAGGTTGCAATACGAAATATGACATAGGAGACATAGCATATGAGGAATATTCGGACATGGAAGATGAATTTACATCTATAGCCCGGAGAATTATGAAACTTCATGAAATAGGTATTCCTTATTCCGAAATTGCAATATTGCTGCGAAAAAGAAAAGTCAGCGGGAAGATTGCCGAAGTATTGGAGGCATATGATATTCCATTTGTTGTAGAAGGTGTGAATGATTTATTTGAGACAAAAGAATGTAACGCAGCAAAGGGAATTTTTGATTATTTAAATGGCGATATTCCTGCAACGGAGCTTTTTGAAAGATGGTTGCAGATAGACTATCCTCTTGATAAAAAAGAGGTAGCAGATGCAATGCAGTATTTGGCAACTATTGATGTAAAAGAAATAAGGTTATATTCTGAATTTAATATACAGGCTATTTATCACGAGTTTCTTCGACGTATTTCCTTAACGGAGGATGGTAGAAATGAAACAGAAGTGATTATGTATAACCTCGGAAAATTTAGTCAGGTGATTGCGGATTATGAGATTATTAATTATACGCAAAAACCAAGAACAAAACTCAATAACTTTTGTTCTTTTCTAAAATATACGGCATCACAATATTATCCGGAAGGATATATGACCAATTCCTACGCAAAACCAGATGCGGTTAGTATTATGACCGTACACCAGTCCAAAGGATTGGAGTTTGCAGCAGTATTTATTCCACAGCTCAATAGGAATTTCTTTCCAGCACAGCGGGTTGGAGGGAAAGGAATCTGGCATGTGATTGATAAATCATGGATAACAAATGCAGATAGATTCGAAGGGGATATCGAAGAGGAGAGAAAACTTTTTTATGTAGCGGTAACCAGGGCAAAGAAATATTTATATTTGACACGTTCGGTGAATGGTCATGATAAATATATTTCTCCATTTTTGGAAGAAGCAAAGGAATCATCCTATTTAGTAAAATATGATGGAAACATACAATATGATCCGGAGCATCTACCAAATATGAAACAGGAAAGCATGCCGATTTCGTTAAACTTTTCTTTGCTAGAGGATTATTTTGATTGTCCGTATCGATTTAAGTTATCTATGTTTTATGGATTTGAACAGCCTATTGTACCGGCACTTGGATATGGAAATGTTTTGCATGAAATTGTGAAAAATATACATGTTGCGGCGATGAACGGAGAAGATTTGACTAAAGAAGATGTAAAGAGAATGATAGATGAGTCATTTTACTTTCCATATGCGACTCCTAAATTGGAAGAAAATATGTATAAGAGTGTTACAAGAGCAATCAATAACTACGTGGAACATAACTGTGATGATATGGAAAATATTTATATGGCGGAATCGGATGTTGAAGTAGATATGGGGGATGGTGTCAGGGTAAATGGTCGAATTGATTTGGTAAAGAAAATTAATTTGGATGGCAAAGATAAAATAGCAATTGTTGATTTTAAAACTGCGAACAAGGAAGCGGTGGAATCAATAAATAAAGAACAGTTAAAAATATATGCTTTAGGATATGAGGAACTAACTGGGGAAAAGGCAGACTATATGGAAATCTATCAGTTGGATTCAGAGAAAAGAATAAAAGAAGATGTGACGGAAACAGTAATCCATGATGTTCGGAAAGAAATTACCGATGCGGCAACAAACATTAGAAACAACAATTTACCGCGGAAATGTAACAAAGAAAACTGTTCAAAATGTCATTTGAATCATTTGTGTTTAAGTAAAAAGGAAAAGAAACAATACGCGATTTAGGAGGAAATCATGGCAAATTTGTCACAGATAAAAAGAGAGAAAATGTTGAAATTTTTGGAAACATTGAAGGAACAGCATAGTGATGATGAATCACTAATTGCGATTAATCAGATAGAGAATGAATTGACATCGAAAAAATATGGACTCGTATGGGAAGAACATGAAGAAGAAGTGGATGTAAAAATGCGGACGCATATTCCGGTGTTTACGGAAGTGAAAGAAAAAGAAATTGTAGGAGATCCGAAAAGCGAACAGTGTAACTTTCTCTTAGAGGGGGATAATCTGCATTCGCTTAAGCTGTTGGAGAAAACGCATAAAGGAAAGATTGATGTTATATATATTGATCCGCCATATAATACGGGAGGAAAGGATTTCATTTATGATGATACATATGTGAATAGTGAAGATTTGTTTAGACATAGTAAATGGATTTCTTTTATGGATGAGCGTTTGCGTTATGCATCAAAACTATTGAAAAGAGAAGGCGTGATTTTTATTTCAATTGATGACAATGAGTTATATCAATTAAAAATACTTTGTGATGAGGTATTTGGAGCGGAAAATTTTATTGCTAATTTAATTTGGGCTGCAGGAAGAAAAAATGACTCTAAATATGTTTCTATTTCGCATGAATATATTTTGTGCTATGCCAAGTCATTAAGTTTACTTAAAGAAAATAAAGTGGTATGGAAAGAACGAAAACAAGGGATTGAAGACATATATAGGGAAGCAGAATATTTAAAAAAGACTTATGGTTCTGACTATGAGAAAATGTCATTGGAATTAAAAGTATGGTATAAGAATTTACCTGCAAATCATCCTGCAAGAAATCATTCACACTATAATTGTATAGATGAAACTGGTATATATTTTCCTTCCGATATTTCGTGGCCAGGAGGAGGTGGACCTAAATACGAAGTACTTCATCCTGTTACAGGAAAACCCGTTAAGGTTCCAAATCGTGGTTGGGTTTATCCAACAAAAGAAAGAATGGAAGAGGTGATTTCTCAGAACCTAGTTCACTTTGGTAAAGATGAGTCGAGTGTTCCTTGTAAAAAAACATACTTAGCTAGTAATGAAACTTCAACACCTTATAGTGTATTTTATAAAGATGGAAGAGCAGCAACAAAAAGATTACGTTCTTTAATGGGAGAAGTGGCATTTCAAAATCCTAAGGATGTAGATATTTTAAGTAGCATATTCGAGTTTAGTTCAAATAATGATTCAATTATTCTAGATTTTTTTGCAGGTTCTGGAAGTACTGCACAGGCAGTGATGGAATTAAATAGAAAAGATGGTGGAAACAGACAATTTATTTTGTGTACTAATAATGAGAATAATATATGTGAGAATGTTACATATCAGCGTGTAAAAACAGTTATTACGGGTATAAGACCAGATAACAGTCAATATTCGGAAGGAATACCAGTTAATTTGAAGTATTACAAAACCGATTTCGTAGACAAAACAAGTGAAGAAATCTATGATGAACTGCTTGAGCATATCAGGGAAATGATTCAGTTACAGTATGGAGTTAATGTTGATAATCAAAAGTATATTATGATTATGGATGACGATGAGATGGATGAATTTGAAAAACATTTTGATGAATACAAGGACATAGAAGTGGTATTTATCAACCAAGATGTATTATTGTCTACATCACAAGAGAAGTTATTGCAGAATATAAACACAAAGATTATTCCAAATTGCTACTTTGATTTCGAATTGAGAGAGGTAGGAGAATTATGGTAGAAAAAATAAAAGATTATGAGTTTCAGACACAATGCGTGGAATATCTGATAGATAAAACAGTTGAAACCACAAGTAAACAGGTTATTACCGTGAAGGCACCAACCGGTGCGGGAAAAACAATCATTCTTATCAAATATGTAGATGAGTTTCTAAAAAATACAAGCAAAAATACAGCGTTTGTATGGTTATGTCCGGGAAAAGGAAATCTGGAGGAACAGAGCAAAGAGAGAATGGAACAGTTGGCACCACATATAGATACAAGAAATCTTATGTATTCTATGATGGTAGGATTTGAACCGGGAAGTGTTACTTTTATCAACTGGGAGCTTGTTACGAAAAAAGGAAATACTGCATTAAAAGACAGTGAAAGATCGAATTTGTTTGAAAAGATTGCAGAAGCCCACAAAGATGGAACGGAATTTGTAGTGATTATCGATGAAGAACACCTGAATAATACGAAAAAGGCAGATGATGTAATTAGTGCATTTGCAGCTAAGAATATTATTCGTGTTTCTGCTACCGCAAATAAAGTGCCACATCAGGAATACTATGAAATTAGTGAAGAGGATGTTATTGCTGCCGGTTTGATAACTAGGGCAATTTATGTCAACGAAGGTGTGGATGAGCGAAAAGAAATCTTGAATGATTATGAGTATTTGCTGGATTTGGCAGATAATAAACGAAAAGAAATTGCAGAGGCATATAATAAACTGGACGTCAAAGTAAGACCACTTGTGTTGATACAGTTTCCTATGGGGCAGCCAGAAACAATTAATGCGGTGGAAGAAAAGCTGGCTAGCATGGGATATACTTACGATAATGGTATGGTCAACATTTGGATGAGTGATGAAAAGATTGTCAGTGATGATTTGACTAAGTTGGATGGTTCACCTGCATTTCTGTTAATGAAGCAGGCAATATCTACTGGATGGGATTGTCCAAGGGCAAAGATTCTTGTGAAATTACGAGAAGGAGGCAGTGAGGATTTTCAGATTCAAACGATAGGTAGAATTCGCCGGATGCCGGAAGGAAAACATTATGGACTCAATATTCTGGATTATTGCTACATCTATACATTAGATACGCAATATAAGATGGGATTGCTATCTGCTCTTGATAAAGCATATCAGGTACGCAGACTTTTCCTTCGAGATGAGGCAAAAGATTTTACGATTACTAAAGAAATGCGTGATTTGGATTTTGATGGTCTTGGAGAACGAGAAACTTTAGAGAAGGTATATGCCTATTTCAAGGAAAAGTATAATTTAGGTTCGGATAAGAAGGCGAACCAGGAAAATCTTGAAGCGGGCGGTTACAACTTTAGCCATGAAATTGATAATAAAATTCTTCAGGGAATATTTAGAACAACAGAAGATCTTGCACGAAGTGATTCTGATGACAAAATCAAAATTAAGACAACCGTGAATACACATACACATGGTATTTACCTGTTGCACTCTGTTGATGAGATTAAAAAGGTTACTGGTATGCAATCTCAGAAGGTAAAGAATATTCTAAGAAGAATGTTTTGTAAAGGAAAAAAGAGAAAGTATAAGTTCATCGAATTAGAAAACTCGGATTTTTATGCATTTGTCATTAATAATGTAAAGCAGCTTAAGATGGACTTTAAGAATGTAACAGCTCAAATGGGTGGTAAACAGATGTCTTTTACACTTCATCCAAAAACTTCCGAGTTCCACATTCCGGAAATGGAAATATATAAGTTTAGTGAAGTAAAGAATCGTCAATTGCTGCGTATGAATGCATACAAAGAGTACACGAATGAATTTATTACGGATAAGACAAGAAGTCATCCGGAAAGATTATTCGAGCGTTACTGTGAGAAAAATGATTCAGTAGAATGGGTTTATAAAAACGGTGATACTGGTCAGCAATATCTTTCTATCGTGTATACGGATGCTTTTTTAAAGCAATGGCTATTTTATCCGGATTACATTATTCACTTGAAAGATGGTACAGATTGGATTATCGAAACAAAGGGAGGAGAAGCTTCCGGTCACAGTAAAAATATAGATTTACAGATAGGTAACAAATTTAATGCATTTAAAGAGTATGCAAAAAAATATAACATGCACTGGGGATTTGTGCGGGATATTGATGATGAACTGTATATCAATAATACGGAATTTGTAGATGATATGTCTGATGAGCGGTGGCGACCGTTGGAGGAGATGTTGTAGGCTAGTTGGTTTTATATGGTGAATCTTATGTTTGGACAATATAGAAAATTACTCTTGCTCACAAAATGAAGTTTGAGAGGGATTTTTTGTCACAAATGCAAGCAACATTTTAAAAGGAAAAATTGTGTTGAAGGATTAATTCAGGGAGGTACCGATGCTAGAGGATAGTTATTTAAAATTACCGTATGATTTATCAGGCTCTATGTCAAAAAATCGTTTTCGCAACGAAATGTTGTGGGGACTTGAAAAGATGTTTGAATTATATAAAACGAATCAGGATTTTTTTATGGTATTTGACTATGTGTGCGATATTGAGGCTCACCTGGATGGAAAAATAGAATTTTTTCAAATAAAAACAAACAATGCGGCAAAACCATATTCTATAACTAAAATTGCAAAACCAGATAAGAGCGGAAAATCTATATTGGGTAAATTATATGCAATAAAAACAGCAGATGATAGTGAGGATGGAATTGTAAGTAAATTGGCTATTGTTGTAAATGTACCATTAAAGACATCTGACAATGTTACGCATTCTACAGATAGAGAAATTTCTTTTGATAAAATAGACGAGGTGTCAAAAAGAAAAATTGCTGAATATCTGATTAAAGAATGTAATGTCCAAACAGTAGACTTGTCAGATTGTTACTATTTATATACTTCAATGGATTTATTTAATCCTCATGATAGTTTATTAGGAAAAACAATAAATTTTTTTGTTGATGTGTATGGGGAAGAACCTAAAAGAGCAAAAGTTTTGTTTCAAACTATGACCGACACTATTGAAATGAAAGCTTGTTATGAACAAAGATGTATAAATTATGATGAAGTTATTTTGAAAAAGGGAATATCGAGGAATGAACTTCAAAAGATATTGGAAAAGCATATAGATATTTCTGATGAATCAATTCAGATTGTAAAGCAAGAAATTAAAGAAATCTATCCTGAATTTTCTGTTTGTACAAAAATGAATGCAGCGTTGGTTGCTGTTACAAAGGAATTGAGAACCAATAAAGTATTAATAAAAATAGAACAGAGTATAGTGAAATATATACTTGGTAATTTAGAATTGTTTGATGGAGAAATTGTTGATAGTATATTGCTTTTGGATAATGTTTATAAAAAGGAATTTCCTGTCGAATATACATTTCAAGAAAGGCATTCATTATACATAATGGTAATTGTACGAGTAAGGGAGGGGTATTATGCATAAGTTAGTGGTTAATGGACTGTACCTATTTTCAATAAAAGAAAAAAAGGCGAAGTATGTTTCTTTTGCTGACGGAATAAATGTAATTACGTCAAGTAAAGATAATGGAACAAAACGTGGAAAATCTGTAATTATGAAAAGCATATACCATACGCTTGGTGCTGATTGTATATTTGAGGACAAATGGAATATCAATGACAAGGTAAGTATTTTGGATTTTTCTGTTGATACAAAAGAATATTATATATTAAGATATCAGCGATTGTTTAAGATATATCGTAAAGATAATTTACATCTGTTGTTTAGAACAAATAGCAGAGCAGAATTGGCTGAGTTTTTGGGTGTTTTTTTTGATTTTAAAGTAATGTTACCAAATAAATTTTCCGGTGAAATAGAAGTTACACCACCAGCATACAATTACTTATTGAACTTCATTGATCAAGATGGTATGGATGGAAGTAAGTTTTTATCATTTGCATCATTACAACAATATTCTGACTACAAAGATAAGGTATTATATTATCATTTTGGTGTATATAATGAAGAATATTATTTGCTTGTAAAGTCAATTGAAATAATTGAAAGTAATATGAAAGAAGTTCGCAAGAAAATTGAATTGAATCAGAATATGGTTCAAAGAATAAATATAGATGTAAAAGATACCGACTATTCTACTAGTCTTCAGGCATTGGAGCAGGAGTTAAAGCTTAATAAAGCGGAGTATACCCGTTATGTATCAGGATTAAGTGAATGTAAGAAAAGACTCATAAAATATCGAAATGCAAAAGAAGATGTTTTAAGTAGTATAGATGAAATATTAACTTATAGCAAAGAGATAGAGGATGATGTTAAGTCAATAATTAAACATAAATGTCCATATTGTCAATCAGAGATTGAGGATAATCTTGATATGCGTATATATAACTATAATTCAATAGAGGATGCTCTGTTTTTAAAGGCGGGTCTTGAAGAAGAATTAACGGACATAGAGCATAAAATCGAATTGGAAGAAAAGAAATACCAGAAGCAATTGGAACAGATAAATGATTACGAAAAAAAACTTACAGCTTATAATGAAGAAATCAGTGATGTTTTAAAATATAAAGGATATATGGAAATGAGAGATTCTTTGATTAAAGAAATAGGAGAACTGGTTTCAACAGAAAATGCGTATGAAGATGAACTGAAAAAAGAAAAAAGGAGAAGAAAAAAATTTGATGACTCAAAGAAACAAGTTAACCAGAGATACTATGAGTTGATGACCAGAGATAAACAAAGATTTGGACTGAAGGAGATCTCTGATAAAAAATTAATGGATATAAAATCAAATATTTCAGCAGGTGGAAGCAATAAGCCGATTGCGACAATTATTTGGTACATGAACCTGCTGAGGATAAAGAAGGAGTTTAATCCAAATGCGATTTTATTTCCTATAGTATTTGATAGTCCGAATAATGTGGAAACAGACAATGAGAAAAGAATAGAGTTGTTAAAATATTTGTTTGAGAGTGTTGATACCGATACGCAGTTGATAATATCGAATTTGGGATTTGATAGAAATCAATTTAAAGAAGCTAATATTGAACAGATAATAGAAATTACAAATGATAAATATCAATTACTAAATCAGAAGGATTATGATAATTATAAAGGTCTTTTTATAAGTCTTATGGAAAATGATATTTGAGATCGAAAGTGCAAGCTAAAATGTTAATTTGGAAGGTGATATAATGACAAGTGAATTTATGAGAGATTTGCTTTCAAAAGATGAAAAGATAACAGTAGAATACAAATCCTGTCAGTATGGCATCCAGGAGGATGTATATGAAACGGTGTGTTCCTTTTCCAATCGATATGGTGGATA
>ULUH01022578.1_pt1 | contig 11836 bp, 10 predicted proteins | sample 1958241 | NCBI WGS metagenome assembly ULUH01 (sample SAMEA4835753, study PRJEB28245) | human gut metagenome | biome: gut microbiome; material: fecal sample | place: Denmark | collected 2008 | reverse complement strand
GCGGCGCATCTTGGCGCATTCTCATTTGGAAATAGTATTATTTATTCAGGCTGAAGCGGAACGTGTAGCTTTCTTCACCGTAATGCTCATTGCCAACCCACAGCACCGTCTTGTCCGCGAGGTTATAGACGGCAGAGTGAATCGTCAGCGAGTTGGAATCGCCGGGATTGCCCCAGTCGCGGCGGCTGACCGCATCGAGCAGACCCATCGCCGCTTCTTCGTCCGCCACGACGCCATTCAGCTCCGCCAGACGGTCGCGCAGAAGCTCGTAGCGGTCAAGACCCGGTTTGTTCGCGTCCGCCGTGTAGTAATCCGGCGTGATAATGAAGTTGGTAATCATCTGCCAGTCCGTCGCGCCGGAGAGCGGATCAGCGTCGTTCCAGATGACGTTCAAGTGGCGGTTCGCGCCATCCGCGTCGTCGTCACTGCTGTCAGACACCCACTCCAGAATCGCGCTCTTGCCCGTGGAATCCGCAATCATATAATGGAAGCTCGTCTTTGCGGAGTCGTGCAGGTCGTACTTTTCCACCAGTTCGACTGCTTCTTCAACGGAGTCGGCGTAGTCCAGAATCATGCGGAGCATCGTGGTCGAGGTCAAATCCGGCTTGTCGGTCTGCTGATTCGTCGCGGCGACCTTCTCTCCACCCTGATAGGACATGAAGATGCCGCACGCCACGCCCGCGTCATTCACGCCATCCAGCGGCGCAAAAGGAGCGGCAAGCGTGAGAATCTTCTGCCCGAAGGTGGTCACGTCCTTCGTGCTGTCTAAGCCGAGGAACTGCAAGTCCACCGTGGAATAGGAAGCATGACGTCCGTTGCCCGGATTCGTGTAGACGATGACGGTGTTCGTCTCGTGGAAGTCGTAGTTGCGGCCGAAAACGCGGTCGCCGTCCGCCGTATCCGCGGTGAAAGCGGAGCAGGCGATTTCAGAGGTTTTGATGCTCATGGGGATGATGCCCTTGGTGATGCTGTTCGTGATAAAGGAGATAAGCTCCGTGTCATTGGACGCGCCGCCCTGCGCCAAGAACTCATCGAAATGGTAGCCGCCGGAGACATTCAGCACATACACTGAACCATCCTTATGGCTTTCATCGCGCTGCGTCACCTGCTGAAAGGACAGCAGCGTTGTGATTTCGTCGTGCCAGATGACGTAGACCGTGCCCACCAGCACGATTACCAGCGCCAGCAGGACGCCGAGGATGGTCAGCAATACTTTCTTCGCGGTTGATTTCTTCTTCATGGGGTCAATTTTCCTCCCGTTGCGAATTTGTTGATACAGTCAAGTATCATAGCATAAAAACGTAGATTTGTAAAGTGTGAATTTTTCGCGTCAAATTTGTGATTTCGCAAGGATTTTTGCCCCTCGATGTTGTAATTATAATGCAATGAGAGGAGGGAAACGACGATGACCATCAGGGAGCGATTGGAGCAGGAGGAGGCACAGCGTCTATCACCGCGGGCGGTCTGCGCGAAGGACACGCGCGGGCGCGAAAAGCCGATTGTCCCCTGCCCGATGCGCACGGACTTCCAGCGCGACCGCGACCGCATCATCCACTGCAAAGCGTTTCGCCGCCTGAAATACAAAACGCAGGTGTTCCTCGCGCCTGAAGGCGACCACTACCGCACGCGGCTGACGCACACGCTGGAAGTGGCGCAGATTGCCCGGACGCTGGCGCGGTGTCTTCAGCTGAACGAGGACTTGACGGAAGCAATTGCGCTGGGGCACGATTTGGGGCATACGCCGTTTGGGCACATCGGCGAGCACGCGCTGGACAGGCTAATGCCTGAAGGCTTCCGGCACAACGAGCAGTCGAAGCGCTGCGTCGAGGCGCTGGAGAACGACGGAAACGGGCTGAACCTGACGTGGGAGGTGCGCGACGGCATCCTCTGTCACTCCGGCAAGCAGTTTCCCGCGACGCTGGAGGGGCAGTGCGTCCGCCGTGCCGACCGGATTGCGTATTTGAATCACGATTTGGATGATGCCCTGCGCGCCGGAGTCTTGCAGCCCTTTGAACTGCCGGCGGACTGCTTGAAGGTGCTGGGACAGACGCACGGCGAGCGCATCAACACCATGATTTGCGACATTGTGGCGTGCAGCGCGGACAAACCGACGCTGACCATGTCGCCGCTGGTGCAGGAAACCATGGACGGCCTGCGGGAGTTCATGTTTGCGCGCGTATACCGCGACCAATGGCGGCAGGCGGAGGAAGAACGCTGCAAGCACGTTGTGGAAGCGCTGTTCAGCTATTACAGCGAGCATCCGGGCGAAATGCCGGAGGAGTTCGTGCTCATCGGCTACAAGGAAGGCACGGCACGCGCTGTGTGCGACTTTGTATCGTGCATGACCGATCGCTACGCCATCCGCACCTATCAGCAGCTGTTTGTGCCGAGCGGGTTTTCGGCAATATAACAAGCGTTCTTCGCATTTTCCCGCTTTTTTTCCGAAGATTCCAAAAACACAAGGCTGAAACAAGCAGGAAATTTCGATTTCTTGGCGAATTAAACTGATGGATGAGCAGAGACAGCCCTGCAAGCCATCCAAATAACACAATGCGTTCCCCGTTTCCTGTTGGTTCCGGGTGTGCTTTTTGTGTTCCTTGACAGAACGCTTTTTGAGGGAGGTGAGCGGTGCCGTGCGTTTTCCGCCTTCTTGGCTGGATGAGCTCCGCGCGCGTGCGGACATCGTTCAGATCGTTGGGCAGTACGTCCAGCTCAAAAAGAATGGGCGCAAATACTGGGGGCTATGCCCCTTCCATGGAGAGAAAACCGCATCTTTCTCTGTGGATCCGGAAAAGCAGCTGTTCTACTGCTTCGGCTGCAAGGCGGGCGGCAGCGTCATCCATTTTGTGATGGAGATTGAACATCTGCCGTTTCCCGAAGCGGTGAAGCATCTGGCGGATCAGCTGCACATGCCGCTGCCGCAGATGGAGGCTGACCCGGATTATCAGCGGCGGCAGACGCAGCGAGAGCGACTGCTGGCGTGCAATCGGGATGCGGCGCACTTCTTCTACGAAACGCTCTTCACCCCCGCGGGGCAGCCGATGCTGGATTATTTGAAGCGCCGCGGCGTATCCGACGGCGTCATCCGCAAATTCGGTCTGGGCGCAGCGCCGAACAGCTGGGACGCTTTAACCCGCGCGATGCAGGCAAAGGGCTACACCACCGAAGAGCTGCAAATGGCTGGGCTGATTGTCATCAAGGACGCGGAGGAAGCGACAGCGGATCGCCCTGCGCGCCCGCGCCGCGCTTTTGACATGTTCCGCAACCGCGCGATTTTCCCCATCATCGACCAATACGGCAACGTCTTGGCGTTTGGCGGGCGCGCAATTGAGAACGTGCAGCCGAAGTACCTTAACACGTCCGACACCCCCATTTTCAACAAGCGTTTGGGCGTGTACGCAGCAAATCTTCTGCGCAAAGAGCGGCACTTGGAGCGTGTGGTGCTGGTCGAGGGGTATATGGACGTCGTTTCGCTGACGCAGTTCGGCGTGACCGGCGTCTGCGCGACGCTCGGCACGGCGCTGACGAACGAACAGGCAAAGCTGCTCAAACGCTTTGCGCCGATGGTATACTTGTCCTACGATGGCGACAGCGCGGGGCAGCACGCCATCCTGCGCGGTCTGGATATACTGGAGGCGGAAGGCATTCCAGCGCGCGTGCTGGATTTTCCCGACGGGCTTGATCCGGACGAATTCATCCGCCGCGACGGGAAAGAAGGCTTCGACAAACTGCCTGCCCTGACGCCGCAAGCCTACCGGATGCGTCGGCTTCGCGCGGAACACGACCTGACCCCGCAGGAGGGGCGAACCGCCTACGCGAAGGCGTGCGCCGCGATTTTGCGGAACTTGGAGCCGGTGGAGATGGAGAACGCCCTGCAGGAGCTCATCGTGCAGACAGGCTTCAGCCGCGATGTGCTGATTGCGCAAATCGGCATGACGCCGCCGAAGGACATCACTTCTGCGCCTCCCCTGCCCGCGCGAATCGCTCGTCCGCCCGCGACGCCTGTCCCGGAGCCGGAAAACGCCGACGAGGATGTACGCGCGGAGGAGCTGCTGCTTTCGCTGATTGCCACGTCGCGTCTGCCGGAAGATTTGGCGCAGGAGGACGACTTCCGCGACCCGCTGCTCAAGGAGCTGTTTCTGCAGCTGCAAAGCGGTGTGTCCGCCGCGTCGCTGGTGGAAAGCCAGAACGACGAGGTGATGCGCGCCCGCGTCAGTCATCTGCTGATGGCGCAGAGCGGCGAAAGCACGGATCAAATGCTGCAAATGGCGCACGACTGCCTATCGCGGATGCGCCTGAAACGAGCGCGCGCGCAGTACGACGAGATTATGAAGCGCATCAAAACGCTCTCCGGCGCAGAAAAAATGCAGGCGCTGGATGAAGCAAAGCAGCTGACTGCCACCATCAACCGACTGAAATAATGCAGTCGTTATGGAAATTGCAATTTGTTTATCGCTACCGAGCCGGAAAACCCGGCTGTATCACAAGAAGGAGAGTTCAACTTGACGCTTTCGCAGAATGGCCGTCCGTCACCGCTTGACGAACTGTACGAATACGCAAAAAACAAAGGCACGATCACTTATCAGGAAGTGACCGATCGTCTGGGCAATACTTTTTTTGAGGCCGATCAGCTGGAGAAGGTGCTGGACAAGCTGGAGAGTCTGGGCGTGACCGTGGTGGATTCCGCGGAAATCCCGGATACATCCCCCGCTGCCATGGAAGTGCCCGATCCCGCGCTGAACGACGACCTGAGCGAAGCTGATGTCATTTCCGCCGACGACCCGGTGCGCATGTATCTGAAGGAAATCGGGCGCATTCCGCTGCTAACGAGCGAAGCGGAAATTGAAGTTGCCAAGCAGCTGGAAAGCGACGACCCCGCCATCCGCAACGAGGCGAAACGCCGCCTGAGCGAAGCGAACCTGCGCCTTGTCGTGTCGATTGCCAAGAAGTACGTTGGGCGCAGCAAGAACTCCATGAGCCTGCTCGACCTGATTCAGGAGGGCAACCTCGGGCTGATGAAGGCCGTGGAGAAGTTCGACTACACCAAGGGCTTCAAGTTTTCCACCTACGCGACGTGGTGGATTCGGCAGGCGATCACCCGCTCGATTGCCGATCAGGCGCGTACCATCCGCATCCCCGTGCACATGGTGGAAACAATTAACCGCATCGTGCGCGTGAACCGCCAGCTTCAGCAGAAGCTGGGGCGTGAGCCGCGCCCGGAGGAAATCGCGAAGGAACTGGGCATCAGCGTGAGCAAGGTGCAGGAAATCATCAAGATTGCGCAGGAGCCGGTGTCGCTCGAATCCCCGATTGGCGAGGAGGAGGACAGCCACCTCGGCGACTTCCTCGAAGACGACAAGACGCCGCCGCCCTCCCAGATTGTGGCGGAAAGCATGATGAAGCAGACGCTTTCCGACGTGCTGCACATGCTGACGCCGCGTGAAGAGCAGGTCATCCGGATGCGCTACGGGCTGGATGACGGTCAGCAGCGTACGCTGGAGGAAGTCGGCAAGGCGTTCAACGTCACCCGCGAACGCATCCGCCAAATTGAGGTGAAGGCGCTGCGCAAGATTAAGCGCCCGAACATGTCCAAGAATCTGGTGGACTACATGGATTGATGATTCCCTGTTGGGCTGAAGGGAGTGGATTCCGCTTGACACAAACCCCGGATAGCCGCCAAAAGCGGCTTGATGACCTCTATGAATACGGCAAGAAGAAGGGCACGCTGACCTACAAGGAGATTATGGAACGCCTGATGGATCTCTACATCGAGCCGGATCAGCTGGACAAGGTGCTGGAGAATCTCGAAGCGCTCGGCGTGACCGTCATCAATGAAAACGACCCGCAGCCCGCGCAGTCCAGCGAGGACACCCCCCTTGACACGATTAACCTGTCCGTCCCCGACGGCGTGAGTTCCGACGACCCTGTCCGCCTGTATTTGAAAGAAATCGGCAAATATCCCCTGCTGACCACCGAAGAAGAAATTGCGCTGGCAAAGCAGATTGCGGAAGGCACGCCAGAGGAGCAAGCAACGGCAAAAAAGAAGCTCAGTGAAGCGAACCTGCGCCTTGTGGTGTCCATCGCCAAGCGCTATGTCGGGCGCGGAATGCAGTTCCTTGACCTGATTCAGGAGGGCAACCTCGGCTTAATCAAAGCGGCAGAGAAATTCGACTACACCAAGGGTTACAAGTTTTCTACCTACGCGACGTGGTGGGTTCGGCAGGCGATTACCCGCGCCATCGCCGATCAGGCGCGCACGATTCGCATTCCCGTGCACATGGTGGAGACCATCAACAAACTGATTCGCGTCAATCGTCAGCTGGCGCAGGAGCTGGGGCGCGACCCCACACCCGCGGAAATCGCGAAGGAAATGGGCATCAGCGAGAGCAAGGTGCGTGAAATCATCAAGATTGCGCAGGAGCCGGTGTCGCTGGAAACCCCGATTGGCGAGGAAGAGGACAGCCATCTGGGCGACTTCATCGAGGATGAGAACGCGCCCGCGCCGGCGGAGGTGGCGTCCAACGCCATGATGCGCGAACAATTGCAGGAAGTGCTGCACACACTGACCCCGCGCGAGGAGAAGGTCATCCGCCTTCGTTTCGGGCTGGAGGATGGACAGGCGCACACGCTGGAGGAAGTTGGCAAGGAGTTCAACGTCACCCGCGAACGCATCCGGCAGATTGAAGCAAAGGCACTGCGCAAGATTCGCCACCCTGGCCGTTCCAAGAAACTGCGCGACTACTATACGGAATAACATTTGCGGCTCTGTCCACGAATCGGCGGCAGGGCCGTTTTTGGGAGGCGTTATGCTCGACGAAAGACTATCCCTCGCCGCGCAGCTGTACGAGCCGTGTGCGCTGGGCGCGGATATCGGCACAGATCACGCGCTGCTCCCCTGCTATCTGCTGACGCACAACATTTGCCAAGAGATGATTCTGGCTGATGTCAGCCCGAAGGCGCTTCTCCACGCGGAAGAAAGCGTCCGCCGCCATCATTTGGAGAAGCGTGCGCATGTGCGGCTCGTCGACGGGCTGGATGCGCTGACCAAACCTTGCGGATGTGTGTCGATGATGGGCATGGGCGGCGAAACCATCCGCAAGGTGCTGCTTAGCGGCGCAGAGAAGCTCTGCGGAGCGGTACTGGTGCTTTCCTCGCATACGGAGCAGCCGCTCGTCCGCCGGACATTGCCTGAAATCGGCTACCACATCGTGCAGGAGAAACTCTGCCAAGCGGCGGGGCGCTTTTACATCTTCTGGCGCGCCGAACCGGGGCAGGCGGAAGGCTGGACGGCGGATGAAGTGCACTACGGGCGCTTGCTGTGGGTGCAGAATCCGCCGAAAATGCTGCTGGACTACTGCCGCTACCGCATCAAGGTGATGGACGACCGCCTGACCGGGCTGGCATCCGCAACGGGTGATGTGAGCCGGATTCGCGGCGACATTGCGGCGGAAATCGACTTTTATCAACGAAAAATCATGGAATTGGAGGGTACGCCATGCTGACGGTACAGCGGGTTTACGAGCTGATTGACGCGTTTGCGCCGTTTGACACGCAGGCGGATTTCGACAATTCCGGCTTGCTGGTAGGCAATCCCCAGGCGGAAGTGACGGGCATCCACCTTGCGCTGGATGTGACCGACCGCGTGATTGACGATGCGCTGGCAGCGGGCGCGAACCTGATTGTGACGCATCATCCCCTGATGTTTTCCGCCCGGAAGCGCCTGACTGAGGCGGATTACGAGGGGCATCTGCTGATTCGGCTGATTGCAAACGGCTTATCGCTGATTGCCGCGCACACGAACCTCGACCAAGCGTCCGGCGGCATGAACGACACGCTGGCGAGATTGCTGGGGCTGGAGAGCATCGTCGGCGAGGGATTCCTGCGCGTGGGAGATTTATCCGCACCGATGACTGCGGAAGCATTCGCGGATTTTGCCGCGCGGCAGTTAGGCGACACAGTGCGCGTGATGGGGCATCGGGAGGCGCTCATCCACCGCGTCGGTCTCTGCTCCGGCGGCGGGTGCGACGAGTGGGCGGATGCGCACGCCATGGGCGCGGATGCTTTCCTCACGGGCGAGGTGAAGCACCACATTGCGCTGGATGCATCCTACCACGGCGTGGTGCTGTTGGAGGCGGGACACTTTGCCACGGAAAATCCCGGTATTTTTGCGCTCATGAAGGCTTTACAAAACGCGCCGGATATAGTACAATGGAAAATGCACATTTCGCGCTCCGAACGCAGCGCGTATGAGTGACCGTCCGTGCCCTCCGGCACGCTGTTTATCAAGGAGGTACTTATGGACCAGCTTGCTATGTTATGGCAGTATCAAGTGGAAGACCGCAAGGCTGACAAACTCGAACAGGAGCTGAGCCGCAGTCCGCTGCGCCAGAAGATGAATACCTGCCGCACGCAGTTCAACGCCAAGCAGAAGCAGTACAAGCAGATGGAGGAACAGGTGGCGATTCTCTCTGACCGCAAGGATGCCATCCGCGATGCCATCACCCGCTGCGAAGAACAGCTGCGCCACCTGCAAAGCCGCTTCGAGCAGAATCCTCCGACCGAATTGGATGATACGAAAGCGCTGCTGAGCGAAGTGAACCGCTTTCTGGAGACGATTGGCAGCTATGAGCAGGAAATGAAGCGCATGGCAAAGGATGCCAACGATTACGATCAGAAGGAACGCAGCCTGCGCCGCGATGCCATTAAGCTGAAGGAAGAATTTGATAATCTCAAGAAGCAGTACGACAAGGAATCACCGGAAAAGGAAGCTGCCCTGAAGGCACAGAAAGCCATCGTCGCAAAGAAGGGCGAGGGCATTTCGCCGGAGCTGCTGGCACGCTATCACGAGATTAAGAAGCGCATCACGCCGCCGCTCGCTCGGCTGATTAACAACCAGTGCAGCGGATGCAATATGTCGCTGCCGTCGGCAGTGCTGAGCCGCGTCACGTCCGCCAACGGCGAGATTGTGGAGTGCGAAAGCTGCGGGCGTCTGCTGATTCCCTGATTTTGCCGCATATGAAAAAGACCACGCATGACCGATTTTCGGTGCGTGGTCTTTTTCGTATGCGATTTTATACTATTTCCAGATGAAAATGCGCCAAGATGCTCCGCGAATTTTGGTTCTTCACAGAATCTTGGGGGAAGAGCAGCTTGGGGGCGCGTCTGCGAACGGGCAGACGCCGCCGACGGCATGGCCAATTTTCTCCGGCACTTCCTCCGATGCGAGCATCTTCGCCTTCACACCGAAACGCGCCTTGAAGCGGTGATTGTCGATTTTGCCATCCCCCGCCGCGACAACCAGAATCGGCTGCTCCTTACCCTGAAACGAGAGCGTTTTCGCAATGCGCCCCGGCTCACAGCCCAGCGCCTGCGCCGCCAAAGCGACCGTTGCGCTGGATTCATCGAGTTCGCGGATGCGGTCGGCAATCCCCTGCGCGGCAAATGCTGCGCGTACCTTTTCGATTGACATGAATTGCGTAATTTCTTCCTGCCATTATGCATCCAGCGCCGCGTCCATCAGCTTTTGCAGCACCACCGGGTTCGCCTTGCCGCCGGAAAGCCCCATTGCCACGCCCATCAGCGCGTTTTTCAGCGTCAGCTTGCCCTTGCGGTAGCCCGCGACCATCTCCGGGTGCGTGTCGATGGCTTTGCGGACGTACTCTGTCAACACCGCTTCATCGCTGATTTGCATCAGTCCCATGCGGGTGACGTATTCCTCCGGGTCTTCGGGCGTGTCCCAGAGCGCGTCTATCGTCTTTTTCGCTGTGCCGACGCTGATAAGGCTCTGCTCCGTCATGTCCGCAATCTTCGCCAAGGACGCCGGGTTCAGCGGGATTTTCGCATCCTCGCCATCCAACAGGCGGAACACTTCGCTGATCATCAGGTTCGCCAGCATTTTGATCGCCGTGGTGGCCTGCGCCGCCGTTTCAAAGTAGTCCGCCAGATATTTGCTGGAGACCAGCTGCTCCGCCGCGTACGCCGTCAGCCCGTAATCCGCCATGTACGCCGCCTTGCGCACATCCGGCAGCTGCGGCAGCTCCTTGCGCCATCCGGCAATGACTTCGTCGCTCAGCACAATGGGCGCTAAGTCCGGGTCGGGGAAATAGCGGTAGTCGTTGGCGTTCTCCTTGCGGCGCATGGAGGACGTTTTGCCCGTGGTCTGGTCGAAGCGGCGCGTCTCCTGCACAATCGCTTCGCCTTTCTTGACTGCCTCCACCTGCCGGCGGTATTCCTCCTCAATCGCGCGCTGAACGGACGTGAACGAGTTCAGGTTTTTCATTTCCGTGCGCGTGCCGAACGGTTCATCCTTTTTGTGGATGGAGAGGTTCACGTCACAGCGGAGCGAACCCTCCTGCATCCGGCAGTCACTCACGCCCGTGTACTCGATGACCGCCTTCAGCTTGTGCAGGTACGCGACAGCCTCCTGCGGCGTGCGAATATCCGGCTCAGACACGATTTCAATCAGCGGAACGCCGCAGCGGTTGCAGTCGATGAGCGTCCCCTTCTCCGGGTCATGTACGAGCTTGCCCGCGTCCTCCTCGATGTGGATGCGCGTGATGCCAATGCGCTTCTCGCCCGCTTCCGTCTCCACCGTCAAGTGCCCGCCGACGCACAGCGGCAGGTCGTACTGGCTGATTTGGTACGCTTTGGGCAGGTCGGGATAGAAATAATTCTTTCTGTCCTGTTTGGAGTAACGCGCAATCGTGCAGCCCGTCGCCAGCCCCGCCAGCACCGCGTAATGCACCACCTGCCGATTGAGCACCGGCAGCGTGCCGGGAAAGCCCATACAGACCGGGCAGCACTGCGTGTTCGGCGCTGCGCCGAAGGTCGTCGGACAGGCGCAGAAGATTTTGGTCTTCGTTTTCAGCTCCACATGAACCTCCAAGCCGATGACCATTTCATATCCGTCCATCATCTTCCAAGCCATTACAGCGTCGCCTCCTTGCAGATTTCGCCCAGCGCCTCTTCCAGCGCATAGCCGACTCGGTAGAGCAGCGGTTCGGAGAAGGTCGCGCCCATTAGCTGCACGCCGACGGGCAGCCCCGCGCGGTCAAGCCCGCAAGGCAGCGACAAGCCCGGAATGCCCGCGATATTCACCGGGACGGTATCAATATCGCCGAGGTACATTTCCAGCGGCGACATCGTCTTTTCGCCGATTTTGTAGGCAGTCGTCGGCGCGACGGGCGAAAGCAGACAGTCGACGTCCTTCAGCACCGCGTTCAGTTCGCGGATGACGAGCGTGCGCACCTGCAATGCCTTCTTGTAGTACGCATCGAAGTAGCCAGCGGACAGCGTGTAAGTGCCCAGCAGAATCCGCCGCTTGACCTCCGCGCCGAAGCCCTCGCTGCGGCTCTTCAGGTACAATTCCTCCAAATCAGCATATTCCGCCGCACGATGCCCATAGCGGACACCGTCAAAACGCGCAAGGTTCGAGCTGGCTTCCGCCGAGGACAGGACGTAATACGCCGGAAGCGCGACTTTCAACGACGGAATGCTGACTTCCTTCACCGTCGCGCCAAGGCGTTCGAGCGTCTTGGCAGCGTTCATGACGGCTTTGCGAACATCAGCGGACAAGCCTTCGCCGAACATTTCCTTCGGCAGACCGATGCGCAAACCCTTCACGCCTGCTTTCATCTCACGGTTCATGGGCGTATAGCCGCGTTTGATGGAGGTCGTGTCGCGGCAATCGTAGCCGGCAATCGCGTCCAGCACAAGCGCGTTGTCCGCCACAGTCTTCGTCATCGGGCCGATTTGATCCAGCGACGAGGCGAACGCGACCAGCCCATAGCGGCTGACCATGCCATACGTCGGCTTCATGCCAACAACGCCGCAGAAC
>ULUH01040824.1_pt1 | contig 11846 bp, 9 predicted proteins | sample 1958241 | NCBI WGS metagenome assembly ULUH01 (sample SAMEA4835753, study PRJEB28245) | human gut metagenome | biome: gut microbiome; material: fecal sample | place: Denmark | collected 2008 | reverse complement strand
AACTATATTAACTTAAACTATTACAAATGTCAAGAAATTTATTTCTTTTGATATGTTTTTAAATAACTGTCAAATTCTTCAAGTTTTTTAGAGATTTTATTATTTATTTTATTTAATTCTGTATCTATGAGTTTAAAGTTAGAAAGTGTTACTTTCCCAAACAATGCCGGATATTTTAGATTTTTGAGGAATATATCTCTAAATTTTTTAATCTCATTATAATCTGTCAAATCAATAATTTCAGATAATTCTGGTAAATCCATGAATAATTCACCCATTTGGTTTTTGGCTTTTTGAATGTTATTTGATTTAATATATTTTTGGATTTTAGTAATATGTGCTTGAATTATTGAATAATTGTGTCTTATTTTAGATTTTTTTTCAATCAAAAAGTCTTTAAAATAAGAAATAGTTTGATTATATCCGGAATTAATCAAATCATTCCTTTTGGCTTCATTTATATTGAAATCGACAACCACAATATCGCCGGTATTAAGAACAATATAATCAAATTTGTCTTTATTTCCGTATATATTGGTAATAAAAGATGTAGATATCGCAGTCATGCAGCTATAAACCGCATTTGCATAATTTATTCCGGAGATGTCATTACTTTCATAATTTCCTTCAAGACGAAATTCAAGTATTCTTTCGTCGTCATTCAAAAGATGTTTTGACAACTTCCACATAGGCCAACTTTTTTGTAAATCGCCGTCAACAAGCAGGGTTTTGTTGTATTCAATTGGTTTCATTAATCCAGGCATACAACATGAAATTCTAACGGCAGATGCTATTTCGTAATCCGGTGTGTCAAATTTGGAAAATTCTTTACATTCAAAGTTAGATAAATTAGTTGTTATTACAACCAGATTTTTTTTGATATCTTTGAATGTTACGGCAGGGTTTACTCCTTTTTTGTAGTTTTCGCCATAATATTTTTTTTCGATTAATTCTCTAACCCATTCTAAAAAAACTTCTCCTTTGCTAATTGCAAATAGTGGACCTAAGCCGATTGAGATATCTTTAAATAATTCAAAATTAACCTTAATAAAAATATCTTTAAGTTCTTCTGCATTGTAGCCAACTGCCAGTAATGCTGCAAAAATTGAACCAACAGAAGAACCTGCTAATCTGTCAGGAATTATTCCGAGTTCTTCTAATGCTTTTACGGCTCCGATGTAGGAAACTCCTCTAATTGCGCCGCCTCCAAATAAACATGTGTATTTAAAATTATTATCCATAAATTTATTATACGATATTTAAAATTTTATTCCTGTAGTAAATAGAGTATTTTTGTAGTAGTTGATGTCGCTAGTCGGTTGTACAAACTTTTTATTTGCAACCTTTTTAGGCAAGAATACTCCGAAATATTTCCCTTCATATACTGCAATCCATTTCCCTTCTTGTTTTAAAACATTATAAACGGGGTATGAGTTTTCGATAATCATGACATCTGGTGGAAAATATTCAAAAACTTGTTTCCAATGCGGATATGCAAGTAAAAATTCTTTTAACATTGGTACCATATAGTCATAATAGACTTCTTCGTACCTACCATCCATAAATATCTTGTTTTGTGGGTATAGTTTATAAGAAACATAACTGCCATAGCCGAAATTCGTTAAAATATTACCTTTTATATTGTTTGCTTTGATAAATTCAACTTCTTTGACTGGATAAGCATCCATTCCAACAGGAACTGAAAAGTTTTTTGATGACAATGTAAAAATTGAGATGAAAAGCAGCATGATATAAATCATTCTGTTTTTCCAGTGTGGTAGTTTAATATTTTCGATTAATTTATAAAAATCTTCGTACATAAAGCATATTGCAGAGATTGCGAAAAACGGAAGAAGTTTTACATGGCTTATTGCCAAATACATAGTTGATAAAATAACGATATACTTGACTTTATCGGCTTTATTGTACCAATTTTTAATGTTATCTGATTTAATTTCTTTAAAAATATAAATGCTTTCGGTAATCGTTAAAACGAGCATGAAAAGTTTGAATTTTATTTGTTTAAACAGATAGAATTTTGAAAATAGTCCCCACCACTCAACAATATAAGGTCTTTTCATTGTGTTTGCCATTAGTAAAAATTTTGTATATTTGTATCCCCAAGGGTTAATCAAAAGTAGTGGTAAGGAAATTGCAAGAGTTATAAGGTATTTTGAACATGGTTTTTTATTCAAGAACTCTCCGACTGCGTACATTCCTAACAGTCCTAACCCAGCAACAACACCACCATGAATATTGTTCCAAAGGATTATTAATGGAGGAATGATAAATAGAAGTTTATTGTTGCCTTTTCTAACTTTTTCCAATAAATAAATAAATATTGTAAAGAATAAAAAGCTGAACATGTGGCATCTGATTGGGTTGTTAAGATTTTCCATAACAGCCATAAGAGTAAAGAAATAGAACAAAATATTGTATGGAGAAATATTGGTTCTGTTTTTTACAACTCTTGATGCAACAAAGAATATTCCGAACAACATTAGAGCTTGTAGAATTATTAAACTATATGCTCCAAATAGTTTTAATACTGCGTAAAATATAGCCCCACTTCCCCATTCATGGTCAAACCAGGTATGAACCGGTGTGTAAGATAAAAAATCTGATGTTAATACATTCCCGCCATCGATTACTCCCATGCCTGCAATTAATCTAGCCCATAAGTCATAATCAAAATGCGTTGCCGTTGTTGAAAAGGCAAGAATTAATAAAAATAGTGTTATATAGAATAATAAAGCTTTTTTCCCCATAAAAAAAAGTATATCATAAATATAGTTTTATATTTTGGTAATAAAAAAGACATGTTTATTTCAACATGCCTTTTTTATTCTGCTTTTTTGGCTTAAAAACTAAGCAGCTACTGAACATTCAATTTCTCTAATCAAGTATTCAGCAACCCATTCAAAATCTTTATTATCTTTAGCTGCTTCTTTCAAATATTTAACAGAAGCATTGCCTAATCTAATCAAAGTCATTGCAACAACACCTCTTTTAATACCTCTAACAACTTGTAATTCATCAACAAGTTGAGGCACTGCAGAAGTTCCTATGCTTACCAATTCGTTTTCCAATTTGTTTTTTGTAACGTTGTCTGCATTTTCTAACTTTGAAAGAATTTCATTAACTGTTTCCATTATAATTATCTCCATTTATCTTATCTATATTGTAATTATAAACTAAAAAACAGTTAAACATTGATTTCCTTACATAATCTTTATATCCATATAAAGCTCATAATAAAAAAGCAGAACATGTGTTCTGCCATAAAAAATGTGTAGGGGAAAAATATAATAAATATAAAATGTAGTGTATTAAGAATAAATTTTGAATGTTCTTTCAATGTTTTTGTCGATTGCTGTTTTGATTGAATCGTATTCTGTTTGAAGTGAATTGTGTTCTGTATCAATATTTTTTAATTCAAGGTCATATCTTTTATCTTTGTTTTCAATTTTTGCCATTGCAGCGTTATATTCTGCTTCAGCTTTTGTGAGTGCTGCGTTGTTTGTTTGTTCTGTGATATCGCTACAATTTGTATAAGTTGTAGTGTTCCAATTATTGTTAGCGTCAACTTGCTCAAGGCAAACCAAACCACTTTCAAATGCAAATTGTATCCATTCGGCACTAGAAGCCAAACCATCTTGTAGAGCTTTGTAGCCGGATGTTGTCATTTTGTTATATAAGTTTGTGTACCATTGAGCTTTTGCTGAGCCGTTTTCGTTATAAGAAGCTTTTTTATTTGAAGTATCAATCCAGTCATAATTTGGTTCACCATAAGTATTCATGATTGCATCAAGAACTTTTGCTTGTTTGATTTTTTCAAATTCGGTTGCTTTAGTTGTATTAGGATTGAAATTTTGTCCTAATTGATTGATTGCATTGATATCTGCAAGAGATGACCATTGGTTTTCATCAAAATTAGAAGGCATTGCATTCCCAAAAATAGTTTCATACAATTTTTCGGCAGCTTCTTTGTATGCTGTGTATTCAGGGATATCTATTTTATTATGATTTGCATCTTCTTTAAATTCAATATCGCCTTTATTATTGATTGTCCAAGCTTTTTGATATTCTTCTCTTTTAATATCAAAAGTATATTTTAATGTTTTAGATAAAGAATCTATAACGTGTTGTCCGATATATTTCAAATCATCAATATCTAGTTGTGTTGTTTCTTTAAATGCGTAGCTATCAGGCATTGTATAATCAAGACTTAATAAATCTTTTTTTTCTGGTTCAGGGATGCCTGTATATGTGATTTCATCTTCTCCGGTCAACCCGTTTGTGAATGATAATGTTCCATCACTATTTTTAGTTACTTGGTATTTAGTTTCTTCTAATACCCATTTTTCATTACCATTCTCGTCTTTACTTGTTTTGTATAATTGTGCAGTCCAACTAGCACCACTTTTATTTAAAACAAACACATCCTGATCACCATCGTTGTAGGTGATTTGGTTGCCATCAGTAGTACATTTTAAACCTGAGTTTATTGTTCTTTCATTATTTAAACCGTCTGTAACTAATGTTTTCATTGCTTCAAAGTATGAATTTACGCTTTCATCATTCTTTGAAAAACCGGTTAATTGATTTTTTACTTTATTACCATAGCTGCCAGTTCCATCGATGGCTGCTTTAATCATTTCTAAGTATTTTTTTACTGCTTCAATATCAGTACTTGCATTCATTTCTGAATTGATTGTAGATAAATTCTTACCATCAACTTTTACTGTATCATATAATTTGTTCATGATTTCAGCAGCTTTTGTTGTATAAGCTTCTTCTGCGGTTGAGAAATTGCTCAATGCACTTTGATAATTATAATAGTATTCGGAAGATTTGATAGTATTGTAGCTATCATATCCATCTTTGCCTTCATACATATTTTTTAATGTTTCTGGGCTATAACCGGAATCAACTTGGATATTATGACTTACGCCACCTTTATCTTCAGCAAGACTACCTGTGTTGTAAACAACTCCGTTAGATTTGTCTATTGATACGGCTTCGCCTAAATCATTTGTTGTATAATAACTTACTCCGCTATATTTTGATAAATTATCAAAGTACGTAGTAGTTTCTTCTAAACCGTAGCATTTTAAGAAAGATGCAAGATCTGTAGATTTCTCAAAATTCTTTGCATCAGTTTCTGAAACCAACAATTGACCTGCTGAATTTGAAATTGCGTATTGGTTGTTATATTGGTTGTAAGCAGTCAAAGAATTGAATGTTAATTCTTTGTAGCTTGTGTTGTTTTCTTTATCATAATTGGTAAACATCAATTGTGCATTATTTAAAGCATTTGTGTATGCTTCGCTAACCTGCGCACTTTTGGTTGCAAGACGCATCTTATCGTTGTTGATAAGCTGAGCTCGTAGCTCGTTATCAGACATACGGGATGTGATTGATAATAATCTAGCTTGTCCTGCCGCCATTCCCATAATTGACGTTTACCTTTCATTTTTCCTTAGTAACTTTCATTATGGTATATCGGTTATTTCTCTTGAAATCTTTAATAATTTGAATCTTTTGTTACAAAATGTTACGAGAGCATGATAACAAAAACAATGGTTACGATATTTATCGTAACCATCGTCTTAATATATATTTTGTTTCCTTAATTAAGCATTTTCTTCTGCATTAGCGATTTCTTCTGCAATGCCTGCCATTGGTTCATGAAGTAATTCTAAATCTTCTTTATTTTCAGGAGATGTTTTTAGAAAATCATTTTCCATAGACAATTCTCTTACCCTAGCCTGAGCTAAGTCAGATTGTTTGTTTTTTAAAATTGTATAATTTTTTGCAAAATCCCTATTTTGAGCATTTGCAGCACTCATAGAGTGGAACAAACCACCGAACAACAACATTGTTGGTGACCAAGATAATAAAGATTTTCCAAATTCTTTCAATGCTGATGGAGTTTTTTCTGCAATATTCTTCAAACCATTTTTAGCTCCAACCATTATTTTGTTTTCATTGATAAATTTAGCAACTTTTTCAGTTCCTTTTTGCATAAATTTAGGAGCTTCTTTAGACGCTAATTTGGTAACACCTTTATTCAATAAGAACAATGCGCCAACTCCGGCAGCCAAAGTTCCCATCAAAGATATAAACGGATGTTCATTATCAAATTGACGAGCTTTTGGTGAATTTTCAACTAGTTTTCTTTTTGCAAAACCTAAAGTATCAATAGCTGCTAAACCAGCAGTCCAAAGAGCTGCAACTTTTAATCCGCTTGCGGCACGGCTAGCCATGCCTGTTACTTCTTTAGAAAATATTTTTGATTTTCCCTTTGTCAACACAGCTGCATTTAAACCTGCTGCAACAGGAGCTGCGTAGAACAAAGCGTTTGTAATTCTATTTGATTTTTTTCTGTCAAATTTAGCTGAAGTTTCGGCAAAAGCTATTTGACGGATAGAATTGTCATCTAATCCAATCAAAGCATCTACATTATCACGTCTTCCACTAAAATTAGGAGTTGAAATTGCTGAAATCTGCATACACATACCTACACTTTCACTTATATTATATCCTATTAAAACCAAAAAACATGTTTTTTTGCTATTGTAATAAGATTTTGTTAAGAATATTTACACTAAACTTTATTTAGATTATTATGCACTTATGAAAAATTTTTACATTCACACAATGGGCTGTAAATCAAATCAATTTGAAAGCTCAATTATAGCCGAAAATTTAGAAAATAATGGAATTACGCAAACTAAAAAGATTGAAGATGCTAACTTTTATATCTTAAATTCTTGTACCGTCACTCACAAAAGCGACAACGAGGCAATGTATCTCCTTCGTGCTGCAAAACATAAAAATCCAAATATAACTACGATTATTACAGGTTGTGTTGCACAAGTTGAAAAAGAAAAACTTCTTGAAAACGAATTTGTTGATCTTGTTGTAGGTAATGATGAAAAATTAGACTTGTACAAAATCTTATCAGACACGCAAGAAAAAACTTGTTCTGTGTCTGATATTATGCACAGGACAGATTTTAGTAAAGTCGTTCTTAATGACATGAGTAAAACTCGTGCAAGTCTGAAAATTCAAGACGGCTGTGATAACAGATGCTCATACTGCATAATTCCGTTTGCTAGAGGAAAAAGTAGAAGTGCAGATATTGAATTTATTGTGGAACAAATTAACAATTTTTCAAAACATGGTTTTAAAGAAGTTGTTTTGACGGGAATCCATATTGGACAATGGGGTAAAGATATCGGGTTTGAATTATTAGACTTAATAAAAGCGATTGAGGAGTGTACTACAATTGAAAGATTTAGGATGGGGTCACTTAATCCGACTGAAATCTCAGATGAAATGTTAGAATATCTTAAAAATTCAAAAAAATTCTGTCCGCATTTTCATTTGTCACTACAATCAGCTTGCAACAAAACCTTAAAATCTATGAACAGATTTTATAAAGTTGAGGATTATTTAGCGCAAATTGATAAGATTAACGAAACTTTTGATACTCCATTTTTAGGAAGTGATATTATTACAGGATTTGCAGGCGAAACAGAAGAAGATTTCCAAATCACTGTTGAAAATTTACAAAAATCAGGCTTATCTCAAATTCATGTTTTTCCGTACTCTGTCAGGGAAGGAACAATTGGTGCAAAAGCTCCTAATCAGGTAGATGAGAAAGTTCGTCAATTACGTGCTGATATTGTAAAAGCCTTGTCTTTTATAAAACATACCGAATTTATAAATAAAAATATTGGAAAAACAAGGGAAGTTTTAATCGAAAAACGCTTTGATAAAAGAACAGGATTATTAAAAGGTGTTACAAGAAATTATTTAACTATTCTTATAAATTCGCAAGATGAAAGTTTGCTAAACACCTTACAACAAGTAAAAATAACTAAATATGAAAATGGAAGAATTTTCGGAGAATTAGTATAAATAAGATAATAAAAAATCGCAACTTATAAAAATTGCGATTTTTATTTTTAGATTTTTAATATCAATTAATCTCTTGAATTTAGTTTAGCCAATAATCTCAAGATTTCGGTATAAAGCCATATAAGTGTAATCATTAACCCCATAGCTCCAAACCATTCGTAATCTTTACTTAACATTCTTTGAGAAGATGTTTCAATAAAGAAAAAATCTTGAATTAAACTCATTGCAGCAATTACAATAACAAATAGGCTAAATCCTATCCCAACAGGTCCGCTTTGCCATATCAACGGAATGCTACGAGAAAATATCATTGCAATAAATTGAATTACATAAATTGCTAAAATTGAAAGTATTGCCGTAGTCAAAACTGCTCTAAATTTTTCTGTATATTGAATAAATCTTGCCTTATATAAAGCAAGCATTACGAATAATACGACAAACGTTCCTAGTATCGCATTTATTACAATTCCAGGATAAGCTTTTTCAAATAATGCTGAAAATGCCCCCAAGGTTAAGCCTTCAAACAACGCATAAGGTGCTGCTAAATATTTTGCAGATTTAACATTGAAACAGGTAATCAATACCAAGATAAAACTCAAAATTGAGCCAATACTAACTAAACCAATGGCAATTGCTGGATTTGCAAACAAATAATAAACGCTTAATGCACAACCTGCAATCAAGCAGATAAATAACAAGAAAATCTTATTAACTGTTCCTTGTATTGTCATTGGCGCACCATCTAGTATTTGAGCATCTGCACTAAATCTGTCATCATTTAATATCGGATTTGACATAATTAACTCCTTCCTTTACCATGATTATATAGTATATTATAAAAAATAGCTATATCTTAATAATTTAATAAGGTTTAAAATGTTTTTAGAAAATTATAAAAAGTTTATTAAATACTATGGAAAGGGAAGATATTCAAAACTTCTAGGATTTGCGGGACTTTCGTTAATTGCCGGTATTATGGAATTGGTTGGTGTTGCAATGATTTATCCATTTATAATTTTAATTATGACACCGGAAACAATTATGGAACATGTTCCTCAATTAAAACTTATAAATCCGATATTACTCGGACTTTCAATAGGTTTATGTGTATTATTGCTTTTCATTTTAAAAAACTTTTTTATGATTTTGGTTCAATATATTCAGAGCAAATTTATAACAAATTGGAAAAAAGATATTGCTGCTAAGTTTATGGAATATTATATATATGCTCCATATAAAAAAATAATGAAAACATCTCAAAGTGACAAAATTTATACTCTTGAAACCCTTAGTGGAGTTGCGGTTGACGGATTTGTGATGAGAGGATTAAACCTCATGACAAATGTAATAATTGTCGGGATGATAATTGCTCTTTTGTTTATCAAATTCCCAGTTCCTGCGCTCGGAACAGTAATTTTTGTTGTAACAACCATGTTTTTGCAAAATAAATACTTCAAAAAACGCACAAATTCTCTTGCTACAACAATGGAAAAAATTAATAAAAAACACAACGACACTATTCTTGAGAGTATTTCTAACATAAAAGAATTAAAAATCCTTTCTGCTGAAAACATGTTTTTTGAACAATACCAAAATACAGAAAAAAAATACCGAAATACGCAAAAACTTCAAAATTTTTACAACGCAATTCCTCCATATATAGTTGAAATGCTCGTGGTCCTTGCTCTTTTAATTCTTGCTTGCATTATTTCTCTACAAACTTCAAGTGATAATGCAAAACTTATGGCTGCGTTTGCAATTGTGGTTGCGGCGTTATTTAGAATTGCTCCTGCGCTAAACAGAATACAGTCATCTATAATAAATATAAATGCTTCAAGAAATTATGTAAAACGAATTAATGAAAAATATGAGGCATGTGATTTTGATAATTTTCAAAAAGAGAAGTTGCAAGCTGAGGGAAGGCTTGATTTCCATGACAAAATTGAGTTGAAAAATATTTGTTTTTCTTACAATTGCACAAAGCAGGTTCTAAAAAATATTTCATTCACTATCAATAAGGGCGATTTTATTGGAATAATAGGGCTTTCTGGAGCAGGTAAAAGTACATTAGCCGATATTATAACAGGACTTTTGCCGGCAGATAGCGGGGAAATCATTGTAGATGAAACCCAATTAACTCAACAAAATTTTCAAAAATTTAGGCGCATGCTCGGTTATGTTCCTCAGCAAATAAATATTTTAGATAAATCAATAAAAGAAAATGTGGCATGGGGATGCAAAAATGTTGATGATAATGGTGTAATCAAGGCTCTCAAAGCGGCTCAAATTTATGATGTCATAGAGGAATATCCGCAAGGTATTAATTCTAATGTAATAATTGGTTCAAACGGCTTGTCACAAGGGCAAAAACAAAGATTGTCCATTGCTAGAGCATTATATAGAGATCCAGAAATTATTATTCTTGATGAAGCCACATCCGCACTGGATGTTCAAGTTGAGCATGAAATAACCGAAATGTTGAAGCAAATCAGTGCATCAAAGACAATAATTGCAATTGCGCATAGATTACCAACATTAAAAGCATGTAATAAATTGATTTATATGAAAGATGGCTCAATCGTAGATATAGGGACATTCGAGGAGTTGTCAAGTCACTACAAAGAATTTGAACAATTAGTAAAATTATCCACAATTAAGTAAAAAAAATAAAAAAAAAGACTTTACAATAAAAATGTTTTGTATTATAATAATTACATAAGCTCAAAGAGAGCAAAAAAGATATTCCTCAGTAGCTCAATGGCGGAGCAACCGGCTGTTAACCGGTAGGCTGTTGGTTCGAGTCCAACCTGGGGAGTTTTTTCTATTATTAGGGCGAGAATTAGTTTCAAGCCCTTTTTTAATGCCTGTTTCAGAAGTTCGATTGTTATCTATATAACTAGACACTTAAATTTGAAATGTCTGACACGCAAAATAATAAATCTTAAATTTAACTCCTTTTAGGGGGAATTTTTATTATCTTGAATGTCTAGGATTTATTAAATTGCATGTCTAATTATTAAATTTTTTGTTCTACATTCTTTTTAATAAATGTTTATAGTTTAACATCTTTTGCATAACGTATTTAAAAGAATGTAGGGTGGGAGCCGCTACTGGCTTTTCCCACTGTAAATTATCAGAGAGATTGAGAAAAGTACCCCGGAAGTTTGAGAGAATTCTCAAACTTTTTAAGTTTCGGGGGAAATATTTCAAAACTAACTGATATAAACTCTCAAACTCCCAGATAATTCATTCTCAAACTTACTGATACTTTTTCTTTAAGTTATGTGTTGATATGTGTTTTCTTGTTAATATTTATTTGTGTTTGTTATAATAACTAAATGTTAGAAGATGATATAAAACCAAATAAAAAAGAATATAAGTTTTTAAACTTGGCATATAACAGATTTTTTGAATTGACAGATAAAATATCAGATGAAAATTTCTGGGAAAAATCTTCAGAAATAAGATTGTTATACATTAAAGATTTAATATCAATATATACGGAATTGCTTAATTATGAACCTATACAACATTTTATTGAAAAGATAAGAAAGAAAAGGCCTCCGCTTGAAGCTGAAATTAGTAGTGATTTATTGAAATTTATAAGAAATATTTTTGTTCACTTTCCTGTTTTTAACTCATGGAATGAAATGTATATTAATCTTGATTTATGCACTTGGAACAAAAACACTGGTTACATTGCAAAATTTATAGATAAATACAAAAATAACAATGTTCTTAAATATAGAATTTGGCTACATAAAGAAAAAAGGATGGTTTATATTGATATAAATTTTCCAGTTCTTTTAAATACTGAAAAAATATATTTAAGAGACTTGCTTGAAGAACACAATGGAACAATCTTTTTAATTGGAGTAATGTCTAATGTTTTAAAATCACAGCTTATATATTAAAAC
>ULUH01017939.1_pt1 | contig 11982 bp, 10 predicted proteins | sample 1958241 | NCBI WGS metagenome assembly ULUH01 (sample SAMEA4835753, study PRJEB28245) | human gut metagenome | biome: gut microbiome; material: fecal sample | place: Denmark | collected 2008 | reverse complement strand
GAATCCCGTATTTCCATTTACACAATATATTTTATAGTGCCTTTATACCTGAAAAAGATTCAGGCGAGATGTTTTATTTCTTGTATTTTTCGAGCAGTCCGATGGCTACTTCATCGCCCAGATCGCTTGCTTTCTGTAAATTGGCAATTCCTTTGTCCATCTGCTTCTGCTGAACCTGAATGTATCCCAGCATACGATAGGCAGGAGCGTTTTGCGGGTCTATGGAAATGGCCTTTTCCAATGCCTGAACTGCTTCAGTCACTTGATTGACACGCAGGCATACACCTCCTTTTTCTACCCAGTAATTGACATTGTTCGGATCCAGTTCTACTGCCTTGTTGATGTCATCTATTGCTTGCTGGTACATGCGGCATTGCATTTCAGCCTGCATACGTGTCAGGTAAAATTCTGCCGAAACTTGTCCTAACATGGCATCGTAAAAGTCATTATAGTCGGACACTGCTCCGCGGAAATCTTCTACCGCAATCTTGGCACCGGCACGTTCGTACAAGTAGGGGGCTGCATCTTCTCCGTAGGGTTTGTTGAAGCGTGCTACAGCACTATCCATTAAGGCAATAACTTCCTTTTTATCTACTCCTTCCATCAAGTCTTTGGCTTTAGCGCTCGAATAGAATGTTGCAGCGGAAGCAAGCGGGCTCTTGTTTACCTTGTCGTAAGCAGTAAATGCTTCTGCATACTTTTGCATGGCAAAATAAATATCTCCCTGTACCTGATAGTAGATAGGTTGCTGAGCTATCTGGATGGCTTCATTTATTTCATTCAGTGCGCGGTCGAAGGTCCAGTCGGCATAAGTCGGTTTATCTCCCTTGTTCAACTGGTAACTGTAAATCAGTTTGGCAATGTTGTAATGAGCATCATCCTTTTGCTTAGACAGATCAAGCATCTTGTTCATGTCCTCGGTTGCCAGAGCGTTGTGGGTATCGTCGCCGAAGTTCATGTAACACGTAGCACGACGCAGATAGCCTTCCTGATTTTCCGGATATTTGGCAATGAAATCGTTCAACAGGTTCAGATAGCTGTCACGGTCGAGCGTAGAAGCTGCCATATACAGATAAACCAGAGCCTGCGATTCATCTTCGGGAAGTCCTTTCTTGATACCGATCGATTTAAGGGTAAGATCGTTTACCGACAAGGGGCTGATAGACAGTGACGATGCATAAGTTACACCGATGGCATAACTTTCCTTGCTTTCCGGATCGGCATTTTTCTGAATCAATCCCAGTACCTCTCCGTTGGCATTCATGACCGGACAGCTTACGGTCTTATCCGTAGTTTGCATGTTCAGCGTATAGTAGAACGAATTGTTGGCAATGGTATCAATTCGGGCAATTGTACCGTTCTGTCCTTCGGCCGATTTCTGGGTAGAGTAGGGAAGCAGGTAAACGGTTTCACCTGTCTTAGCAGTCTGCGAGGCCGGTTGCAAGGCAGCAGCTTTCTTGTCGAACTCCGTCTTGAACTTCACTACATCGTACATGTCGTTTGCTCCCATGATGTATTCTACGGGCAGTTCCTTACCGTCTGCCGTTACGATTACTGCATGGTCGGCACCTTTGAACAGGGTATAGTCGGAAACGGCGGTTCCTTCTTCATCGATGTAGAATCCGTTTCCCGTATTCAGAATCTGGTTGTCCTTATTGTAAGTGATGACCGAAAAGACTGCTTTTCTGGCTTTACTTGCCCATTTGGGAAGTTCTTGTGAAAATCCGGTAAGGAAGGACATCCCACAAGCTACTATAAGTAATGTCTTTTTCATGTGTTTTTATTTTTATGTTTTTATTCTTCGTTAACGAATCCGCGTTGTTTGATGGCTTCGTAAATCAGGATGCCTGCGGCTACCGATACGTTGAGTGACTCGATGGAGCCGAACAGCGGAATCTTGATCCATTCATCACACAGAGAAAGGTGTTCGTAGGGTACACCCGTGTCTTCTGCTCCCATGATGATACATGTAGGATCTGTATAAGTTGCCTTGGTGTAATCGTAGTCGCCTTTTTCGGTTGCAGCAACGATTTTGAATCCACTTTCTTTCAGGAACTTGATGGTGTTGGTCAGGTTGTTCTCACGGCATACCGGGATGGTGTGCAATGCTCCGGCCGAAGTCTTGATGGCATCGGCATTCACGCTGACACTGTTTTTCGAAGGAATGATAATAGCATCCACTCCGGCACACTCGCAGGTACGCGCAATAGCACCGAAGTTGCGTACGTCGGTCAGTCCGTCCAGCATGATTAGCAGCGGATTCTTGCCTTGTTCAAAGAGGAACGGAACAATATCTTCCGTGCGCTGGTAGGTAATGGGAGAGATGAATGCGATAACTCCCTGATGGTTTTTCTTCGTGATACGGTTGATGCGTTCTACCGGTACCCGTTGTACGGGGATGAAAGTATCTTTCAGTGCGGCAAAAAGTTCTTTCGAGAGATCACTCTGGATATCCTTTTTCACCAGTACTTTATCTATTTCCTTACCTGCCTGTATGGCTTCGATGACGGCTCTTACGCCGAATATCATTTCGTTTTTTTCAATCATATCTTGTTTTGTTTCGTTTTTAAAGACTTGAGTTTCCTGCCAGCAGTGCGCGCGCATTGTTCAAGGCGGCTTCTGTAAGTGTACTTCCGCTCAGCATATTGGCGATCTCCTGTACACGCTCTTCCTGCGTAAGCAATCGGATGTGGCTGTTGGTGCCTGTTTCAGTATCTTCCTTGTAAACCTTATAGTGCGCACTTCCTCGTGCTGCAATCTGCGGAAGATGGGTGATACTGATCACCTGACGGTTCTGTCGTCCCATATCTTGCATGATAAGTGCCATCTTTTCAGCTATCGAACCCGATACACCCGTATCAATTTCGTCGAAAATGATGGTCGGTAGTTTTACGGCTCCGGCAATCATGGCTTTCAGCGAAAGCATGACACGGGCAATTTCTCCTCCCGAAGCAATGGAGGCCACGTTCTGCAAGGTCCCGTTTTTGTTGGCCGAGAAAAGAAATGTCACACTGTCCATTCCCTTTGCATCCGGTTCCTTGCGGGGAGTCAGTTCCACGGCAAAGCGTACATTGGGCATACCCAGAGGGACGAGCAGCGATTTCATGTGTTCCTCTATATGGCGTGCCGATGCGGTACGGAGAGCTGTGAGCTGCAAGGCTTGTTTCAGCACTTCTTCATAGAGGGCTGTCTTTCGGTTGTTCAGTTCGGCAATGCGGTCGTCGAAGGACGTAATGGCATTCAGTTGCTTGCGGTAATCGGCCGTCAGTTCAATCAATGCTTCTACCGAGTCGACTTTATGTTTTTGCTGGAGGCTGTAAATCTGGTTCAGCCGTTCGTTTACATAATCCAGTCGTGAAGGATTAAACTCGATTTCCTCTTCGGCACCCGCCAGATCGTGTGCAATATCTTTCAGCTCGATATAACAACTGTTCAGCCGTTCGGTCCATTCGCTTGCCGGAGCATATACACGTGCAATGTTCTGTAAGGTCTGCATGCACTCCTTGGTCTGTGAGAGTGCCCCGCCTTCTTCACCGTCTATCAGTTGTTCGGCTTTGTACAGTCCGGCCTTTATATCTTCTGCGTGGCTCAAGGTTTCGGCTTCCTGTTCCAGTTCACTCTGTTCACCTTCCTTCAGATTGGCTTCTTCCAGTTGCTCCAGCTGGAAACGAATATAATCTTCGTCCTTGCGGCTCTTTTCTGCCTGTTCGATAAAATCGTCCAGTTCGCGGCATACCTGTCTGTAGTTTGCATACACTTGCTGATAGGCGGCAAGTTGTTTGTCGTCCTGTGCCAGAATATCCAGTATATTCAACTGGAAACCCTCTTTGTTGAGCAGCAGGTTCTGATGCTGACTGTGCACATCGATGAGTTTCTCTCCCAGCACTTTCATCTGGGCAAGTGAGGCAGGAGTATCGTTGATGAAGGCGCGGCTTTTCCCGTTGGCCGATACTTCCCGTCGCAAGATACATTCGTCGGGATCGTATTCGATGTCGTTCTCGGCAAAGAAAGCCTCCATGCCATAAGTGGATATGCGGAACTTAGCTTCGACGATGCATTTGGAGGCTCCGTTTTTGATAGCTTTGACATCGGCACGCTGTCCCAGCAAGAGACCGATTGCTCCTAAAATGATGGATTTACCGGCACCTGTTTCACCTGTAATGACCGAGAAGCCGGATGAAAAATCAATATCCAGCTTATCAATCAGCGCATAGTTTTGTATATAAATAGACTGTAACATACGTATTCCTTTCGGTTTACTTAATGGAGGATGGCAGCAAGTTTATCGATGATATCTTCTGCTACTTCCTTTTTCCCTTTCAGTGGATAGGGGGTTTCTCCCTGTCGGTCGATAATGGTGATTTTATTGGTATCGCAACGGAAACCGGCACCTTTGTCGTTCAGCGAGTTGAGTACGATGAAATCGAAGTTCTTCCGTTCCAGTTTGTCCTGGGCATGCTGTACTTCATCGTTGGTTTCCAAGGCAAACCCAACCAGACGCTGGTGAGGCTGTTTCTCCTTACCCAGTGCTGCTGCGATATCCTGTGTCGGTTTCAAGCGTAGAACCAGATCTTCTTTTTCCCGTTTGATCTTATGGTCGGCAGTCTGTTCCGGTGTAAAGTCGGCTACAGCTGCACAAAGAATACCTGCATCGGCTTCGGCATATGCCCTCTTTGCCTCACGATACATCTGTTCAGCGCTTTCAACGTCTATCCGACGGATGCGCGGATGTACGGTTGTCAGGTTAACCGGTCCGCTGACGAGGGTTACTTCTGCTCCCCGTTCGGCACAGACTTCTGCCAGGGCATAGCCCATCTTTCCCGAAGAATAGTTTCCGATAAAGCGTACCGGATCAATCTTTTCGTAGGTGGGGCCGGCGGTAATCATCACCTTTTTACCTTTCAGGTCCTCCTGTCGGGCAAAGAAAGCCTCCAGTACCTCTACAATCTTTTCCGGCTCTTCCATTCGTCCTTTTCCCACCAGGTGACTGGCAAGCTCGCCCGATGCCGGTTCGATGATGTGATTTCCGTACGAGCGGAGAATATCGAGGTTATGCTGTGTAGAAGGATGGGCAAACATGTCGAGATCCATGGCCGGAGCCACGAACACGGGAGCTTTCATCGAAAGGTAAGTCGTAACCAGCATGTTGTCGGCTATGCCGTGAGCCATCTTGCCGATGGTAGAAGCGGTAGCCGGAGCTATGACCATGGCATCGGCCCATAACCCTAGGTCTACGTGACTGTGCCATGTCCCGTCTCGTTGTGCAAAGAACTCACTGATGACTGGCTTGCTGGTCAGTGCCGACAGCGTGATGGGTGTGATGAATTCTTTCCCGGCCGGTGTGATGACGATCTGCACTTCCGCCCCCTTCTTTATCAGCAGGCGTGTAAGGATGGCTGCTTTGTAAGCGGCAATACTTCCCGTAATGCCCAATACTATTTTCTTTCCTTTCATCATGCTTGTTTCACCAATCCGCTTTCGCGCAATCTGATTTTAGTCAGTACATTTTTCGTGTTCAGCGTGAAGTCGCCGTTCAGGATCCATCCGTAGTAACCCGGATCACGCTGCAATACTTCTGCCACCGGTATACCTTTATACTTACCGAAGTTGAAGACTTCCACTCCGTCGTCGTTGAATACGATACGTCCCGCAAAGTCTACGTTCTTGCTGTAAGTAGAATAGTCGGACAAGAACTTGATATCGTTTTCCAGTACATCGGGATAACGGTCGAGCTGAGCTTTCAGTACCTCGTAGGTGGCACGTGTGTCGGCTTCTGCGGTGTGAGCGTCTTCCAGATTCTTGCCGCAGTAGAACTTGTAGGCAGCCGAAAGTGTACGCTGTTCCAGCTTGTGATAGATAACCTGCACGTCGATGAACTTGCGTTTGGTCAGATCGATATCGATGCCGGCACGCAGGAATTCTTCTACCAGTACGGGCACATCGAAACGGTTGGAATTGAATCCGGCGATGTCGGCTCCTTCCAGGTCGCGGGCGATGTCCTTGGCTACCACCTTGAAAGTCGGGCAGTCGGCCACATCTTCATCGTGGATGCCGTGTATGGCAGTCGATGCTTCCGGAATATGCATCTCCGGATTGATACGCATGGTTTTGCTTTCTTCGTTCCCGTTCGGATAAACTTTCAGGTAACAGATCTCGACGATGCGGTCTGTATTTATGTTTGTTCCCGTGGTTTCCAGGTCGAAGAAAATCAGGGGATTCTTTAAATTCAGTTTCATAAAATAGCAATGTTTGTTTCGGCCTGCGTGGTCTCCCGATTATTCTTTCCTTTAAGGAAGAAGAACAAAAGAACAGCTTTTACTGCATGCAGAAAGAGTTCTTGTTCTTTTGTTCTTCCAACGGACAGAGTCTTCCGGCAATCCGGCAGGCTGACTGTATGTTTAATTTATCAATCGTTCAGCATCATTGGCATCAGCAGCATGAGGATGTCTTCGTTTTCTTCCTGTTCTTCCGGAACGATGACTCCCGCGCGTGACGGATCTGCCAGTTCGATGACTACATTCTGCGATGACAGGTTGTTCAGGATGTCAATCAGGAAAGAAGACTTGAAGCCGATGCTCATGGCATTTCCTTCGTACTGGCAGATAATGGTTTCTTCGGCCGAAGTAGAGAAGTCGATGTCCTGTGCAGAGATTCTCATCTGGTTTTCCGACAGGCTCAGCTTGATGAGGCTGCTTGCCTGTGAGGAGAAGACTGACACACGGCGCAGTGCACTGATAAACGAAGCACGGTCGATGATAGCCTTGTGCGGATTGTTCTGAGGAATGACCGAATTGTAGTTCGGGTAACGGCCTTCAATCAGACGGCAGACCATGCGGTAGTTTTCCAGTGTAAACGAAGCGTTGCGGTCGTCGAATCCGATTTGTACATCGCCCTGTTCTTTCGGCAACAGGTTTTTCAGCAGGTTTGCCGGTTTCTTCGGCAGGATGAAAGCTGCCTTCTCGTCGCTGTGCGCAGCGAAAGTCTTGCAGCGTACCAGTTTATGTCCGTCGGAAGCCACCAGTGTGATGTCTTCGGGGGTGATGTCGAAATAAATACCGTTCATTACCGGACGCAGCTCGTCGTCGGCAGTCGCAAAGATACAGCGGTTCACGCCACCCATTAGCACGTCGGCCGGCATAGTTACCTGCACCGCGTTGCTGCCCAGTTCCTGAGTCTGCGGATATTCGTCGGCATTTTGTCCCATTAAGCTATATTTACCATTCTGGTATTGTACAGTAATCTCCAGGTTGCTGGGGTTTATCTGGAAACTCAGAGGCTGTTCCGGAATTTCTTTCAGGGCTTCCAGCAAGGTCTTGGAAGAAACGGCCAGACGTCCGTCGCCGTCGAACTCGTTTACTTCGATGGAAGTCGACAATGTGGTTTCATTGTCGGACGCAGTCATCGACAGTGTTCCGTCCTGCAACTCCAGCAGAAAACAGTCAAGTATCGGCAAGGAATTCTTTGAGTTGATAACACGACTGATAGCCTGTAAGTGGCTGAATAAGGCTGTACTTGAAACAATAAATTTCATGGTCTTTCTTATATTAATTATTTTCTAAGTTATATCATCGGATACTTCCGTAACGGGCTCTGCCGACGGAAAGATAGCACGCTTTGTAGCATGCTGTTTATCTTGCCAAAGTTACGAAAAGATTGTAGAAGCATCGCAAAAAAGAGGGTAAAAATTAGTTTACTTGTTCAGAAAAGCGTAATTTCGTGACCGATTTAAAAACTAAAAATATGGAATTAGCAGGAAAAGTGATAGCAGTTCTTGAGCCCAGAGGTGGTGTTTCAAAGAATGGTAACGAATGGAAGGTACAGGAATATGTCATCGAGACGCACGATCAGTATCCTCGCCGGATGTGTTTCGATGTGTTTGGTGCAGACAAAATACAGCAGTTCAATATTCAGGTAGGGGAGGAATTGAATGTCTTCTTCGATATTGATGCACGCGAATGGCAGGGACGCTGGTTCAACAGTATCCGTGCGTGGAAGGTAGAACGTGTAGGTGCTGCTCAGCAGATGCCGCCGATGGATGCTCCTTTCCCGCCGATGAATGCGGCTCCGGCTGCTCCCGTAGACTTTGCGGCTTCAGACGAAAAGGACGATCTGCCTTTCTGATTTTTTCTGCTGGCGGATATAATAGCGGACCCGTGCAGGCTGTTGTTCGATACTCAGCCTGCACGGGTCTGTTGTTTGTATGAAATAAGTTCGATGATTACCTGAAGTCGGCCGGATAGGCGAGCAACTGATACATGATGGCTTTTGCCATGCGGTAGTGCCCGTTGGCATTCGGGTGCAGGCGGTCGGTCGTTGCATCATGAAAGTACTGGGTATGGGCATCGAACATCGGGTAGAGTCCGCAGATACTGTTCAGGTCGATTACCGGAACGGCCCATACGTTTCCGGCTTCCTTTATCGCATTTACATATTCGTCTACGTAGAGACCCAGCTTGTTGGGAAACGCTTCTTCCGGCTGAATATTGTCGTTGCTGAAGCGAGCCTGTGCACGGTGTATCGGTGTCATCAGGATAATCTGCTGGGTGGGGAAGTTCTGCTTCAGGTAACTCAGTGCCTCGTTGATTCGTCCCCGGAACGTGTTGCTGTTCAGGTCGGCACTACGTTTCTTGCGCACTTCCTTGTCTCCGCCTCTTACGGTCGTTTCTTCGTAGCTGAACGTATACCATTCGCCCAAAGGTATTCCGGCGTTGTAGTCGTTTGTTCCGGCAAAAATAATGATGGCGTCTACCTCATCTCCAACGTCTGCTTTCAACTTCTGTGCTTGTTTCAAGATACCGTTCCACTGATTGCCGTTGATGCCGTATACCAGCGGTTCGATTCCCAGCATTTCGGCCAGATACTGCCAGTAATTTTTGGTGGTTCCTACGTGTATCTTGTCGGTGATGGAGTCGCCTAAAAACGCAACTTTTTTCCCTTTCCATTGATTCTGCCGGATACATTCTGTTGCTTTGGGCTCATTTGTCGTTGCCATGCAGGGAATAACCTGAGAAGTCAGGAGCAGTCCCGAAAGTAAGCATGCCATATATTTTGTGTACATGATGTTTGTTTTTCTTAGTGTTTGGATAAAATGAAAATAAGGCACAGATAACACGGGGTTACATTCCGGTTTTAATCCGGTAGCCCATGCAGTCTGTGCCTCCTGCTGAAAGTGGTTTATTCTTTTATTCCCACTCGATTGTGGCGGGTGGTTTTGAAGAAATATCGTAGCAAACGCGGTTTACGCCTTTTACCTTGTTGATGATGTCGTTCGAAACCTTTGCCATAAACTCATAAGGCAGATGAGCCCAGTCGGCAGTCATGGCATCGGTACTTGTAACGGCACGCAAAGCAACGGCACGTTCGTAAGTACGTTCGTCACCCATAACACCTACGCTCTGTACTGGAAGCAGAATAACTCCTGCCTGCCATACCTGATGGTAAAGGGAAGTTTCGTTGCCGTTCTCATCGGTAACCTTCCAGTCGCGCAAGCCTTGGATGAAAATATCGTCAGCGTCTTGCAGGATACGTACTTTTTCGCGTGTGATATCACCCAGAATACGTACGGCAAGTCCCGGTCCCGGGAACGGATGACGGGTGATAAGGTGTTCCGGCATACCCAGCTCGCGGCCTACACGACGCACTTCGTCCTTGAACAACAGGCGGAGAGGTTCGCAAAGCTTCAGGTCCATCTTTTCGGGCAGACCACCTACGTTGTGGTGACTCTTGATGACGGTTCCTGTAATAGACAGAGACTCGATGCAGTCTGGGTAGATAGTACCCTGAGCCAGCCATTTCACATCTTTTATCTTGTGAGCTTCTTCGTCGAATACATCGATGAAGCCTTTACCGATAATCTTACGCTTACGTTCCGGTTCGGTTACGCCTGCCAGTTCACTGAAGAACTTTTCGCTGGCATCTACACCGACAACGTTCAGGCCCAGACATTCGTAATCGTGAAGAACGTTCTTGAATTCGTTCTTACGCAGCATGCCGTGGTCTACGAAAATACAAGTCAGATTCTTGCCGATAGCTTTGTTCAGCAATACAGCTGCTACCGATGAGTCTACACCGCCGCTCAAGCCGAGAACAACCTTGTCGTTGCCTAATTGCTCTTTCAGCTGGGCAACAGTTGTTTCAATGAACGATGCAGCGCTCCAGTCCTGTTTACCTCCGCAGATATCTACCACGAAGTTTTTCAGCAACTGTGTACCATCTTCTGTATGGAATACTTCCGGATGGAACTGTACGCCCCAGAGTTTTTCACCTTTTGCCTGATAAGCTGCTACTGCTACCTTGTCGGTAGAAGCAATGATTTCAAAGTTTTCGGGGATAGCTGTAATGGTATCTCCGTGGCTCATCCACACCTGAGAGTTTTCGCGGATGCCTTTCAACAACGGATTCTCGTGGTCGAACTTGGCCAGATGTGCACGTCCGTATTCACGTGTGTTGGCAGGTTCAACTTTACCTCCGTTGGTATACGCCATAAACTGTGCGCCGTAGCAGATACCCAGGATAGGATATTTGCCGCGAATATCGCTCAAATCAACTTTGAAGGCCTTTTCATCGTATACAGAGAAAGGGCTTCCGGAAAGGATGACACCGATAACCGACGGATCATTGTGGGGAAACTTGTTGTAGGGAACAATCTCGCAATACATGTTCAGTTCGCGTACGCGGCGGCCGATGAGCTGCGTGGTCTGTGAACCAAAGTCGAGAATAATGATTTTTTCCTGCATATTTTATTCTGTAAAATTTTCTATGCGTGCAAAGATACTCATATTTTTTTATAAATGCTACAAGTGTTTCGGAAAACGTGGAGAGGTCACTCTAAAAATGTCTCGACGTTTTTTTGTTTTTTGTACAAAAAATAAAATGTTTTGTACAAATTCTTGCCGTGACATCAGGTCGTTTGTAAATGGATAACCAGATGTGTCTTGAAAAAGACGGAGTGGTTTCGTTTTTCCTTGCCTTTCTCGCTGCCGGCTCCTTTGTATGCTTGCTTTTTTCTCGTGAGGATGCTCCTGTCGGCTTTCTGGCATATCTGATGGCTCTTTGCTCTCTTTTCTTTCTCTATCGACAGGCGCTCTTTGGGGGAGGGCACGTACTCTTTTTGCTTAAACTGCACGTCTTTGTAGTAAATGCGCGCAATACCTTTGTGTTGGTTGGCTATATTATCTCCTTATATATAATTATAGGAAAAGATTAAATGCTTTGTTCGAGAAAATAGCTGAAGAAGGAGAGGGATCGGAACGAATTCCTTGCATGAAAAATGTAATGGGTATGTAATATATAAATAAATATGTAAGGCGCAGGAGAGTGCGTTATCTGCTACGGACAAAGAAGAAAAGGCTGTAGAGCGCTTTCTGGGCTCTGAGAGGTGCGTTTCGTGGAACAAAAGATAATCTACGTGCAAAGTACGGATTGCAAAATGATATAAAATGGCATCGCTTCTGAAGTTTTCTGAGAAAATTCCTGAAAAAACGGGCCGATTTTTTCTTAATTTTAATACTTTTCGTGCCTAAGTTCAAAAAGAAATTCTTATTTTTGCAACGCAATCGGGAAAGAAAGGATGTAAGAATCTCGGATTTCCGGTGGCAAAGATTTAAAAAGCGAGTGTTTTAAAATTGAATTATAAAACCTTTAAAATTTAAACAAAATGATTAAAGTAGGTATTAACGGTTTCGGTCGTATCGGCCGTTTCGTATTCCGCGCAGCTCAAAACAGAAACGATATCCAGATCGTAGGTATTAACGACTTGTGCCCGGTTGATTACTTGGCTTACATGTTGAAATATGATACAATGCACGGCAAATTCAACGGAACTATCGAAGCTGACGTTGAAAACAGCAAATTGATTGTTAATGGCAAAGAAATCCGTGTAACAGCTTGCAAAGATCCTAAAGAATTGGCTTGGAACGAAGTAGGTGCTGAATACGTAGTAGAATCTACTGGTTTGTTCTTGACTAAAGAAAAAGCTCAGGC
>ULUH01060102.1_pt1 | contig 12069 bp, 15 predicted proteins | sample 1958241 | NCBI WGS metagenome assembly ULUH01 (sample SAMEA4835753, study PRJEB28245) | human gut metagenome | biome: gut microbiome; material: fecal sample | place: Denmark | collected 2008 | reverse complement strand
GAATATAATTTTGAACCGGATTATGCCGATTCTATGTTTAACTTTAATTTATCGGTAAAAATTTACCGAAGTATTGTAATTATATTTATCTACTTAATTTCAATTATAATGTGGCAGCATAATTTAAAATATGCAATTTATTTCTTGTTTACTTATGAGTTCTAAATAACAGAATTTTAATTAAATAAAGATGAATGATTGGTAGTTTATGAAATATGATTTTCAGAATCATTTTCATTAACAAAAAGGATTTTAGTTGTAACATTTTTAATTATAAAAACCTAGGATTCTAATACTATATATTTTTAATTTCCTGGATTATCCAACCTAAGTCACAATTGTGTTGTACTTTTCTTATCTGAATACTTCGGTTAATATATTTGTCGCAAAATCAATCAATACTTGAAATGATACAGACTCCGGTTATAGTGACATTCGCCAATCAGAAGGGAGGTGTAGGAAAGACTACCCTTTGCGTCACCTTTGCCAACTATCTGGTGACGAAGGGTGTAAGGGTTGTAGTGATAGACTGCGATTTCCAGCACTCCATCATGAAATGCCGAAAGGCTGACATCAGAAAATACGGCGAACAGGAAATGCCATATGAGGTATGGGCATACGAAGCCAACGACAAGGCAATGATGACTTCCCTTATGGAGAAACTGCACAATGATCCAGAAATAGACGTTGTTCTGATGGACACACCGAGCAGTCTGAAAGCGGAAGGACTGATACCCATGTTCGTCAACTCGGATATCATTATTGTTCCATTTCATTATGACCTGGTAACCGTTCCGTCCACGGCCAGTTTCCTCATGTTTGTTGACCGGCTGAAAAAGGCTGTCGGTGAAAGAATGAAAGCCAGACTCTTCATCATTCCCAATCTGAATGACGGAAGAATCGGCAAGCGTTCCGAACTGCTTATCTGGGACAATGCAAGGGATACCTTCTCCAACTATGGATACGTCACTGCGAAGATTCCCAAACGTGCGGATATGGAACGGTTCAGCACCATGGCGGCACTGGATATGCAGGCCGCTATCGTTACACCGGTCTTTGATAAGGTCTATCAGAGTATCTTCGATACACTTGAACCGATAAGGGAAAAAGAACTCAAAGGCATACAGCTGACGGAAAATCTGAATCCCAAACCTAAGAAGAAAAAGAAGGTCAGGCCGTCTGATGAAGTATCAAATGACAATACCGGCCAATCTGAAACCAGTCCTTCAGAAAATGGTACAGGTAATCAGAACAAAGAACCAGAATAATCAGTAAACTTCAATAACCATAGCACTATGAGTAAGGATATACCGGAAATAGATGACCTGACAAGAGGCATCAATGATTCAGAACTTATATTGACGGAAGATACCGCAGGAACACAGGTTGAGCAAAGAGAAAATAATAATGAAGCACAGGAAAAGGATACTGTTGTTTCCCTTTCGGATATAGGATGCTGGAATGAGTTCATGGAATTCCTTCAATCGGACAGTTCCGGAACAGACAAAACAGAAAGGCTCGTCTGCAAACTCGACCGTGACCTTGCGGATTCACTGGACGACTGCGATATACATGGCAGATGCCGCTCTGACCTGGTGAATGCCATCGTAAGGGCATTCTTCAAGTCATATCTGCCACGTCTGGCAGAATACAGAAGGGAAAAGAAATCTTTGTTTAACAGCTATAATCTGTAGAATATGAAAAAGACAGACTGGACTGACAGGATGCTGGCCGCTCTTGTCGAGCTGTATCCGGTAGAGACCACAGCTTATACCGCTGCCGTTCTCAATCTGAGTGAATCGACCGTCAAGCTGAAAGCCCGTGAGCTTGGACTTGTAAAAATGGCCAAATCCAGATGGATGGAACGTGCCGACTATATCAAGAATCACTTTCAGGAGTGTTCCTTCTCTGAGATAGGGAAAGCTCTCGGCATTACCCGGATGAGTGTCGGACGCATAGCCGCTGCACTCGGACTGAAACGCACTGGTGAAGAGAAACACCTGATTTCCTCACGTATCCGTACCCAGATGGTAAAGAGGGAAAGACGGCGTATAGTATTCGGACTGGAACCGGTAACAGGTATCCGTGTCATTTCCAACAGGGCAAAGGTAAGGGTACGCTCAAACATGAAGTCAAACGGATACATCATCAGTGAGGAACACAACGTGATTTATTATACCGGCACTACGGAACGCAGGGAACGTCTGGAAAGCCGGGGCATCAGACTGGGACTGCATATCCTTCCGCTTCCGGAGGACAGTTCAACTCTTTCATCCAACATCATATTACAACAGCCATGCAGTACGGACAGATAGTATTCCTTCTCTTCGTGGCAATGGTATTCTACTATGCGGCAATGATTTTCATGGACTTCCAAAGGGCAAAGGCCGCACAGAATGCCGAGCAGGACAGCCATAAAGAAGAGGACATTGACATATCGGAAGAAGCACGAAGCTTCAGACCGATAAGAATAAACCGGGATGAACCTGAATCCAAAGAAGAAAGTTCAGAACAGAACAATACGGAAAATCCCGAATCAAATAATGAAAGCAATAATTCTGACGGTACAAAGAAATCTGTATCCAAATCAGAATCTCCCAGACACGTTTACCGGGAGGCCATCATGACTGACGGCATTCTGGTTGAGAATATCATACAGGAAATAAACCGGCTGGCAGAGACCGGTACCAGTGACCTCGGTGCCGTTATCTTCAGCTGTGAGAATGCCTGATATATATACCGTTCCTTTAGTGACATCTGTTTCTTTGGCGATGAAATCATTTAATATTATTCAGAAATGCAGATAATAAAGAAAAGTGCCCGGAATCTTACGGAGCGTTTCATCGGTTCAAGTTTTGGACAGAAGTGTGTGATGGCGGCCATTGCACTTATTATTTCTACATCAAATGTAATGGCAGGAAGCAAGGGTGCAGCAGGTTTTACCAAGGCCACTCAGGAAGTCAGTTCCTACCAGACTCCGGTATCAAACCTGATGAAGGCCATTGCTGCCGTTATCGTTCTGGTCGGTGCCTTCAACGTCTACTTCAAGATGCAGAACGGAGACCAGGATGTGAAGAAAACCATCATGCTTACCATCGGAGGCTGTATCGCATTCATCGCACTTTCGGAAGCTCTTCCGCTGTTCTTCCAGTAATCCTTTGCCGGCATGACAATGAATCAGGAAGGATACCCTGTGTTCAAGGGATTGCAGAAACCGCTGGAGTTTATGGGTATACGCGGCCGTTTCCTCACTCTGGCAGCGGCAGCCATAGGCGTATCATTCGTAGGCTTCATCGGTTTCTCAATCGCTTTGGGAAAGGTTGCAGGGTTCATAGCCATGATGGTCATGGCACTGGTGGGACTGATAACCATCTACATCAAGCAGCGTGGAGGACTCCACAACAAGAAGAGGGCAAGAGGCATCTATATCTACAGAAGCCTGAGAAAAGAACAGTAAATCACTTTATACAGTATGGCACACATAAAGAAAAGAATTTTTGACGGACTCTATGCACAACTGGAGGAAACGGACGGCAATGTCGTGCTGTTCTCGGCCAGAGGCGAGCCGTCCGTCATCTTTGAGATAACCAATCCGGTCCAGCAGCTCTGTACGGATGCGCAGCAGTACATGCTGTTTCATGACGTGCTATCCAATATCCTTCAGACCATCGGTGAGGGATATGCACTGCAGAAGCAGGATATTCTGTGCAGACAGGAATATCACCATGACGTGCCGGATGATGCGGAGTTCCTGACAAGGAGTTATTTCAGATACTTCGAGGGAAGGGAGTTCACAGAGATAAGGACTTTTCTTATCCTTACCCAGGAGGCTCAAAGAAGCCAGTTCATCCAGTATGACCCGAAGAGATGGCTCGATTTCCATGCCAAGGTATCAAAAACGGATGATATTCTGACGGAAAAGCATATCCGGCACAGGAAGCTCGGCAAGGAGGAAGTCAGCGAGTACTGCCACCGTTTCATGGCATTCCAGTTCCGGCACGGACCCTTCTCGATGACCAACTTCAAGGCTTCGGACGAATATCTCAGGACAGGTGACCGGATTATCCGTTCCTATCCGTTGGTGGATATTGACGAGATAAACCTGCCTTCCATGGTAAAGCCGTACACGCAGATGAACATCAACGGATACAGTATCGCAACCGACCTGCTTTCTTTCCTGACCGGCGTCCCATACTCGGACTGTGTGGTGTTCAACCAGGTCATTCAGATACCGGGACAGAGGAAACTGCTGCGCAAGCTTCAGGCCAAGGCGAAGCGTCACGGTTCCATGCCGGACCCGAGCAACCGTATTGCCAGGGCTGACATTGAGGAAGTGCTGGACAGGCTGGCCGTTGACAGTACCATGCTTGTGTACTGCAACTTCAACATTCTGGTGAGTTGTCCGCCTAACAAGGTTACTCCGGTAACTTCCTTTCTGGAGACCAAACTGTACGAGTGCGGCATCATGCCGTCAAGGACGGCCTACAACCAGCTGGAGCTTTTCATGGACTGTTTTCCGGGTAACGGCTATGCCTTCAACCCAGACTATGACCTGTTCCTGACGCTTTCGGATGCTGCCCTGTGCTTTTTCTTCAAAGAGCATCTGAAGGAGTCTGAGGATACACCACTGACCACATACTACACCGACCGTCAGGGGTTACCTGTATGTATCGACATTACCGGCAAGGAAGGCAAGAAGAAAATGACGGACAATGCCAACTTCTTCTGTATCGGCCCTTCCGGTTCCGGCAAGTCCTTCCACATGAACAGTGTGGTACGTCAGCTGCTGGAACAGAATACGGATGTGGTCATGGTGGACACGGGTGATTCCTACGAAGGCATATGCGGATATTACAAGGGTACATACATAGCCTACTCGAAGGAGAAGCCCATTTCCATGAATCCGTTCAAGGTCACGAAGGAGGAGTATGAACTTAATTTCGGTGAGAAGAAGAATTTCCTCAAATCACTGATATTCCTGATATTCAAGGGCAACGCATTTCCTACAAAGATTGAGGACATGCTGATAAACCAGACCATCGTGGAATATTACGAGGCCTATTTCAATCCGTTTGAAGGATTCAGCGACAGTGAGCGTGAGGCATTGAGGCAGAAACTGCTGGTTGCCGCCAAGATGGAGGATGACTATGAGCAGTACACGCACAGCATGGAGGACATCGAAAGGCAGATAAATACGGAAGAGATTCAGGAAAAGGCTGAAAGCCGTGCCCTGCTGCTGCCTTCCGAAGTACGCCGCCTGAAGCTTATCCGACAGTGCCGTTCACTGACTGCTCTGATAAATGATGAAGCGGCCACAGAATCGGAAAAGGAACGTGCACTTACTATCATAGAAAAATATAAGAGGGAACTTTATAACAATTCCATGCTGATTAAGATAGACAGGCAGATTGACCACATGGAGGAACAGAAGCGCAGGCTGAAGGTTCAGGAGCTCTCGTTCAATTCCTATTATGAGTTTGCCCTGGAACGCATACCGCAGATTACACAGCTGGAGAAAATCAGTTTCAATATACATGACTTTGCAGCCATACTGAAACAGTTCTACCGTGGCGGCGAGCTGGAGATGACACTGAACTCCGACCTGGACATCAACCTGTTTGACGAGCGGTTCATTGTGTTCGAAATAGATAAAATAAAGGATGATCCGGTGCTTTTTCCGATTGTGGTGCTGATTATCATGGACGTGTTCCTGCAGAAGATGCGTATCAAGAAGGGACGGAAGGCTCTTATCATCGAAGAGGCATGGAAGGCAATAGCATCACCTACCATGGCAGAATATATAAAGTATTTGTATAAGACCGTCAGGAAGTTCCACGGCATTGCCGGTGTGGTCACACAGGAACTTAATGACGTGATTGATTCCCCTATTGTGAAGGAGGCCATCATCAACAACTCGGACGTGAAGATTCTGCTTGACCAGACCAAGTTCAAGGACAGGTATGAGGATATTGCTGCCATTCTGGGACTCACTGACATACAGCGTCAGCAGATTTTCACCATCAATGCGCTGAACAACCATGAGGGAAGAAGCTACTTCAAGGAGGTGTGGATTTGCCGGGGACAGCACTCGGATGTGTACGGCGTGGAGGAAGCACCTGAATGCTACTGGGCATACACTACAGAACGTACCGAAAAGGAGGCACTGAAGATTTATCTTGCCCGGTACGGTACGCTGCAGGAGGCCATCACCCGTATCGAGGAAGACCGCAAGGCGAACGGAGGGCTTCTGTATCTGGAGTTTGCAAGAAAAGTCAACCAACATCAAAAAGTTATGTCACTATGGTAAGAACAGTATTAAGAATCATATCGGTTATAATGCTTTCTGCATTTGTCTGTATTAATGCACATGCTGCCTGGAGAATCGTATTCGACCGCAACTGTCTGAAGATTGTCATGGCCAATACCGCTTCACAGAAGCTTATCGAGGAACAGCACAACCAGCGTGTGGATACCATTGCAGCCAAGAAACAGAAGGTGGAACTCTATACGGTGAGTATGGCTACCATGAAGGAACTCTACAAGCTGAGCATGGAGAACATATCCGGTTTCGGGACTGAAAGTCTTTATTACAAGGAAATAGGTCTGTGCGCTTTGGATATTCTGCGAAATGTTCCGGTACTTGTCAGTACGGTAAACAGGGCCAAATTTTCAAACAGGCTGCTCTGTCTGAACGAACTCGGCAACCTTGTAGCGGAAACCCAGCAGCTGGTCGGCAACTTCGTCAATATCGTGAACAATGCAAAAATTCCCAATCCGTTGCAGGGACAGGCAACTGCCGAGAAAAAGAATGACGGCTACAACTTGCTGGACAGGTATGAAAGGCTGACACTGGCAAATAGCATCTATACTGACCTGAACAGGATACGCTACAAGGTGGAAGGGATGGTTCTGATGGCACAGTACGCTACTGCAAACGACCTCTTCTTTGCCATTGACCCGGAAGGATGGGCAAATGTGGTGACCATGAAGAATCATGTGGGAAATCTTGTACAGGACTGGAACGGACTGGTGGCTTCAAATTATTAATCCTTAATATGTATGTGTCTGTCATGAAAATCAGGAATATAAGTATCATATCAGCCGGTATTATAATGCTGTTGCTGCCTGTAAAGGCATCCGCTTTCATAATACCCAAAGACCTGCCGACCATCGAAGCACTCATTGCCCTGCACAAGGCCATAAAGAAGGACGAGGACAAGGCTCTGACAAGGGTGGCCACAAGCTATGGCGAACAGTCGCTCATTGAGAAAGGTGCGGAAAAGTTCAATGATGTCAGGACCACTCTGGATACAAGGCTGAACAATGCCTATTCGTATCTGGTACTGGCCGGTGCCATTTCTTCAACGGCCAACTCACTGTATCAGCTGGTAACGGAATACAAGGACTTTACCGGTAATACTTTCAGTCATGTATCGAAGAAGCCTTTCGTTGCATGGTATTATGCCGATGCCAACGTGGCAATATCAAGGGAGATACAACACTGCTACAGACTGTATGCATCCGTAGCCGCTTCGGGGATAAACCTGATGAAGGCTTCCATGGATGAGAAACTGAATCTGGTAATGACACTGAAGTCTTCCATCGACAGGGCAAGGTACATCATAGATAATGCCAACCTGTACTGTTTCCTTGTCACGGACTGCGGATGGAAGCCGGACTATATCTGGGAGATACTGAACTCCAATGTGAAGAATGAGATAGCTGAGCGTGTAATCAATAAATGGAATCAGGGATATGCAGGTTAGAATTATATTATTATGCCTGTTCTGCATGTCAGTTTCAAGTACAGTTACTGTTGCCAATGCTCAAAGCATAGTAAATGACAGTGAAAAGCAGAAGCAGTGGAAGTCAATGGAGAACGGTCCATGGGATTTTGCTCCGGACTGGTATTACTTTTTCCTGCATAAGAAATACTCAGGTGCGGAAATGTACTGGAAATGGGACTGGTTCAACTCCGGATTCCGTGTCCGTTTCAAGGAACCCAAGTCTGATGTGAAACGTATCATGCCGGTACGTGTGACTGCCGAAGAGACGCAGAGGCAGAAAATCAAGAAAGTGGAGAGTGAGCGCAAATATATCGAGGAACTGTATAAGGAAGAACTGGCAAGGGAGGCTGACAGAAATGTTGACCTGATGTATGCCACCTACAAGGACGAGTTCAACCGTATGCAGGACTGTATCACGGACGGACTGCTCTATTGTATGCAGAAGAGTGACGGCAAGCTCCGCTATCAGGTGGACGAGCTGAGCCGCCAGAATGAGATAATCTGTGCGGATATAGCCTATATACACAAAACCGGTGTCGGCTATGGGCTGGAGAACGCCAAGCGACAGAAGGCATACGAGGAAGCCAAATCCAGGATGGCAGAACTGGTCAACAGGACTGCACACCTTTGTGCCGTTGCTGCAACACACTATTAGACACTCTCTATAATTGATAATAATCCAGGTAATAATATTAAACAAATAATATAGTCAATCATGAATTTACTGTTTATTCCACTGACAATAGGACTTCCGGCCATTGACGAAAGTCTGGAAAAACTGCTGACGGCCATGGAGACATTTCCCAATGTGGCCGTTCTCGGTGATGCCGTTTCAATGGCAAAGGCTCTCGGCCTGTGTCTGGCCCTGTGTGTCGGTTCATACGAATGCTGGATGATGATGCTCGGAAGGCGTGGCATGGATGTCATGAAGCTGCTGCGTATCATCGGCATTTCCCTGTGTATTTCATCCTCTTCATGGATATGCTCGGCTCTGCAGGTTCCGGGAAAGAGTCTGGAGTCCGCTACATGGGCTATGGCCAAGGCAAAGAACAAGGACTTTAGTGATGAGTTCAAAATATTGAATAATACGCAGAATATTATGGGGATAGAGGGAGAATATAAAGAAACCCCTATTATTGAAGGTACATTCAATTTTGAGGGGAAAGATTATACCTCCACTTTTTCTGTCTTTAATGCTACAAATGCAGTAGTACATATTGAAGAAGAAACAGGTGTACAGATACATGGTATATTAGGTATTCAATTTCTTATAGAGAATAAATGGGTTATTAATTTCGATAAAAATATCATAAAGTTATGAGCATAATTGAAAGTTTTAAAATCTGTATATTTCATAAATATGCAGATTTCAAAGGTACAGCGAATAGAAGTGAATATTGGTGGTTTTGGAGTATTTATGTTTTCATGTTATTGGGAATACCATTAATCGGCTTTTTAGTGGAAGACTTGTATAAGATACAATTGCATTTACTAATGTTTTTATGGGGAATTGGAATAATTGGACTGACTTGCCCTTTTATTTCTGTTTCAGTAAGAAGACTCCATGATTCAGGGCTAAGTGGTTGGCATTTCTTTTGGAGGTTAATTCCATATGTAGGTTCTGTCATTACTTTTGTTCTTATGTTAAGAAAATCCAAAGTACCATACAGTAAAAAATAATCAAATGATAATATGATAAGAATACTAATATTAGCATCACCCATATTAGGAATAATAGGTTTTTGCATAGAAGAAAATTGGCTTTATTATCTTGCATCCATTCCTTGTCTTATAGCCGTTCTGACAATGATTTATTCCAAGAAATTATCTCTAACTATGTTTGAATTGTTTTTGGCAATAATAATTGGATGTTGGATTTTATCTTCTTCTTTTATTGATGGTCTTTTGTTAGGAGTTTGTGCATTTACAATAATGTCAAATCTTATAACCATTCTCAAATCTATGCATATCTTTTATGCTCTCAGAAAACTGTCATCTAACAGCAAAAAGGATGATGAAGTACATTCTGACACAAAATTAAATAAACCTATTCGAAGGATACCTACAGATAAATCTAAAGAGCCTAAATGGACAATAAAAGAAGAACGCCCATTCACACAAGAGGAAATAGATGCTATTGATAAGGCTATAGTTGTTTCAGCCCAATATGGCAATTCTGTCCAATTCTTTATGAAAAATGGAGGATTTACATTCATACCATTAGATTCATTTTCTACTTTAAATGCTGGAGATGAAGTTGATATAAGAAAGGCAACTCTACGCACTTATGAAAAAGATGGAGAAGGTGACATATATAGAGTATTGGAATGAAATCTTCATCCAAACCAAAGGCATAGGTTTTACATTCCTTCTTGACAAGAAAATGAAGCATAATCTTATCAGTCCTGCATTCTTGGCTTTCTTCAATCTTGGAGAAAGGCAGATGTATGCACTTCCTATTGATAATATAAGAGAAGTGAATACAAAACCTGCCTATGACAACTTACAACCTTTTCTTCCTGAATATGCGGATTCCATCAATTTCAATAATGTATTTCATTATGTTGGAAAGAAAGTAGGAAGATGTAAGGACAACAAGTTGAGAATATGCAAAGTATTTATGCTTGAATTTGAGTATAAGGGATACACTTTCTCTTTTCTTTTTCTTCTTGACAAGAGTTTAAAGATACCTGCAATATTAGGTTTAGAGTCATTTAATCATATAATAAGAACAGTTATGAAACCTAAATAATAATATTTGATTAAATTACTAATATATAGAATATTACATTAGTAATTAGCTGCATGAAATAGAATCAAATTATATAATAGATAGAAAGTATCTTATTTGTATTCAAATAAGTTTACTGCATTTTTACAGTAAAAAACCAACTTATTGATTGTCATAAGTATTTTCTTGCGGCGCAGGCTGCAATAGAGGAAGCATAAATAGTATAAGATAATCATTGATTTAGGCTGTAATGGACTGTTTTTCAGACATTACAGCCTAAGTTGTTTTTAGGCGGTTCGTGCATTTGTCCGCAAAAAATGAGCTAAATAAACGGTACTTGCTTACAAATAGCTTACTAAACTGAGAGGGTATGCTTACAAAGAACTTACAAAAGTAAAACAACTGTAAATCAATAAGGTATGGCAACATTTAAGACTATTGTAAGGTATAAGCGAGCTGATGGCTTTTACCAAGTGTACATTCGGGTACTTCATCGTTCAAAATCAGGATATATTAAGACAGACAAATTTGTTACAGACAAACAGGCATCTTCATTTGCAGAATTATGCTCATTGATAATATTGTCTATCCATATTTTACGAAAAATGGACAGAAAGGTTTATGGTCTGAACTGGCAGTTTAATAAAAACATATTCCATCACGTTTGCCGAATATCCATCTGGAGCATGTTCAATCCGTTTATTGGTGTAGCTTCATGGTTTGCCTTCTTCGTAGCCATTGAACATTTGGGAGAGTTGGAACTGGCAGCGACAAATGTAATACGTAGCATATCTACCTTATTTTTGTTATTGTCAATTCATTGGCAGCAACAACCGGCTCATTGGTAAGTAATCTGTTGGGAGCAGGACAAAAGAATCAGATTTTCTCGTTATGCAACCGGGTTATCCGTTTGGGATATGCCGTGGGATTCCCACTTATTATCTTTTCTATAATCTGTTTCAATCCACTTTTCAATATTTATTCGGATAATGAAAGCCTGATACAAATAGCACAGTTGCCATTTACAGTAGCTCTTTTGAATTATGCCTTTGCCTTATCTGGTTATGTATATATGAATGCTGTCACCAGAACAGGTGCCACACGTACAACCTTCATTTTTCAGACTGTAACCATTATAGCCTACCAGATTTATTTATGGACGATAAGCAATTTCAGCACATCACTTTCTATATATTGGACAGCAGAATATTTATATGTGATATTATTAGGAGTTCTTTCCGTTTTATATCTCAAGAAAATGAACTATTAAAAGTTTCAATGTTATGTGATGCATGAACCGTTTTATTTATAGAAAAGTAAGATTTCTTATGCCTCGAATTACCTTTGGGGATGTATCAACAATCCGCAAACCAATATAGAAAAAATGGATTATTAATTATATCTGCATATTGTCAATAGAGAAATAGATGATATTTCCTCTTTTTTCTGTTATGTATCCAATTTATCTTGTCCTTAAAACAATAATTCATCTTTCTGTTGATATATAAGTAACAATAATTCGTTAAAAATTCGCCACGCCTAAGCGGCTCT
>ULUH01077673.1_pt1 | contig 12071 bp, 12 predicted proteins | sample 1958241 | NCBI WGS metagenome assembly ULUH01 (sample SAMEA4835753, study PRJEB28245) | human gut metagenome | biome: gut microbiome; material: fecal sample | place: Denmark | collected 2008 | reverse complement strand
TATTATATCTTATCAAGTCTGTTTTGTCAAGAACTTTTTTCATTTTTTTGAGAAGTTTTCTTTCAATCGGTTTTGTCCGATCTGTTATCTTAAACGCGACAACTTTGGTATCTTATCATGTGTTGTTCTGTTTGTCAATAACTTTTTTATTTTCCAAAAGATAAACAATCAAGTATCTTTTTCCCGCCCCAGCAAAAGTGCTTGTCTTTCGCAGTGGACTTTTATACTACCATCATTGTCCGGATATGTCAACACTTTTTTTCTGTCTATAAAAAATTCATAATGAGTGTCAGAATTACGTTGTTTTCATACAGGTATTTTAACAATCTGCTCTGATATATGCAGGCAACCAGGGCACTTCCCATTTCGCTCGTACTTGTCACAGCTATCATGTAAAACCCGATCCATACCAGTATCAGTCCGTATATCCCACCGGCAAATACACCGAGTGTACGATTTACCCCGCTCAGTACCGGAATCCGTGAAACAATTCTTAACGCCCGCGCTATCACATGCACGATGGTCCACGCTGCGACCAATGCGATCAGAAATGCAATTCCCTCTACCACAAATTCTGCAATCTGTTTTGCTATCTCATCATACAGGCCACTTTGTTCTATAATCTCTCCCGCCATATTTCCGGTCTTCTCAAAAATATCATTTACCACTGAGTCCGGCAGCATAATCCCAAACTGTGACAATTTCTGATTATCCGGACTGCTTTCATTTTGAATGGATCTCTGTTTTTCCTCTACGGATCTTTTTATCTGTTCACTGCACTGCTGCTCAATCTTTTCATATAGTGTCGTGTGTTCCATCAGATACGTATTAATGTATGGTGTTGCAACGGTAACAAATGTAAGTACTATGACCCACGATACCAGGGAATACACAATTCGCAAAAATCCTTTTCTATATCCTCTTATAATATTGTATCCCAGTATCAGCAATACCAGCAGCAAAACCCAGTTCATATGTATGCTCCTTATTTCAGTCTTATTTTTTCTGTTGTATCTTCCAGTATCAATGTATAATTCAGCGCGCCACTCTCCGAAATGATCTTATACAATGTCTGTTCAAACTCATGATGGAATTTATATATCCCATGTATGGTGTATATATCACATGCGTTTTCATTTGTAATACAAATCTCATTGTTCGCAAGAAATTCCACACCTGTATACTCCATTGTAAAATCTTTTTCCAGAACGCTTTTTCCATCCAGATCATAGACACTTATGTGATGTGTCACTGCCTCATCCTCATTGCTTATCACGCAGCCAATATAATTATCATTATAGAAAATACTCTTCACTTCTTTTTCAAAAGGGATCGTTCCGGATTGTTTTGATTTCTGAGATCCCTCAAACAGGATCACTCCGGTATCCGAGAATGCCGCAAGCCTGTCATCCGCCAGGTAAACAATTTCCGGGATCACGGTATCCGGAAACGTCTGTGCTCCGACTACATGATCAATTTCACTTTCTCCTGCTGTTCCAAAATTGTAAAAAGCAATCGTACTTTTTATACTTCCATCATTGATGTCCAACATGGCAACTGCAAGTCTTACGGCATCCGATGACAATGCAATCGCAACCGGATACCCTTTTTTTGCACCGTGAATCTCTCCTTCCGTTAATTTTGCACCTGTTTTATCATACATTGCAAGATAACCGGAAGCATCTTTTTTCATCAGAACCGCCACCGTTCCCTGCGATGCCACACGCACCTGCTGGATCGGCATTGTCGTTTCTATTCCGCCTAAGATTCCCTCCTTTGTCATGATATAGATCATAGTTCCCTTTTTATCATAGATTGTCAGGTAATCTTCGCAAATATCAATCTGTGGATCGGTCATCTCATAGGTCTGATTCCAGATCAGTTCGTTTGCCGTATCCGTATAAAAAGCACCGTCGTTGCTGTATTTTAAAATATTCCCCCCAAAATCTGCAAACTTTGTAGCCTCCGTATCAGCCCTGTCAACAGACGATCCCACGTCAAAATTCTCATAATGGCGCAGTGCCATAAACACCCAGAGTCCCGCAGAAACTGCCAGTACGGTAACGATCAGAATAATGGTTCTTCTGACTACTTTTACCCGATGTTCACGCAGCTTGCGTTCATACTCTTCCATATCCGGTTCTTCTACCGTATGAAATCCTCTCTTGTTTTTTTCCGCCATACCAATCTCTCTTTCATCTTAAACCTCGTTCTTGCCCATTTCGGGCATCTCAAGTTTGTGCGTAAACACAAATCCTGTGTGTGAAAAATCTTTTTTTCACACTGATCTTTCGATATTATAGCATTATTCCCTGGATGTTTCATCTTATTTTTAGAAGCGGCTGCTTTGTTAATTCGGAAGCGTCAGATACTGGCCTGCATAGATTGCATCCGGATCATCAATCCCGTTTGCCTCGCATACTTTGTCCATCATGGCTGTTGTCTGATATATTTTCCGGCAGATCGCAGCCAGATTATCCCCCTGCCGCACCACATAGTACCCCTGTTTTAAATATGTCTGTGCCTCATCCGGCTGTGCCGCCGTCTCTTTTACGTTTTCCTTATTGCTGTTTGTTTCATCTGTGTCCGCTTCCGCCTTCTGTTCTCTCTCCCGATTCTGCATACTCTCTGTTTCCTGGGACTCCATCGTTTTCTGGGCATCTGCTGTTCCAGACGTTTCTGCAGTTTCTTCTGTATCTGTCATTCCTGACAATTCCGTTCCTGCCTGTATCCCTGCCGTTTCATCCGGTGCGGATGCCTCCGCCGCCTGCGTTCCATTTGTTTGAAGCTGTTCCGCCTCTGTCTGCGTACTGTGTTCATCCGCCTGTTTTGTCTCCGTCTGTTTTTCTATACTTCCTGCAATATTTTCCACCACGATCCCAGAATCTGCCGTTTTTTCTGTTTCCGGCATTTCTGTCACGATATGTACCTGATTCATCTGTGCCAGAGTATTTTCCATCTCATTCATCTTCTTATGGTTCTGATAAGCGGTAAAACCAAGAGTCAGTACCACCACAGCCAATACGAGGGAGGAATATGCAGGGATCTTTGCCTCTTCCGTTTTTTCCGCTTCTTCCAGTTGTTTCCGATAACGCCCCTGTCTTTTTCGTTCCGGATGTGGCTGCAGTCCGGGCTCGTCCGGCTGCATACTCTCTTCCATATAGAGTTCTTCTTCCAGGATATCGATATCATTCGTATCTTCCTTTTCTTTTATGTCGTAAACAGGCTCGTCCGGCTGCATGAATGTAACCTCGTCTGTCTCCGGCAGATTTACTTCTTCTGTTTTTTCTTCCCTGTGTTCCATATTTTTTAATTTTACCGCGGCGTGCCTGTCATAATATATGTAAAATCCTTCTCTCCGGTACAGATGTCCGTTCCGGATGCTGAAAAATGTTTCCTCCTTTTCCAGTGTATCCATTAAGAACAATGTCTGATGAACGCCGCCAAAATGCGTCTGATGAAACTGTTCGATCTGTTTTGTCATATTCGGCAGACATCCTCTGTGATCTAATGCCCATCCAACAATGACCATGCTGTCATACTCATCTTTTAACCGTTTATATATATACGCCCATTCATGGTCGCTCCATCTTGGAATCTCTGCATCAAATTCCAAATGTTCCAGCTGTATTGCTGCCTCCACAAATGTGCACTGTCTTCCACTGTAATTTTCGAATCTTCCAAGCAAAACATATACAAGTTTTTCACAGCAGCTCTCATATGGATGCAGATACCTGTATACTTCATCCTCTATGTATATTCTCTCCCCAACATCCGGTCTCCCAATCTGTCTGATATCTTTTGGCAGCTTTTTTTCTTTCGTATCATCCCAATTTTCTTCCCGGATAATCTCAATCATTCCAATCCTCCCTGTTTAAATTTAAAAAGCTTTTTTTATTTTGAAATGGTATCACAGCATGTCCGATTTTTTTGTGGTTTTATGGACAGTTTTTCAAAAACTTTTCGACAGAAAAAGACTGCTGCATACGTTTCCGTAATGACAGCAGTCTCTCTTTTGGATTTCTTTTATTATTTTACAAATGCTTTTACTTTTTTGTAGATGCCCTCTGCATCAAGCTCATATTTATGAAGCAGCTCTAATGCCGGACCTGACTCACCGAATACATCGTTGACACCGATCTTTAAGACTTTCGTCGGAGCCTCTTCGCAGAGCACGTCACATACCGCACTTCCAAGTCCACCGATCACAGAGTGTTCCTCAACCGTAACGACTTTTCCGGTCTTTAACGCGGATTTTACAACCAGTTCACGGTCGATCGGTTTGATGGTGTGGATATTGATGATCTCTGCATCAATACCGTCTTTTGCAAGCATTTTTTCTGCCTCTACCGTCTCATTCACACAGAGTCCGGTTGCAAAAATTGTCACATCTTTTCCTTCTTTTAAGACAATTCCTTTGCCGATCTCAAATTTGTAGGTTGCCTCATCATTGAATACAGGAACCGGTAAACGGCCAAAACGAAGATATACAGGTCCTACATGATCATATGCAGCGTGTACGGCAGCTCTTGCCTCTACATCATCCGCCGGGTTGATGACTACCATGCCAGGGATCGTGCGCATCAGGGCGATATCCTCCAGGCACTGATGGGTTGCGCCATCCTCACCAACGGAGATACCTGCGTGAGTTGCACCGATCTTGACATTCAGATGTGGATATCCAATCGAGTTGCGCACCTGCTCAAAGTTTCTTCCTGCCGCAAACATGGCAAAAGAGCTGATAAACGGCACTTTTCCACAGGTTGCAAGTCCTGCTGCGATGCCGGTCATATTTGCCTCTGCGATACCGACATCCCAGTGGCGCTCCGGGAACGCTTTTTTGAAAATTCCGGTCTTTGTTGCGCCTGCAAGGTCCGCATCTAATACGATCAGGTCTTCATGCTCTTTTCCCACTTCTACCAGAGCATTTCCATAGCTTTCTCTTGTTGCAATTTTCTTTATTTCTGACATAATGCTTCCCCCACTTTCTCAAGGTCTTTCATTGCGATTTCATACTCCGCATCATTTGGAGCTTTTCCATGCCAGTCTACGGCATTTTCCATAAAAGATACACCTTTTCCTTTTACGGTCTTTGCAATGATCGCAGTCGGCATTCCCTTTGTCTCACGCGCCTCTTTAAATGCAGCACGAATCTCATCAAAGTCATTTCCATTGATATTGATCGTATGGAAATTAAATGCCTCAAATTTTTTGTCGATCGGGTAAGGAGAACATACTTCATCAACAGTTCCATCGATCTGAAGGTTATTATTGTCAACGATCACAACCAGATTGTCCAGTTTGCGGAATCCTGCCCACATGGCAGCTTCCCAGATCTGGCCTTCCTGGATCTCGCCGTCTCCGCAGAGTGCATAGACACGGTAATCTTTTTTGTCAAACTTTCCGGCTGCTGCCATTCCGGCTGCTGCGGAGAGTCCCTGTCCCAAAGAACCGGATGACATATCAATCCCCGGAATGTGTTTCATATCCGGATGTCCCTGCAGGTAAGAGCCTGTATGACGCAGTGTGACAAGATCCTCCTTCGGGAAAAATCCACGTTCTGCCAGAACTGCATAAAGTCCCGGCGCCGTGTGGCCTTTTGAAAGCACAAAACGGTCGCGGTCTGCCATCTTAGGATTCTTCGGATCAATGTTTAACTCCTCAAAATACAGATAAGTAAAGATATCTGCTGCGGAGAGTGATCCGCCCGGATGTCCGGCTTTTGCGCTGTGTACTGCAGTTACAATACTTTTGCGGACTTCGTTCGCTGTTTTTTCAAGTTCCAGATTTGTCATAGTCTAGTCATGTTCCTTTCTATTCCTTTTATTAAATCTCCGTTCTGCCTTCTAAGGCACGGAGCAGTGTTACCTCATCAATATACTCTAAATCTCCGCCGACCGGAACACCACTTGCGATCCTTGTCACTTTGATCCCGGTAGGTTTGATCAGTTTGCTGATATACATCGCCGTCGTTTCTCCCTCAAGGCTTGAGTTTGTCGCAATGATCACCTCGTCAACATCCTTTTGCAGGCGCTGCATCAGCTCTTTTAACTTGATATCTGCAGGTCCGATTCCAAGCATCGGAGAAATTGCCCCATGCAGGACATGATAAACCCCGTCGTATTTGCCGGTTTTTTCATATGCTGCAAGATCTCTGGTATCTTCCACAACCATAATCGTCTTGTGGTTACGTCCGGCATCCTTACAGATCGGACACAGTTCATCATCTGTCAGGGTAAAACATTCCTTACAGTAACGGACATTTTTCCTTGCATCCACGATCGCAGACGAAAGTTCTTCGACCTGTTCCACCGGCATATTCAAAATATGAAATGCCAGACGCTGTGCAGATTTTGCACCGATTCCCGGAAGAGACGATAATTCCTGTATTAATTTACTGATCTGACTGCTGTAATAATCCATGGTGTTTCCATTCTTTCATTTATAATGTTCCAATACGGCTATATGCCTTCTTTAATATTAAAGGATAACGGCGATTTTTACAAGAAGTGTTTTTTACGGCATATTTTTTGAAATTTTTGTACATGATAAACAGGTAACCACACAAAAACAATAGATTACACGTCCCGCAGGCAAATCTGCTGCCGGAAATAAAAGGAGGACCATATGGCATCTTATGTAGCACCTGGCATCAAAGACAAATTCGAGACACTTTCAACGGATCTGAAAAATCTGATCCTCGAGCGAAATGTAGAGCTTAATAACATGCAGGATCTGATCCGCGTGTTAGAGCAGATCGTAGAAGAAGGGGAAGCCGAGTAACCACGGCCTCCCCTTCTCTTTTATGCTTATCTTTTTTGATCTGCAAAATACAATTTCTGTGCCCGTAACAATTCCTTACTGAATGTTAGTTACCTCATATCCTGCATCTACAACGGCTGCTTTTAATGCATCCGCACTGACTGATTCCTCTGCGGTAACAACTGCATTTTTGTCCTCTAAGCTCACCACTACCTCAGACACACCCGGTACTCCTTTTAAAGCCTTCTCAACGGTTGCCTGGCAGTGTCCGCACATCATTCCTTCAATACTTAATGTTGTTTTCATTGTTTGTTCCTCGCTTTCTGATACATCACTTTTTGTTTTTATTTCAGAAGTAACCGCTCTGTTTTCACAGACCGCACTCTCCTGTTCCATGTTACCTGTCTCATTTCCGGATGAAGATTTTTTTCCAAGCTTTACCCATCTAAGGCGCAGTGCATTACTTACTACACAGACGCTGCTTAAGCTCATGGCAGCCGCACCAAACATCGGGTTTAATTTTAATCCCCAGATCGGATATAAAAGTCCTGCCGCAAGCGGAATGCCGATGCTGTTATAGAAAAATGCCCAGAACAGATTTTCCTTGATATTTCGGATAACCGCTTTGCTCAAACGGATCGCTCCGACCGCATCGATCAGGTCATTTTTCATCAGGACGATGTCCGCGCTCTCAATGGCTACATCCGTACCTGCCCCGATCGCGATTCCCACGTCTGCGGAAGCAAGCGCCGGCGCATCGTTGATACCGTCTCCGATCATTGCAACTTTATGTCCGCTGTTCTTTAAGGCGGATATCTTTTCTTCCTTCTGTGTCGGAAGCACTCCGGCAATGACTTCATCAATTCCTACCTGATCTTTGATCGCCTGTGCCGTCACTTCATTGTCACCGGTTAACATGATGACATGGATTCCGTATTCTTTGAACTGTCTGACCGCTTCACGGCTGGTCGGTTTTACGACATCCGCAACGGCGATCACGCCTATGATCTGTGTTTCATCTGCAAACAGAAGCGGTGTTTTGCCCTGTTTTGCAAATTGTTCCATCTCTTTTTTTATCTCACCGGACAGGGCAACGTGTGCCTCTTCCATCAGCTTTTCATTTCCTGCATAGTAAAGTGTGCCGGAAGATAAACGTCCTTTAATTCCTTTTCCAAACAGCGCTTCAAAGTCATTTACTTTTTCCGGAACGATGTTCTTTTTCCCGCAATCGGAGACAATCGCTTCCGCTAACGGATGCTCACTGCCCTTCTCAAGACTGCCCGCAATCTTAAGCAGATCGTTCTCTGAAATTCCTGCATAGGTTCTGATATCCGTCACAACCGGTTTTCCATAAGTAATGGTTCCGGTCTTGTCCATTACAACGGTATCCACAATATGTGCTGTCTCTAATGCCTCTCCTGATTTGATCAGGATACCGTTTTCCGCACCCTTTCCGGTTCCAACCATGATTGCCACCGGTGTTGCAAGTCCAAGTGCACACGGACAGGAGATCACAAGAACTGCAATTCCGCAGGACATTGCAAACTCAAAATCTGCCCCGCTTGCCAGCCATAAGATAAATGTTACGATCGCGATTCCAATAACTGTCGGGACAAAGATTCCCGCAATTTTATCGGCCAGACGTGCGATTGGAGCCTTACTCGAAGATGCTTCCTCCACAAGACTGATGATCTGTGCGATCGTCGTATCTTTGCCGACACGCATTGCACGCGCACGGATCAGTCCGGCTTTATTGATGGATGCAGAGATTACTTTATCGCCTTCCTGTTTTAACACCGGGATGCTCTCTCCGGTGATCGCGGATTCATCAAAAGAGGATTTTCCTTCTAAGATCACACCGTCCACCGCAACCGACTCTCCCGGCTTGATCACGAAAATATCCCCCTGCACCACATCTGCCGCATCAATGACCTGTTCTTTGCCGTCGCGCACGACTGTCACTGTCTTTGGTGCTAAGTTCATCAGCTTTGTGATTGCCTCACTCGTCTTTCCTTTTGACTTCGTCTCAAGATATTTTCCGACCGTGATCAGCGTAAGAATTGTTCCGGCGGATTCAAAATAAATATCATGGCTGTACTGATGTACCAGTTCCATGTCTCCGATACGGAATCCCCAGCCGATCCGGTAAATCGCGAAGATACCGTATACCGTCGCCGCAGCTGCTCCCATTGCGATCAGACTGTCCATGTTTGGACTCCTGCGCGCTAATGTTGTAAAGCCGTTGCGGAAATATTTCTGATTAACAAACAGGATCGGAAGTAAAAGCAGGAATTGCGTAAATGCGTAAATGACTGCATTTTCACTTCCATGGAAAAACTTCATGGTAAGCGGCGGCATCGGAACGCCAAGCGCGTTGTAGATCATATGTCCCATCGACACATACATGAGCGGTATCAGAAATATCACGGATATGATCAGTCTTGTCTTCATGTTTTTGATATTCTTCTGCTGGATGGAAACGGCATCCTCCGTCTCCCCCGCCTTTACTGCTGCTTTTCCGTCTTCTTTTACCGAGGCACCGTATCCGGCATGTTCCACCGCCTCAATAATCTTTCCGGTATCAAGCTTTGTCTCATCATACTCGACCTGCATGCTGTTTGTCAGCAGGTTGACACTGACTGTCTTTATGCCCTCCAGTTTGGAAACACTCTTTTCCACATGGGAGGAACATGCCGAACAGCTCATGCCTGTTACGTCAAACTTTTCCTTCATGTCAATCTCCATTTCTAAATACAAACCGTTATTTCATCAATTTTTTTAACAGTTCACAGAGTTCGTCGACAGCCTGCTCATTGCCTTCTTTGATGTCTTCGGAAACGCAGGTTTTAATATGGCGTGCTAACAGCTCCTTGTTAAATCCGTTTAATGCAGCCTGGATCGCAGATACCTGTGTGACGATATCCACGCAATATCTGTCATCTTCCACCATGGCACGCACTCCCCGCACCTGTCCCTCTATCCGGGAAAGTCTCGTAAGCAGTGCCTTTTTTTCTGCACTCTCACGCTGTTTATGCTTCACATTATCTCCGTTTGCGCTGCATTTTTCACATGCCATCTGTCTACCTCCGGTCTGTATAGTCTGTGCTGTCCCTGATTTTTTATCACTGTTTTACCATTTTATTGTATACCATATACCCCTATTGGGTATCTTGAATTTACACCACAATCTGCATTTTGTCAAGAGATTTTCTAAGTGTTAAGAATTTTTATCAACAAACTTTATTCTCCGCAATCCACACAGTGTGATCAGCATTGTCACAAATTCCGCCGCCGGGAAGGCCATCCATACCCCGTTTAATCCAAATATTGCGGACAGTATAAATGCAAAGAAAATGATCGCCACAAAACCTCGGGAAATCGACGCTGCAAATGCATATTTTGTAGATTCGACAGCACTTAATATGGCAGTCCCTACGATATTGATCCCGGCAAATAAAAATCCGATAAAATAGATCCGCAGTCCGGTTTCTGCGTAGTCAGCAAGCGTCCTGTTATGTTCGCCATTAAACACTGCAGTCACCACAGGTGCAAACAGGTAAATAAAAATAACCAGAAGTACAGAGACGCCTACTGCAGTCGTAACCGCCATTTTTAAATAAGTTTTCACATCTTTATGAATATCCCTGCCATATGCCTCGCTGACTAACGGCTGGGAGCCCTGTGCAATTCCGTTAAACAGGGCAACTGCAACAAGTGATGTGTTTGCAACCACGCCGTAAGCCGCCACTCCGGTATTTCCGGCAAGTCCAAGGATGATCATATTAAAGACGACCGTGATCACACCGGATGAAATCTCTCCCACAAAAGAGGACACACCAAACTGACAGCAGAAAAGTATTTTTCGCAAAGATGGCGGCATCGGCTTAAATTTTACCGTACATTTTTCCGAGCGGAAATGGATACAGCAGATCAGGATGCCGACCACCGGGGAAAGTGCCGTTGCAAGCGCAGCTCCTTCCATGGAAAGTCCCAGTGGGAACATCAGTACATAGTCAAACACAATATTGAACAGACTGCTGAATAATGTCGCAGCCATTGCGATCGACGGATTCCCATCGTTGCGCACAAATGCATTGCAGATATAATTCCACATAAAAAAGGGCGCAAAACTCATAAAAATGCGCGTATAATTTTTCCCAACCGCAACGATCTCTGCATCCCCGCCAAGCAGGGCGATCAATTTATCCGGGAAAAATATTCCTACAAGTATAAAAAGCAGGCCAACAATCAATGCCCATGACAGTGCATGGAAAAAGTATCCGTCTGCATTCGGATGTTCCTGATTCCGCTCGATCACCAGACGGATCGCTGAACCGACACCCATCATTGCCCCGATGGCAAAGATCATGTTGTAGACCGGCAGTACCAGATTGAGTGCGGTGATACCATCCGTCCCCACCGCAACAGAAATAAAGTAGGTATCTGCCAGAATATAGACAGACATACCTACCATGCCAAGCATGTTCTGCGAGACATACTTTACAAATTTTTTTAACATCATAATCCCCATTTTATCAACTTCAATCATAGATTGTGCACTTCTTGGACAATGCTATTGTCATGAATAATAGACCGAACACAAAATTTCAATATTTTCTATATTCGGTCTTATACCCGTTTTACTATTTAATTTTGATGATTAAGAACCCATTGCAATAAACCATTATAATCTACGCTTCCCGATGCAACATTAAGAATTGTTTCATATAATTCTTTTTGCGTATATTTAAGTTCTATCCCGTTCAACGCAAGAAATACAAGCATTGCATGTGTTCCAATTCTTTTATTACCATCTATCATACAATGATTCTTTATCAGTCCATATCCTAATCTTGCAGCTTTCGCCTGTATTGTCGGATATAATTCGTCCCCTCCAAAGGATTGAAAAGGCGTTTCCAAAGCCGAGTCCAATAAATTATAATCTCTGACTCCATCGCTTCCACCAGTCTGCTGAATTAATTGAGTATGAAGCATAAGGATCTGCTCTTTGCTCAATTTTTTCATTTAGCCAGCACCTCATATGCTTCCCTATTCTGTTCCATAAGCTGCTTCGAAATACTCAATACATCATCATCAGATGCTATCATATCTTTATCCGCTTTACTAAAGTCTATAACAAGGTATCTTGGTACATTGTTTTTCAAAATTACTGCTGAACCGCATTCATCTACCAGTCGTGCAACCTTAGAAAAATTCTGGTTTGCTTCGGAAATTGAAACCATTGTATTTGTATCTATAGTCATTTGAACACCTCCATAATCTTTTTACAATAGTATACACATTTTTTA
>ULUH01064023.1_pt1 | contig 12083 bp, 8 predicted proteins | sample 1958241 | NCBI WGS metagenome assembly ULUH01 (sample SAMEA4835753, study PRJEB28245) | human gut metagenome | biome: gut microbiome; material: fecal sample | place: Denmark | collected 2008 | reverse complement strand
AAAGTAGGAAGAAAACTGCTTCGTTTTCCTCCTACTCGATTTGCTTTCTCTGGTTATTGCCGGATATAGTATTTGTAAATGGGAATGGAGAATGCAAAGTGGGATAAAATGTGGATAAGCAAAAAGAGTCACAAGTAAAACTTGCGACTCTTTTCTGCGCTTCAAGATGGGCTTGAACCAACGACCCCCTGATTAACAGTCAGGTGCTCTAACCAACTGAGCTATTGAAGCAGTTTGCTATGAAAGAAGATGAGTTGTGAGGCTAACCTGAAACTCTCTTGCGCTTCAAGATGGGCTTGAACCAACGACCCCCTGATTAACAGTCAGGTGCTCTAACCAACTGAGCTATTGAAGCGTTTTTTCTGTAAAGAACATGACGTTCCTTATTTGCGTGTGCAAAAGTACTAACTTTTCTTCATTCTGCCAAATTTTTTGCTGACTTTTTTCGCTTTTTCCCTAAAAAAGTGTATTTTTTCTTATCTTTGTGCCACTTTTTGCCTATTTTATGGTGTTTTTCGCAAAGAAATGAGTACTTTTGTGGTCGAAAACTTCTCCCGAGGGCGAATGCCGTGAAGAGGGGGAGGAAATAACCAATAAGTTGAATCATATACAATTAAATAAGGTAACAATGAAAAGAATACTGTTCTCCTTGCTTATGGTGCTCCTGGCGGTTCCTACTTTTGCCCAGGTTGACAAAGATCATGACTTCAAAGCCGCAAAGAATATGGAAATATTCAATGCCATCTACAAAAATCTCGATTTGATGTATGTTGATACGCTCGATGCTGAAGTTGTGGTCGGAAATGGTATCAATGCCATGTTGCGTAGTCTTGACCCTTATACTACCTATTATCCTGAGCAGAAGATGAAGGAACTCAAGAACCTGCTCACCGGCAAGTATGCGGGTGTAGGTGCGGTGATACGCTACAATTTCCAGTTGCAGCGCGTCTGTATCAGCGAGCCTTACGAGAATATGCCTGCTGCAGAAGTGGGACTGAAGAAGGGTGACATCATCCTGAGTATTGATGATGAGGATATGACCAATAAGGAGGTGAGCTATGTCAGCGATCATCTTCGTGGTGACCCGGGGTCTTCTTTCATGTTGAAAGTTAAGCGTCCAAGTACAGGCAAGACGATGAAGGTGAAGGTAACACGCCGTACCATCCAGTTGCCGTTCTTGCCTTATTATGGCATGTTGGAGGGTAGCATCGGTTACATCAACTTCAATTCCTTTACCGAGCAGTCTGCCAAGGAAGTGCGTCGTGCTTTCATCGATTTGAGAAAGCAAGGAGCCAAGAGTCTTGTCTTCGATCTGCGTAATAATGGTGGTGGTTCTGTTACCGAAGCGGTCAGTATCATCAATATGTTCTTGCCTAAAGGTAAGACAGTCTTGGAGATGAAGGGAAAGTTGCAGCGTTCTAATCATGTTTATAAGACCACGGTTGAACCGATAGATTCCGTTATGCCGATGGTGGTATTGGTGAACGAGAATTCTGCCAGTGCCAGTGAAATCATGAGCGGCAGTCTGCAGGATTATGACCGTGCTGTAATATTAGGTACGCGCACGTATGGAAAGGGATTGGTGCAGACTACCATGGATTTGCCTTATAACGGACAGGTGAAACTCACTACTGCTAAATATTTTATTCCTAGCGGTCGATGCGTTCAGGCACTCAACTATAAGCACGATAAGGGTGGTTATGTGGAGCATGTTCCCGACTCTCTTACCAAGGTGTTCTATACTGCAGGTGGCAGAGAAGTGAGAGATGGAGGTGGCGTGAAGCCGGATGTAGAAGTAAAGCCTGATTCTTTGCCAAACATCGCCTTCTATCTGGCTGGTGCCCGCGACAGTAATGAGGTGATGCTTAATTATGAGGTTGATTATATCGCCAAGCATCCTGCTATTGCTCCTGCGAAGGAATTCTCGCTGACCGATGCCGACTATGATGAATTCAAGACACGCGTATTGAAGGCTAACTTCCAGTACGACCGTGAAACAGAAAAGTATCTCAAGGATTTGGAAAAACTCGCTAAGTTTGAAGGCTACTACGATGATGCCAAGGCTGAGTTTGAGGCTTTGAAGAAAAAGCTGAGCCATAATGTGGCAAAGGATCTGGATTATAACAAGGATTACATCAAGCATCTGTTGGAAAATGACATCGTTTCTGCCTATTATTTCCAGCGCGGTGCCATCCAGAATTCCATGCGTTACGACAAGCAGATTAAGGAAGCAGTAAAATTGCTGAATTCTCCATCAGAATACGAAAAAATACTGCATCCTGTGAAGAAATAAGTACAAAAACGTGCACAATCGATTAAAAATGTGCACGTTGCGAATAAAAAGTTGCATTTTTTTTGGCTAATCACAAAAATATTTGTAATTTTGCAACGTTCAGTGGAATGAGGGGCTCACAAGAGTTCCTCATTTTATTTTAATAAGGTATATATGATTGATAAAAACGTCGTAAAAAAATTAGTTGAAGAATGGCTCCAAGATAAGGAATATTTCTTGGTAAGCATTGAAATCAGTCCCGACGATAGAATCGTTGTTGAGATTGACCATGCCGATGGAGTATGGATTGAGGATTGTGTTGCCTTGAGTAAGTATATTGAGGATCATTTGAACCGTGACGAGGAAGACTATGAGCTCGAAGTTGGCTCTGCAGGCTTGGGTCAACCGTTCAAAGTTCCGCAGCAGTATATCAATTTCATTGGCAAGGAGGTAGAGGTGCTTGATGCCGACGGCAAGAAGGTGAAGGGTATCTTGAAAGCTGTTGAAGGAAATGACTTCACAGTTGGCGTTGAAGAAAAGGTAAAGGTTGAAGGTAAAAAACGTCCGGTTAAGCAGGAGGTTGATCACGTTTACCAGATGGATAAAGTAAAATATACAAAATACATAATTAGTTTCAATTAAGTTATGGCTAAAAAAGAGCAAGAATTGACAGCGAGTATGATTGATACATTCCGCGAGTTTAAAGAAACAAAGAATATCGACCGTACTACATTGGTAAGTGTATTGGAGGAGAGCTTCCGTAATGTACTTGCCAAGATTTTTGGTAGTGACGAAAACTTTGATGTCATCGTGAACCCTGACAAGGGTGACTTCGAAATTTATCGCAACCGTATTGTTGTTGCTGATGGCGAAGTTGAAGATGAAAATAAGGAAATTACACTTTCTGAGGCTCGTAAGATTGAGCCGGATTACGAGGTTGGTGAGGATGTAAGTGAGACGGTTGACTTCAATAAGTTTGGTCGTCGTGCCATCTTGACTCTTCGTCAGACTTTGGCTTCCAAGATTCTTGAGTTGGAGCATGATTCACTCTACAACAAATACAAGGATCGCGTAGGTCAGGTTATCTCTGGTGAGGTTTATCAGGTTTGGAAGCGCGAGGTTCTGATTGTAGATGATGAGAACAACGAGCTCATGTTGCCTAAGACTGAGCAGATTCCTGGTGATACTTACCGCAAGGGTGAGACTGTTCGTGCGGTCATCCTTCGTGTAGACAACGAGAACAATAATCCAAAGATTATCTTGAGCCGTACTGCTCCAATCTTCCTGCAACGCCTGTTGGAGGCTGAGGTTCCTGAGATTGCAGACGGTCTGATTGCAATCCGCCGTATCGCCCGTCTTCCGGGAGAGCGTGCTAAGATTGCTGTTGAAACATTCGATGAGCGTATCGACCCGGTTGGTGCATGTGTAGGTGTTAAGGGTAGCCGCGTTCACGGTATCGTTCACGAACTTTGCAACGAGAATCTCGATGTCATCAACTACTCAAGCAATACCAAACTCTTCATTCAGCGTGCGTTGGCTCCAGCCAAGGTTTCTTCAATCAATGTTGATGATGAGAACAAGAAAGCAGAGGTTTACTTGCAGCCTGAGGAAGTTAGTTTGGCTATCGGCCGTGGCGGTATGAACATCAAACTGGCTTCTATGCTTACAGAATATACCATCGATGTATTTCGTGAGGTAGACGAGAATGAGGCCGATGAGGATATCTACTTGGATGAGTTCTCTGATGAGATTGACCAGTGGGTTATCGATGCTATCAAGGGCATCGGTCTTGATACTGCCAAGCAGGTACTCAATGCACCTCGCAACTTGCTGATTGAGAAGGCCGACCTCGAAGAGGAGACCGTTGATCATGTACTCAGCGTGTTGCGCGCCGAATTCGAACAATAATTCCCTTGCCAGCGAGTGCTTGCAGGGAATCTAACTTTAAAAATAGGAGAATAAATAATTTATGAGCATCAGATTAAATAAAGCACTACGTGAATTAAATATAGGACTTCAGACGGCAGTTGAATTCCTAGAGAAAAGAAAAGACCTGGGAGATGTCAAGGCAGAACCGAGCTTCAAACTCACCGACCAGCAATACAAGGCATTGAATGATGCCTTCAGTCAGGACAGAGAGGTTCGTGATCAGGCTGAGAAACTCTTTACCAAAAAAGCAAAAGATAAGAAGCGTGCGCCAGAGCAGAAGGACAATCGCGCTGAAAGCTTGTTGGAGTCTAATGGACGGCAGCAGTATAAGCCGCTGGGAAAGATTGACTTGGACAATATCGGTAAGAAGCCTGCTGCAGAGTCTGTTGCGGAAAAGCCTGAGACTGCTGCCGTCAGTCCTGAGCAGAAGAAAGACGCTCCTAAGGCTGAGCAAAAGAAGGAACAGAAGCCACAACAGGCTTCTCAGCATAAACAGCAAATGAAACAGGAAAATCATCAGAAATCACAGCAGTCAAACGCTCAGATGAATAAGCAGAATGTTCCTCAGGGAAAGAAAGAGCATCATCATGCTAAGAATGAAACTGCACAGCATTCTGCTGGCGCAGCAGATAACAGCGTGTTTACTCTCAAGAGTGAGAAGAAGTTTACTGCTAATGAGCCTAAGGTGTTGGGCAAGATAGATTTGTCTTCCCTCAACCAGAGCACTCGTCCTAAGAAGAAAACCAAGGAGGAGCGCCGCAAGGAACGTGAGGAGAAAATGGCTCAACAGCACAATGAGCGCAAAAAGCGTGTTCGTATCAACAAAGAACGTGTTGACATCATTGCCGAAGCTAAGAATAATGGCGGAGGTAATGGCAACAACGGCGGTAATAACAAGAAGAACAAGAACCGCAACAGAAATAATAACAATAATAATCGCGGCAATAACAACAACCGCAGCAACCAGCGCCAGATCGAGGTTGATGACGAGGCTGTAGCACGCCAGGTTAAGGAGACTTTTGCACGTTTGACCAGCAAGAGTCAGAACAAGAAGGGTGCTAAGTACCGTAAGGAGAAGCGTGAGGCTGTTCAGGAGAAGTTGCAGGATCAGGCTCGTCAGGAGCAGAAGGAAAGCAAGATCCTGAAACTTACTGAGTTCGTTACCGTTAGCGAGTTGGCTACGATGATGGATATCAGCGTTACTCAGGTTATCTCTACGCTGATGGGCGTAGGTATCATGGTATCTATCAACCAGCGCCTGGATGCAGAGACCATCAATATGGTAGCTGAGGAGTTCGGTTTCAAGACCGAATACGTGAGTGCCGAGGTTCAGGAGGCCGTGAGCGAGGAAGAGGATGATGAGAACGACTTGGTTCCACGTGCTCCAATCGTAACCGTCATGGGTCACGTAGACCATGGTAAGACCTCTTTGCTCGACTATATCCGCAATACCAATGTGATTGCCGGTGAGGCAGGTGGTATTACCCAGCATATCGGTGCATACAGTGTTACGCTGAACAGTGGCCGCAAGGTTACCTTCCTTGATACTCCAGGTCACGAGGCGTTTACCGCCATGCGTGCCCGTGGTGCCCAGGCTACCGATATCGCCATCATCATCATCGCAGCCGATGACTCTGTGATGCCTACCACCAAAGAGGCTATCGCTCATGCCCAGGCTGCCGGTGTGCCTATGGTATTCGCAATCAACAAGATTGATAAGCCAGGTGCTAACCCAGACCGTATCCGTGAGGACTTGGCTAACATGAACCTGCTCGTTGAGGAGTGGGGTGGTAAGTATCAGTGCCAGGAAATCAGTGCCAAGAAGGGTATCGGTGTTCACGATTTGCTCGACAAGGTGCTCCTCGAGGCTGACATGCTCGACTTGAAGGCTAACCCTAACCGTCGTGCTACAGGAACCATCATCGAGTCTTCTCTCGACAAGGGTCGTGGATATGTTTCTACCGTATTGGTTGCCAACGGTACCCTGAAGGTAGGCGACATCGTACTCGCCGGTACTTCTTGGGGGCGTGTCAAGGCGATGTTCAATGAGCGTAATGCCAACATCAAGTCAGCAGCTCCTGCTGAGCCAGCTATCATCCTCGGTTTGAATGGTGCGCCTACTGCAGGTGACCAGTTCCACGTAATCGAGACAGAGCAGGAGGCTCGCGAAATCGCCAACAAGCGTGAGCAGCTGCAGCGTGAGCAGGGCTTGCGTACTCAGAAGCGCTTGACCCTGGGTGATATCTCTCACCGTATCGCACGTGGTGAGTTCCATGAGTTGAACGTCATCGTGAAGGGTGATACCGATGGTTCTGTTGAGGCTTTGAGCGACTCATTCATCAAGCTTTCTACCGAGAAGGTTCAGGTGAACGTGGTGAACAAGGCTGTGGGTCAGATTTCAGAGAACGACGTGATGCTGGCATCTGCTTCAGATGCAGTCATCGTTGGTTTCCAGGTTCGTCCATCTGCCGATGCTCGTAAGGCTGCCGACCGTGAGGGTGTTGAGATCAACACATACTCTATCATCTACGATGCTATCGATGATATCAAGAGTGCGATGGTTGGTATGCTCGACAAGGTGAAGAAGGAAATCGTTACCGGTCAGGTTGAGGTTAAGCAGACCTTCAAGATTTCTAAGGTGGGTACTATTGCCGGTTGTCTCGTTACCGAGGGTAAGGTACACGCTAAGGATAAGGCTCGCGTCATCCGTGACGGTATCGTGATACGTACTGCAGAAATCGATGCCTTGAAGCGTTACAAGGACGATGTTAAGGAGGTGGTTACCGGTATGGAATGCGGTTTGAGCCTCGTCAACTACAACGATATCCAGGAGGGCGACGTTATCGAGACCTTCACTGAGATCGAGGTAGAGCAGAAGCTTTAATAAAGTGAAGAGTGAAGAACGAAAAGCGAAGAATTCATTTGTTTTTCGCTCTATCATATATATAATAAGGTAGGGATGAGTCCTCAGCGGCTTATCCCTATTTAGGGTTAAAATAACGAACGGTTATTCTAAATAACAATGGCAGAAATAGAGAAAGAACAGAATCAGGTTGTCAAGGATGTGATAGACCAGAAATACGAGTATGGTTTTACCACCGATGTACATACTGAAATCATAGAAAAGGGTCTCAACGAGGATGTTGTGCGCCTGATCTCGCAGAAGAAGGGAGAGCCAGATTGGATGCTCGAATTTCGTCTGAAAGCCTACAATTACTGGAAGACGCTCAAGGAGCCAAAGTGGGGACACGTTCACGTGCCACCTATTGACTACCAGGAGATTTCATACTATGCAGACCCTTTGGCAAAGAAGCCAAAAAACCAGGAGATTGATCCTGAGTTGGAGAAAACATTCGACAAACTCGGTATTCCTCTGGAGGAGCGTCTGGCTTTGAGCGGTACCGCTGTAGATGCCATCATGGACTCTGTGTCGGTGAAGACTACCTTCAAGGAGAAACTCCGTGAGAAGGGCGTCATCTTCTGCAGTATTGGTGAGGCTGTGAAGGAGCATCCTGATCTGGTAAGAGAATATTTGGGAACCGTAGTTCCTTATCGTGATAACTTTTATGCAGCCTTGAACAGTTGTGTTTTCAGTGATGGATCATTCGTTTATATTCCTAAGGGCGTCCGCTGCCCGATGGAGTTGAGCAGTTACTTCCGCATCAATGCCCGTAACACCGGTCAGTTTGAGCGTACATTGATCATCGCCGATGATGATGCTTACGTTTCTTACCTGGAGGGATGTACAGCGCCAATGCGTGATGAGAACCAGCTCCATGCGGCTATCGTAGAGATTATTGTCAAGGATAATGCTGAGGTGAAATACTCTACCGTTCAGAACTGGTATCCTGGTGATGAGCATGGTAAGGGTGGTGTGCTGAACCTGGTAACCAAGCGAGGCGACTTGCGCGGTGTGAACTCTAAGTTGAGCTGGACTCAGGTAGAGACGGGTTCTGCGATTACCTGGAAGTATCCTTCCTGTATCTTGCGTGGCGACAACTCTGTAGCTGAGTTCTACAGCGTAGCTGTTACCAACAACTATCAGGAGGCCGATACAGGTACCAAGATGATTCACATGGGTAAGAACACCAAGAGTACCATCATCTCTAAAGGTATCTCGGCAGGTCATAGCCAGAACTCCTATCGAGGTCTGGTTCGTGCCACATCCAATGCCGACAATGCACGCAACTACAGTTCCTGCGACTCCTTGTTGCTGGGCAGCGATTGTGGAGCGCATACCTTCCCATATATGGATGCCCATAACGACACAGCCGTGTTCGAGCATGAGGCAACTACCTCGAAGATTTCAGAAGACCAGCTCTTCTATTGCAATCAGCGAGGCATTCCTACCGAGGAGGCTATCGGCTTGATCGTAAACGGTTATGCCAAGGATGTGCTCAACAAGTTGCCTATGGAGTTTGCCGTTGAGGCACAGAAACTGCTGAGTGTTTCACTCGAAGGAACCGTAGGATAGTTATCATAATTCTCGATGAAATCGATAAAAATTGACTAAAATTATGTTAGAGGTAAAGAATCTGCATGCTACTATTGCAGGCAAAGAAATATTGAAAGGTATCAACCTGACCATCAACGATGGTGAGATACATGCTATCATGGGACCTAACGGTTCCGGTAAGTCAACCTTGAGCGCTGTGCTCACGGGTAACCCTCTCTATACCGTAACCGAGGGCGAGGCTATCTTCAACGGCAAGAACCTTCTGGATATGAAGCCAGAGGACCGTGCCCGTGAAGGCTTGTTCCTCTCTTTCCAGTATCCAGTGGAGATTCCTGGTGTATCCATGACCAACTTCATGCGTGCAGCTATCAATGCCAAGCGTGAGTATCAGGGTTTGGAACCATTGAATACAAGCGAATTTATGAAGCTGATGCGTGAAAAGCGCGAGTTGGTGGAATTGGACAGCAAGTTGGCTCGCCGTTCAGTAAACGAAGGTTTCTCGGGTGGTGAGAAGAAGCGCAACGAGATTTTCCAGATGGCTATGCTGGAGCCAAAGCTTTCTATTCTCGATGAAACCGACTCTGGTCTCGACGTGGATGCGATGCGTATCGTGGCTGACGGTGTGAACAAGATGCATACCGACAAGACATCTGCCATCGTCATCACTCACTATGAGCGTCTGCTCGATATGATTAAGCCAAGTGTGGTTCACGTACTCTATAAGGGTAGAATCGTGAAGACTGCTGGTCCTGAACTTGCCAAGGAGATTGAGGCTCGTGGCTACGACTGGATTAAGGCTGAAGTAGATGAGAAATAATAAGGAGGATGGCTATGCTTTCAGAAAAACAATATTTAGACTTGTATCAGTCTTCTTCGAGAGTGATCAAGAAGAACAGTGCTGAGGTGCTCAATGCGGTGCGCGATGCTGCGTTTGAGAACTTCCGTCGCTTGGGCTTCCCTTCCCGAAAGGTAGAAAGATACAAGTACACAGATATGAGCGCCATCTTCGAGCCAGACTATGGCTTGAACTTGAACCGTCTGGAAATTCCGGTAGATCCATACGAAGCTTTCCGCTGCGATGTGCCTAATCTGAGCACTTCGCTCTACTTCGTGGTGAACGATGCTTTTTATAACAAAGCATTGCCTAAAGTAGAGCTTCCGGAGGGCGTAATTGTGGACTCTTTGAACAAGATTGCTGCAGAAAACCCTGAATTCATCGGGAAATACTACGCTAAGATTGCCAAAACCGATGAAGATGGCATCACCGCATTGAATACATTCCTGGCACAGGATGGCTTGCTGATTTATGTTCCAAAGAATGTAAAGGTAGAGCGAACTATTCAGGTCATCAATATTCTCCGTTCGGATGTAGATTTGATGGTAAACCGCCGTGTACTCATCGTGATGGAACAGGGTGCTGAGGCTAAGTTCCTCTTCTGCGACCATGCAGCCGATGACAAGAACTTCCTCGCTACCCAGGTTATCGAGGCTTATGTTGGCGAGAATGCCAGTCTCGACCTCTATTGTCTGGAGGAGACTCATTACAAGAATCGCCGTGTCAGTAACGTTTATATCGAGCAGCAGGCTAACAGCCGTGTAAACCATAACGTCATCACCCTTCATAACGGTATTACCCGCAACCGTCTTGACCTCGTATTCAAGGGCGAGGGAGCTGAGTGCTTCTGCAATGGTTGTGTGATTGCCGACAAGAACCAGGTGGTTGATAACAATACGCTCATCGATCATCAGGTGGGTCATTGTACCAGCAACGAACTTTATAAGTATGTGCTCGATGGTGAGGCACGTGGTGCTTTCGCCGGTAGAGTGTTGGTTCGTCATGGTGCCCAGAAAACTGTTTCTCAGGAAACCAACCAGAACCTCTGTGCTACGAAGACAGCCCGTATGTTCACCCAGCCGATGCTAGAGATTTATGCCGATGATGTGAAGTGTGCGCACGGTAGTACTGTTGGTCAGCTCAACGATGCCGCCCTGTTCTATATGCAGCAGCGTGGTGTGAGCCGCGAGGAGGCTAAGTTGCTCCTTCAGTTTGCATTTATCAACGAGGTCATCGACAAGATGGAACTGGAGCCATTGCGTGATCGCCTGCATCATCTCGTAGAGAAGCGATTCCGTGGTGAACTCAATAAGTGCGAGGGCTGCAAGCTTTGCAAGTAGATAATATCCTTTTAAAGGAGTTAAGTTCTTAAAAATATGTATGATATCAATCAAGTAAGAGCAGATTTCCCGATTTTATCGAGAAAGGTCTATGATAAGCCATTGGTGTATCTGGATAATGCGGCAACCACACAGAAGCCATTGTGCGTGCTCGATGCCATGCGCGACGAGTATCTCAATGTAAATGCCAATGTGCATCGTGGTGTTCACTATCTCTCTCAGCAGGCTACCGACCTTCATGAGGCAGCCCGCGAAACCGTGCGCAAGTTTATCAATGCGCCTAAGGTTGAGGAAGTCATCTTTACCCGTGGCACAACAGAGAGTCTGAATCTCGTGGTTTCATCGTTCTGCGATGCCTTTATGAGCGAGGGCGACGAGGTGATTATCTCTACCATGGAACATCACTCCAATATCGTGCCTTGGCAGTTGCAGGCTGCCAAGAAGGGAATCGCCATCCGTGTAATCCCTATCAACGATAAAGGTGAGATTAACCTCGATGAATTCGCCAATTTATTTACCGAACGCACTAAAATCGTGAGCATCGCCCAGGTGAGCAACGTGCTCGGTACGGTGAATCCGGTAAAAGAGATGATAAAGATTGCTCATGAGCACGATGTGCCTGTCATGGTGGATGGCGCTCAGAGTACTCCTCATTTTGCTGTGGATGTACAGGATATGGATTGCGATTTCTTCGCTTTCAGCGGACATAAGATTTATGGTCCTACCGGTATCGGTGTGCTTTACGGCAAGGAAGAATGGCTCGACAAGTTGCCTCCTTATCAGGGCGGTGGCGAAATGATTGAGAGCGTAAGTTTCGAAAAGACTACTTTCGAGAAGTTACCTTTCAAGTTCGAGGCTGGTACTCCTGATTATGTAGCTACCCACGGTCTGGCAAAAGCCATCGATTATGTTTCTGCGCTCGGCATGGATAACATTGCCAAGCACGAGCAGGAACTCACTCACTACTGTATGGAGCAGATGCGAACCATCGATGGAATCAGACTTTTTGGTGAACAGGAGGGCAAAGATGCCGTTGTCAGCTTCTTGGTTGGTGATATTCATCACATGGATATGGGAACCTTGCTCGACCGCCTGGGCATCGCTGTACGTACCGGTCATCATTGCGCTCAGCCTTTGATGGACCGCTACGGCATTCTCGGCACTGTTCGTGCCAGCTTTGCCCTATATAATACAAAGGAAGAAATAGATGCGCTTGTAGCGGGCGTAAAACGCGTGGCTATGATGTTCTAA